>Ga0325411_1009242_pt1 | contig 10562 bp, 7 predicted proteins | sample PopdelMetagenome_13_FD_206181 | JGI IMG/M metagenome (GOLD analysis project Ga0325411, IMG submission 206181) | Populus deltoides microbial communities from Bellville, Georgia, United States - Xylem-PdIQD-R4 | ecosystem: Host-associated > Plants > Phyllosphere > Stem > Wood/Secondary xylem...
TTTTTTTTTTAAATGATCAATACAATGAAAAATAAAAATAAACTCTTGATACTATAGATTTTTTTGTGTGTGATTTATCAATTTCTAATATATAATTTACCGATACTTTGAATCTACAAATACCGTTTTCCTAATATTTGACCTGCATATTATTCTTTGTGCGGGTATTAAAGTCAAAGTTGAATCCCCTCCGATGCTATCATTGATCTTGATTGCCTCGGTTCGTAGGGCAACTAGTTTGATTGAGTCCAGGCAGAACAGGTCAGCTAGAGATTCTTCAACTCTACCAATTTTTCTTAGCAACTTCAGGCTCACCCTGGTCTTTTCCCCTTCTACAGATAATTAATCTTGCCGAATATCTATATATAGATACAAGAATATCCATATATTATAACGAATGTGAGCCTTTCATCATAACAATTAATCGACCTTGCACTACGGAATGAAAAGGACTAATATGTTCACCAGAAAAAATTCCCAGGTAACTTCCGGTCTTATTACCGTTAATAAGGTTCAAAAACCTTGCTTTCTTTTACCTGTCCTCATCTCTATCCTTCTCATCTTCTCCAATGGAGTTGAAGCTGAGATCAGGACCAACAAGGTTACTAATATCGGTGCTGTCATTGATGTTAATTCCCGTATTGGGAAAGAAGAGAAAACAGCTTTGGAGATGGCAGTCCAAGACTTCAACGAGATCTCAACAAACCACGCGCTCTCTCTTCACTTCAGGCATCCTGGAGAAGACCCTCTTCAAGTCGCTTATGCAGGTAATTAGCAATCGATCTCTTAATGATTTGTGTTTCTAGTTTAACATTAACAAAATTTGAAGCAATAGTTAATGGTTAACTTTCTTGTAGCTGAAGAGCTCATCAAAGAGAAGAAAGTTAAAGTGATTATTGGCATGGACAATTGGGAGGAAGCAGCCCTGGTTGCTAATATTGGAAACCAGTATCAAATTCCAATTCTTTCATTCGCAACACCGGCCATAACCCCGCCATTAACTGCACTTCGTTGGCCTTTTCTAATAAGAATGGCTAGTGATGGGTCAGAACAAATGAGATGCATTGCAGCCCTTGTCCGTTGTCATAATTGGAGAAAGGTAGTAGTGATTTATGAAGATAATGTTTACGGAGGTGAATCTGGAAATTTAGCTCTTTTATCTGAGGCTTTGCAAGAGGTTGGTTCGGAGATTGAGTACCGCTTGGTTCTTCCACCATTTTCATTGTCAACGGATCCAGAACACGTTGTCCAACACGAGCTTATAAAGCTACAAAAAGATTCCGAATCACGGGTTTTTATTGTTCTTCAGTCATCTTTGCCTATGCTCACTTGTCTATTTAGAAAAGCAAAGAATATGGGACTTGTAGGCAGAGATACAGCCTGGATAGTTTCTAACAGCGTTACTAGTTTCTTGGATTCTATGAACAATTCTGTTATTTCCTCTATGGGAGGCACTTTAGGAATCCAGACCTACTATTCTTCCAGCAGTTCTTACCAAAGATTCGAAGCACAGTTCCGGAAGATTTTTCGAGCAGAGTATCTAGATGAAGATAATTTTCTGCCTGGAATTCAAGCTTTAAGAGCCTATGATAGCATTGGTATGGTCACACAGGCCATAGAAAAATTAGGTAGCGATTCTAGTAGTCCAAAAATGTTGCTAAACAGCGTATTGGGAAGTGATTTCACTGGTTTGACTGGAGAAATTCATTTCAACGATGGGATGCTGTCACAAGCTCCTATATTAAGAATTGTAAATGTGGTTGGAAAGAAATACAAGGAATTGGATTTTTGGTTGCCGAATTTCGGTTTCTCGAAGACCCTCCATCCGGAAGAAGGCAAAGAAAGGTGCAGCAATAGTAACGTTTGTAATAACACAGGATGTTTGGCAGGTCCAGTTATATGGCCTGGGGACCTCAACGGTCGAAACCCGAAAGGATGGGCAATGCCTACTAATGCAAAGCCATTGAGAATAGTAGTCCCCAAAAGAACCTCATTTGACAAGTTTGTGACATTTCAAACTGGCGAGGCACTGCCTGAAGGCTTTTGCATCGACGTCTTTAATGAAGTTGTAGAACGATTGAATTACCCGCTGCCCCATGAATTTTTCGAGCATGACGGGTTGTATGATGATATGATTGAAGGTGTCTACAACAAGGTAACGACTCTTAACTTACATTTTGTTTCAAACTTTAAATTGTGATCTTGATGCTTTCTGTCAAAAGGAAGAAAAAAAAGCTCTTTATTCTGACAATACCTATTTAAAACTCGTTCCATTAATGACCTAATCAATGTGCCAGCATGTAAATGTGGAAAAAATCGAGTGCACAATTTTGTGCAAAAAAAACCCCGCTGTTCATCAACCAAAACAAGCTCTTCTCCAAGTCTTAGTATGAATGCATGTGGAAGGTACCCTTTCGGTGTTATCTCATCTATCAACTGAACAAATTCAAAATTTGCTGCAACTCAAAAACAAGAATAAATCCATATAGCATTGTATCTGATAAGAAACTGAAATTTCTCCACCATACATTTCTATGAAATAGTTGCAGACATTTCTCATGGTTAAGTAGTCCAAATTTGACTAGTCCATTGAAGCACGTCTTAGGAGTCGTAGGATTTTGCCTTTCTTTTGCTCCTGCCTCCTTGTATCAGTGGTTTTCTCAGCAGTTTTTTTTTTTTTTACTGATAAGTGTTTGTTTTTCTTTTGTGCCACTTGTTAATGCAAGACTTATGATGCTGCCATTGGTGATATAACCATACTAGCCGAAAGAACAAAATACGTAGAGTTTACTCAACCTTATGCAGAGTCAGGATTGTCAATGATAGTTCCACTCGAGAACGAAGATTCAACATGGATTTTCACGAAGCCTTTCAACTTGGAGATGTGGATAGTGAGTGGTGCTATATTCATCTACACAATGCTTATAGTTTGGTTCCTGGAGCACCAAAGTAATCCAGACTTTAGAGGCCCGTGGAAGTTTCAGATTGAGAACGCGCTTTGGTTCTTAAGTTCTTCTCTTTTCTTTATTCACGGTAAGTATTGAGTTTCACAAGTTATATTGGGACCATCCAAGATCATTTTTATGGCACATTCTTTACTGGTACCTTAAACTGAAGCTCATTGTTACATTTTGCAGCGGAGAAACTTTATAGCAACTTTACTCGAATAGTGGTGGTAGCGTGGCTCTGTGTTGTATTTATCTTAACCGAAAGCTACACTGCTAATTTGACTTCAATGCTCACCGTCCAAAGAATGGAACCAAAATTTTCGGAGTATGAGAATTATAAAATTAACCATTTAACTGTAGGTTGTGATAACGATTCTTTCGTCCAGAATTACCTTGAGAAAGTACTTGGATTTGAAAAAGAAAAAATCAAGAACATTGACCACGAAAATGATTATCCTACCGAATTTGAAAGAAACAACATTGCTGCTGCCTTTCTCGAACTCCCATACGAGAAAGTTTTCCTCAATAAGTACTGTGAAAGATACACTAGCACAGAAGGCACATTCAGATTTGGAGGGCTCGGCTTTGTAAGTACTCCATTTGCACTGCACTTCTATTTCTTTACGTTCTGATGCCAGGAGTTTCTTAAAGACTTGTAACATGGCGAGGACATTTCTTTGAACATAGTTTAGTACTGAGTATTATGACTTTTTTCTGGCGTGCAGGCATTCCAAAAAGGCTCTCCTATTGCTTCTGATTTTTCTAGAGTCATTCTGCGCCTCTCAGAGAAAGGAATACTAACAGCATTGGAAGAACGGTGGTTTGCCCCCTCACCTGAGTGTTCAACTACTGTGACTCATAATAACGTCGAAAGCTTGAATCTACGCAGCTTCAAGGGTATCTACATTGTATCTGCTACGATATCTACTATCTGTTTTCTACTAGTTCTCATTCCCTTGGTAAGGAATTCACGAAATCATCAAGCAGCAAATATTGAAGGCAATGTCACTCCAAGTGGTAAGAGTGGTTCAAGCAAGGGAAGTGGAATTTCAAAATACTTTTACAATGGAGACAAAAATCGTATTCCTAGAAGAGCTTCAACTTTTGCTCAAGCACTAGATACGGATGTATGGGTCTCACCGAGGTGGGAACGTGTGAGTAATTCTGACAATTTGGAGAATCATGAGGATTCCTCACAAGCTGAGATTGAAATGCCATAAATCCCACAGCAAAAGGATCAAAGATAAAAAGAAAATGAAGAACTTAGCCTGAGATCAAGGTTCCTATGAATATTAATTATTTCTCTAACTCCGATTTCAGAAGTGGTTGAAGTTATTGATCAAGCAATGTAATTTGTCAATAGCATTAGAATTTAGATGTATTAACAATTGAAGCCTATATATATAGATTTACCTCTCTTTTTTTTTAACTCATGAATATTATTTATGTACATATCCTGATTAATTAAATAAATCCACGAATTGAAAAGAAAAAAAAAAAAAAGACAATGCAAAACTCTTGCATCTTTCATTAAAGGCAAATAAATTTTGTAGAAAATATGTAACGCTTGTGCCTTTTGGTTTTAGCTAAATGGAGTACTGTACATTGTCGGAGTAAATGTAGTAGCTTGAGAAGGGACCCTTTTTTTTTCCAAATTCCAACTGTGACTTTTATTCATCCAAAAAGTGTGGACATAAGTTAGTTTCTAATAATCAACATCAACAATCTTCAAAAAAGACAAGGAGGCAATTCTTGTTTTAAATCTTTCTTCTGGCAACCTTTTCAAGGTTGAGTTTCCTTCAAGTTTCTCAGCAACTGTCCAAATTCCACCTCTAGTTTCATTGGATATAGACCCTCCAATGATCTAATACTCGTTTATTATACGATGCGACGTCATATTTGAGAGATGAGGGAATTTTTATTTAATACCTTAACTTCTAATATTTCAGCTTTAATCCTTTACTAGATGACCCTTATTTGTTCAATATCGATGATCTAATTTTTGACAATGATCCGAGAGAGATTGACTTCAAGTAATTTCTTTATTTGTAAGAACTCAGTGTCCAACGTCCACCAATACATGATCACATCAATCAGTGGTACATGTATAATTCTTATTAAGTAACATATAGATGTATTGTAGTTGTTATATTCTAAAATGGATTGTCAAATACTCCATTAGCATGGTGATGTAAGGTAAGACACTGAGGATTGATCCTGGAAGTTAAGCCAGTTTAACTACGCTGTACTCGGAATCGAAATGCGACAGAAGTACCATGAAGTTAACAACATTAGCCTGACAAGGAGGAGCAATTGATGCTGTTGGTAGGAAAAAGTAAGACCAACGAACTTAAAACGTTTGTTGGGCTGGCTATGTTAAAAAACATCAAGCGGTAATTAACTCATTCCAGCTCCTGCTGTGTAATTTCAAAACAAGCTAGGTTTTGCTTTTCCATGCAACTATGTAATTTCAAAACAAGCTAGGTTTTACTTTTCCATGAAACTATGTCAGACTAGAATGTTGGATCATAGATGTACCTGTCGATAGAATCCTTCTGTCCAGTTTCTAACAATTTGAAGTAGACTTTTCGGTTCACCTACATACGGAGAGGCTTAGCCTTAACTGCTTGACATCCACGAATTTACGACCTACATTGATTCAATCTATTCCACAAGTTAGACTGAATTAGCTAAAAATCCTTGATAAATATGGGAAACCAAGGTGCTTCAACGTCACTCATCTAACACGGTTTAGAAACAATTAATTTGTTGGCTATTTTATTGTTTATTGCAATAATGATTGATTGTTTTGTTGAATTTTAATTGTTATTGTTAAATTTATAGTATAAATGTTAATTGAATATATATAATTAAATTTGATTGTTTTATCTTAATTTTATTGTATATATTGATTTAATGTTTGATTTTTTGTTGAATTTTAATTGTTATTGTTAAATTTATATAGATGTTAGTTAAATATATAGGAATAAATTTCTTTTTTTCCCTCTATTTTATTGTTAAATTTGTATAGTTGTTAACTTATATATAGGATTTCATTTCTTTTTTATTTTATGATTAGAAACATTATATTATCACGTTGAAAATAAGATAAAATTGAATAATCTGAAATTTCTGGTAGAAATAAAATAAAATCAACTGGTTTGAAACATATATCTTGTCAATATTTGCAGGTTTGAACATTTTGGGTAGCCTCTAGTATAAAGGAGGTATTGCCGATTTATTTTTTAAATAGAATTTGATTATGTAATTATTTATCAAAATTATGTAGATGCATAGAACAAAACTAACTGCTCATTGTAGGCACATGATCGCAGCTAGTTCATTGAGCAGCGATAATAATGTGTCATTAGGTGTCAATCAAGAAGAGGCACCTGCAGTAACTCACGACGCTACTTCTTCCAACATGGTTCCACAATGTAGAGGCGGTGTCCTGTCACAGCGGGGTCAATTCTCTCACAAGTACAAAGCACATTTGAAGGATGACCTTTCAATATAAGTTTTGTCTTGATTTGTGTTTAACAATTTGTGAATAACTAATTAATATTTCATTAATTTTATCGATTTTCAGGTTCACAAACATTGAGGTCACCTGGGTAATAACATCGGCATTTAAATCGTCGATGAAGATTCTATTGTTTCAATAGAGTCAAGTTTCCAGACATCCTGAATGGAAACCTTATATCGATACATGGTTTAGAACATTTGAGGTTAGTGTTATATTGAAATTATTTATTTATTTATTATGTTATATTGGAATTATTGATTTATTTTTTATAAATTTTTTATACATGGAACAAATTCGAGTGGGATAATGCAAATGACAATGTTGCGAGGAGGGTCTGGGAGAATCACGCTACAATTAGGCAACATAGAAAACAATAAGATATTTTTTTAAAAAAAATTATTTAGTAAAATCTAATTTGTCATTAACTCATATAAAATACATTTGTATCATGTAGGTTGCGTGACTTTTGGTATGAAGCGCAAAAAATAGCTAAAAAATATGCCAGAGATAACGTTCTACCATGCTGGAATGATGTGGCAGTTTGGAGGGATTTCAAGCCGCCATACATCCCAGAGGATATATGGACGCAATATATTTAGCACGTGATGTCCGAACGGTTCACATGACGTTCACAGTCTGGTGGCGAGAACCAGAACCGATAAATTCACGGTTCGGTTACCACGCACACCAATGTCTCCGTTCCATTCATTGCACATGCGAAGCAGATGATAAGATTAATTTTAATGACATCTATCTTTAAATTTTTTTGTTGTTATTTATAAATATATTTAATTTGCGACATTTTTTTCTTATAGGCTACGACTCTTAGACCTGAGTCAAGCCCAATAGAGCTTTTTATAGAGATGCACGTGCGGAGTGAATACTGTCAGAAAGGGGTGCAACAGTTCGTCGACAACCGCACTTAACACTTCATGGTATGTTCGTTCAACCATTTTCTTTCGTAAGTTATTATTTTCTTGAATTGAATTTGATGATTTTTTTTTAAATTTTCAGGAGACATATAATAGCCAATTGAGGGAGAGATATGGGGACGATCCTTCGACCCACTCGGATTTCAATCAGGATTTATGGATGGAGGCAAGATCGTCTGGTGGACCCGATAGAAATCGGGTGTACGAACTCTCCAACACTACGATTGAGAACTTGCGGGCGGCCCGTAGTGTCTCAACTATTGGGAGCTCTCAATCGATATCAAGTAGCCAGTCTCAGGAGTTCATGGCCTTGCAACAACATAAGACTCATCTCATCAAAAAATATGAGCAAACTCGGCAAATTATGAACAACTCCGCTAAATGGTCATGGACATGAGATCACAGATGGGTGGTACGTGTGCGCCTCCTTTTTGGTCGTATGATCCCGAGAACGCCCAGCCTCCTCCTCCTCTAGTGCCACCATTGTTCTAGTTTAATTTTTATTTATACAAATAAAATTGTAGTGAATATTTGGATTTTATATTATTCAATTTTATTTTTACATATTTCAATTTTATACAATTTTATTTGTTTAATTATTTTCTTTTTTACTATTCTATACAATTTTATATTAATTATTCTATACAATTTTATTTCTAAAAATAATTTTTAATTATCACGGACAAACTTACAGACATAATTATTTTCCAGAGAGTTAGAAAACATTTACTGCATATGACACAATACTGACGAAATACTTCCATCGGTGATCTAACAAAGGGAATACAAACGGAATCAATCCGTCGGTATATTTCAAAGAGTTGGAAAAAAATTACTGCATATGCCATTATCACCGATGGAAATATACCAACGAAATAATTCCATCAGCATATTTCTAGTGGGGAATTTTTTTTTGACGCGCATTTTTCTTTTGTAAAACCATTGGTTTTTAATTTTTTTTACCGACAAAATTAGCGACAGATGATGGAATTACCAATGAACGTTATACCGACGGATGCATTCCGTCGGTGAATTAGTCGGTAAAATCTTCACTGATGGAATGGTAATCTCATGCCAATGAAAAAATTTTGTTGGTAAAACTGTTAAATGTTGTAGTGTGTGTTTGTTTATATATATAAAGTAAATAAAAGAAAAAAACACTTTTAAGGATTAGGCGTCGTGGTGTTGTGAGACTGCGTTACTCGACCATGTCAGTGTATCAAGATTTTGGATGATATATAGGAATACTGGACTTGACTCCTTTCATATTTCACATAAAGATCAAATTAAGATGAAAGGAAGATGAACTTATCCTCAGATCAAGGATCCTATGAATATTAATTATAATTTCCGCTTACTCCAATTCCAGCAGTGGTCGTTGATGTTATTGATCAAGCTCTATAATTTTTCAATAGGGTTAGAATTTAGATGTATAAACTATCTCTCATGATTCATGATATGATTTGGTGTCCCTCCTTTCTCTCTTAACTCATGAACATTTGTTTATGTACATATCCTGATTAATTAAATAAATCCACGAATTGAAAAGAAAGAAAAAAGATATTGCATCTTTAATAAGAAAAGGCAAATAAATTTTATAGAAAATATATAATGTTTTTGCCTTTAGGTTTTAGTTAAATGGAGTACTGGATTATATTTAATAAGAAAAGGCAAATTCAGAAAGGCTGATGTATGACGTTTATTCATCCAAAAAGTGTGGACTTTTAGTTTCTAATAGTTAACATCAACAAACTTCAAAAAGACAAGGAGGCAATTCTTGTTTTAAATCTTTCTTCTGGCAACCTTTTCAAGGTTGAGTTTCCTTCAAGTTTCTCAGCAACTGTCCAAATTCCACCCCCAGTTTCATTGGATATAGACCCTCCAATGATCTAATACTCGTTTATTATACGATGCGACGTCTTATTTGAGAGCTGAGGGAATTTTTATTTAGTACCTTAACTTTTAATATTTCAGCTTTAATCCTTTACTAGTAGATCATTATTTGTTCAATATCGATGATCTAATTTTTGACAGTGATCCGAGAGAGATTGACTTCTTTTCTCATAAGTAATTTCTTCATTAATTTGTAAGAATTCAGTATCCAACGTCCACCAATACCTGATGATCACATCAATCAGTGTTACATGTATAATTCGTATTAAGTGACACATGTGGATGTATTCTAATTGTTTTTTTCTAAAATAGATTGTCAAATACTATTTTAACATGGTGATGAAAGGTAAGCCTCTGAGGATTGATCCTGGAAGTTAAAGCCAGTTTAACTACGCTGTACAAGGAATTGAAATGCGACAGAAGTACCATGAAGTTAACAACACTAGCTGACAAGGAGGACCAATCGATGCTGTTGGTAGGAAAAAGTAAGACCAAAGAGTTAAAACGTTTGTTGGGCTGGCTATGTTAAAAAACATCAAGCGGTTCATTGCTGTTTTAAGCTCGGCAACTCATTCCAGCTCCTGCTGTGTAATTTCAAAACAAGCTAGGTTTTACTTTTCCATGCAACTATGTCATACAAGAATGTTGGATCATAGATGTACCTGTCGATAGAATAATCCTTCTGTCCAGTTTCTAACAATTTGAAGTAGACTTTTTTCGGTTCACCTACATACGGAGAGGCTTAGCCTTAATTGCTTAACATCCACGCATTTACCACCTGCTTGGACTCAATCTATTCCACAAGTTAGACTGAATTAGCTAAACATCCTTGATAAATATGGGAAACCAAGGTGCTTCAACGTCACTCATCTAACACGGTTTAGAAACAAGCAGCTGAAAACCACAACAAAATCTGCTACGCTTTCAGTAAGATTCTATATAACATGACAAGTTATATTTGTTGAATTCAAGTCCTTGAATTTAGATGAGCAATTTCATTCTTATTAGAGCACCATGCGCGTTAGGGAAGACAACTTTGAGAAGAGTACAAGGACAGCAAACAGCTGTCAAAATGGCAGCAGCAAGGAAATTGTATGGCTACAAGGTTCTGCTCAAGAAAACCAGAACCCCACAATAATTAAAAACATACAACAGTAAAGAACCTATATAATAAATTAACAACATTGATGTAGTAACCTATTCAGTAGAATTTTGTATTGTTCGTTGGGGGGGGGGGGGGGGGGGGGGGCCGGGGGGGGGCGG
>Ga0325411_1009244_pt1 | contig 10562 bp, 6 predicted proteins | sample PopdelMetagenome_13_FD_206181 | JGI IMG/M metagenome (GOLD analysis project Ga0325411, IMG submission 206181) | Populus deltoides microbial communities from Bellville, Georgia, United States - Xylem-PdIQD-R4 | ecosystem: Host-associated > Plants > Phyllosphere > Stem > Wood/Secondary xylem...
AATCAGGCCACTCTGGGAGTATCTTATTCCAGCATATAATTCTATCCCCTCAGAGGTGTACAATTTGATGAAGCGTAAACTCAATGCAGTATAAAAGATGCAAATGTTGCAATAAGCATCATTGCTTCTTACCTGGGTAGTCCTCCCATGAAGGCTCTCTATTCAACATTTATGAATCGATACGAGGGAGATTGAAATTAAATGATTCAGATCATGCCAGACAAAGTTGTCCTTTATATCTTCAATTATCACATGTGGTTGCTATTCCTTTAATTTTACAAAAAAAAATAATAATAATAAGGCTAAATCACTCTATGCACACCACAATTCTGAAACCTGCTTAGAAACCCATAATGAGCTGAGGAATGCCTGCCAAATAATTGAAGGGGTATGTGTGCCTCTCAATTTCATCAAGTTCAAAAAAGAAAAAGACGACCTTTTATCAGATGGGGAAGGTAACCAATACCACTTTAACAGGAATTAACAAACACCCCCCAATTGAGAAGAAATGGCTCATAGAATGGCCTTTGCGTTTTTATTCCTTCCGTAAAATTTCAAAGGTTGCGCCCCTACAAACAAATTGACTCATAAAAAGCACAAGCAATTCTTTCTACTTTTCCCTTATGAGAGAAGGAAATAAAAAGATGCAGGGAAAAAAACTTACATCTGAATTCACATCAATGACACTACAATCTTTTTTCTTGCCATAAGCCACCTACATTAGCATCTGGTCAAAACTGTTCCAACCACTGGCAGCCTCAGGGAGAATCCATACTGCAGAATTCATTGTTGCCCAGGATCTGGTCCTCTCCATCCATACAAATCATTTAAGGAGTCTTCGAAGAGCATGATGGTCATGGAGGCTCTGATGGATTAGGGTTCGGGGAATAATGCTGGCATTGTTTAATAAATCAACAGCAAGTAAATATTTTAACAGGCATGCTTTATCCTATCTATCAGTGCACAAGCTATAAGAGGTCACATTGTTACAACCCTAACAATTGTCACTGGACAAACAACAAAGTCAAGACAAGAATTTATAGCTATGCAGACTAAAACGACAAGATTCTCAAGGAATATAGCATAAATGAAAAGGTGGAGTGGAAATTTAAATGGAATACAGTTTAGGAAAATACTATTGTTTGAAAATTTGAAACTCCAATCCCACAAATCAAATTATATGAAGAGTAAGAAACCAAATTCTAGCATTGAAGCAAGCAACTATCAATACACATAGGACTAGGATATTGCAGAGAAGAAAATCATTACATGCAAGAGCAATATTATAACCACCAGGGAAAAGAGGGCATACTTCCATATCTTTTCAAATTGCCATTGCCATTAATAGATAATTGTGCCGGTCTCCTCTCTTGACCCAAAGATAGAAGCTCCTGCATCCTTTCAGGCCAATCTGAATTTAGTATTCGAGCAAAATCTTCAACCTCCCTGGGGAAACGATATTATGGGATACCAAAGCAGAAAATATTAATATTCATGTCCTTGTATTAGTTAAAAATACAATCATTATCAAATACAACAAGACAAGGTCAAGACCACGTGGGGAAGGAGTGCAAGGTAGGGTGTAATATTCTTTTCCAATCCACGGGTATTATCAATGGGAAATGACCACAAGTTAAAGCTCAACCAGTAACATGATGTGGAACGTTCAAAAGAGTTAAAGGCTGCAATATGTAATTCAGAAGATTCCAATTATCATACATGTGGTGTTGATCGTGATAGATATTTGAATGCCCAAATAATCACCATCATAAATTCTCATTCACTGAATATCAAAATTGCACCATCTTACTTTTAAGCAATGCTATTAAAGGCATAAAGAAATACTGATGGAAATGGTCAGTCCTGTACCATGCAGACAAGAAGGTCATCTTTTAACTTCACATCACAATTGATGTGGAAAAAGGAAAAACTAGAAAAAGGTATCCTGTTTTTAAGATAAAAAAATAACCATATATGTACATATAAGCTATAAAATACATCAATAACCCACCTCCACGCTCACCTATCAATTTCTTCTTTTAAAGCTGGATCTATCTCGCCATCATTATCAACATCCTCAAAATCCACTGTGGGAGAAAAAATTTCATCTGCTGCATCTTGTAACTTTAATGTCTCTCCGAGGCTGGACTGTAATTCATGATCATCCTTGGCATTATGGCATAATGAACTAAAAACATTAGACTCCTGCAAAAATGTAACAAAACAGAAGCTTAACTATTGTCAAACCTCATTACATTTAAAAATAAGGGATGGCAACATGATAGGTCCAACCTTTTTATGCATTTCAGGGGCACACTTCTGCCGATCTTTTCTTTTTTGGTGTTTCTTTCTATTCTTGGAAGTTTTCATCCCTTTGGAATCTGAGAAGAAAAATTCCTTGCCTCAATAAGGCCTTCACGAGGCTATTAAATAGATAAAAAAAGAAGACTAAAAGCCACTAAATACAGACATAATTCTGTGTCAAAGATATTGCTATGATCCCCTATACAGGCCAAGAAATTTACAACAACAATTCATCATTTGAAACTTTAGTCGGTAAATTCTTTTCACTATCAGTTACATGAAACTGAATCTTCAACAAAAATATGATTCATAAGCCAATGCTGTGCAATGAAGAATCCTCAAATAACTAGAAATTATATGAATGATATAAATGAGCAATCAAGTCCAGGTCCCTTTAATTATATGATCAACAAAAAAAATTAAAGCAAAGCCAATGCCAAAAAACTCAAATGTTTGATGAGGAGCTGCATGCATTTCTATCAGGGTGTACCTCTAGATATATCTTTATTTGGCATGACCTGTCAAGCTCTCTCAATCCTCTTCGTAATTTTTAATCATCACAATCAGACATCAGTTCCAAAAAAGAATAATTGGAGAAAGTAGATTTTCTCTTGCCCTGATTTTCTCGAATCTAGAAGTCTACTCATTCAGTTCCAAATAGGAATTAAAGGAACAAACAGACATTTCCTGGTTTTTATTCTCTATGACATGCCATTATCATGCAACAAAGTTCTAGAAATTTCTAGATTGAAGCACCCATCCTCTGCAATTTTTTTTAGAGTAATGCTATACAAACAGACATTGCCTAGTTTTTATTCTCTATGACATGGCATTATAACATTTGCTAGTGGAACTTAAATTCACTGGCAGGTTTGGGGTTATAATATCAAACCTCAGCAAGCCATCATAAAGATAGAAAAAGTTCAGGAATTAAGAGTGCAAAGTACAGTTGACCAACACTCGAGCATACCTCCATCTCCTCCGTTGATGAATGATAAGAGGTCATCAACTGAGCGGTCATCCTCGTGCTCCTCTTCGGCCTTGACATTCTGCAACAAATGGAGGGTCCAAATCAATCACAAGAATGATGAAATTATATAATACTTAGGGACGAAGTCAGGGCAGAAAAACATAAAACCTTTAGTTTCTCTCTCTCTTTCAGTTCTTTCCTCTTCTTCGCATACAATCGATTTAAAAGTCGGATCCGTGGATCATCAGTTGTGTTCTTCAAAGGCTCTAGTTTCTCTTCCTAGATCATTAGAATCAAGTTAAAATCACAAGATGTATGAGAAAGACATGCTGCACACAGTTCTTATAAGCACCAGACACCTCTGTTAGATCATCAGGCAAATGAAATATCTCACGTATCTCCTCAGGGGTTTTCCCTTCAATGATTCGTGCAAGTGCGCGACTAGTAAGATCAACCAAGGGCTTTAGCTGAAGGCTTTCAGCGGCAGAAGTCAACTCACAAAGCCTCTTTGTGTCCATTCGAACAAACTTCTCATCAAAAGACTTGCATTCCTATGCAAAAGAATAGCCTAAAGTAAGTAAAGCTGTACCTGTGCCATTTCATCTTTCTAAGGCTTTTATGAACTAAAAGAACAGTTCCCTGAACATGCAAATGATTGTTTCAAGTTTTCCCATTAAACAAGTACTTTTGATATCAACTAGGGAGAGCAAGAAACGAATGTAAAGCCAACAAACAGCATATGAAATGTGAAGAAACCTTGTTAGAGCGACCAGGTACTTGATGAAACCTGCAGAAATCAAGAATTAGGCTAAACATGGATGTACCAACTCTTTGTGGTAGAGATATAGCATAGTTCTTAGAAGATCCCATTCCCTTTTGTATTACTTCCTGACATATCATGGGGCAAAACATGGCAACTTCTTGTTCCACTTGCTGAACTGCACCATCCGTGGTTTGTATCCAGATATACGATCTCATCATCTGACAATGGATAGCAACAGGATTTGAACCCTTCAGACAATCCCTCATTAACTTCACAAGCAGATGGTTTCAAAAGAAGAAGCTCAGATGAACAAGATATATTTAAGTTGCATCAGATCACAAATCAACAACAAATATCAAATTCTATGTTACAGAGAGTTGCGGGAAGGAAAAAAAAAAGCAAACGCTTTTAACTCCTTGTTTCTCACTTTTATAATATCAGCTACAAATGCTTAAAAAGGTAAGATAGCGAAAGTCAAGTACTATCCTCATTCCAGGAAAATATGTTGCCGCCCCGCCAGAAAAGAACATCCAAATTTACATTTCCATGAACAATTAATGGAAGGGTCTGCTTTCTACAACTGAGAAACTACCAAGCCAACGGAAAGACATAATTGCACATAATAAATAAATAAATAATAATACAAACCTCAGGTTTTACTACAGCCACATCAACTTCTGACATTTGGCAAACAATATCCGAAAGAAGTATCTCCCTCGGTCGCAGCACAACAAGGCTGCATAAAATGCAACGCTGCGTTTAGAGGTTTCTGAGAATCTATACGAAGCTCCAAGCCTCCAACTTCTCCATCACATTGGAAAGACAGAAAGCTAAGAATGAATCTGTCACTTCTCTCAAAAACCTGCATCAACATAAACTAAACCCTCACTTAAAGAAAAAGGGAATTTACTAATAAACTCATTGTTAATTAATTTCTTCGCGCTGAGACAGATTTGGCGGTTGGCGGTTGGCTGCCAAATCCGAATTGATAATGGTGGGTGCGTGAGAGAGGTAGAGAAAGAGAGTGAGCAAGTTTTAGGTTGGGAGGGAGAATAATTAAGATAGTGACCGCGAAACTTTGCGATTTATCTGAGTGACAGGTGCGCGCTTTGTCGCCGTCTAAGGCGTTCGCTCCGATAAAACGTCGCCGCACCCACGTGAACCCGTTTTAGCCTTTAGGATTGGTTTGGGTCGGCCCATACTAGTTTTCCTGTTTTTTCTTTTGTAATAAGCTTTTGATAAATTATTTCTTTTTATAAAAATGAAAGATCATACAATTAATGCGGATGGTGTGGAGAAGAATTCTATTATGAATACGTGTAAGGGTATGGGTAATTTAGTTAAAATTAAAATTTTTTAAAAAAATAAATAAATTGATAGAATTGTTTGTCAAAACTTGTATATTTACTGATAAAATATTAGTCCAGCAATTAAAATATTGTTATATTTTTGTAAGATTAAAAATATAAATTTAATTTTCAAAAAACTTATTTATTAAAAAATACAGGTACGAACCTCAAACAAAATTAATTCTATCCTCAAACAGAATTAATTCTATCCTTAAAAAAAATAAGAATATCAAAATAAAAAAATATAATATATATTTCGATGATATTGCTAGACTCTCATCCTCAAGTTTAAAACACATTTTCCTTTCTTCACGTTATTGAATTTTTTTTTGAAGAGATGGGAAGTTTGGTAATTAGTTGTTTCCTATTTCCGGTCCCTTTTTCTTTAACTTTTTACATTTTGGTCCCGATCATTACTTTTTTTAGGCCCACCATTATCGTTTACTAATAAAATATTTTCTTATAAAATAAATTATTTTATGCTATTTAGCTGTGATATATTAAATAAATTATAAAATATTTTCTAGTATTTGGTAACACTAATTTTTTTTATAAAAAAATTAGCATACAATTCCACCCATGATTTTATAAATTTTATTAACATAATAAAATCTAATAAATATCATCGGAAATTTTTTTAAGAAACCTAATAAGTATTAACACATCCAACAAAAATTCATCTTTTACTGCTTTTTAAAATATATTAAATATGATTGAAATTATAGTTATAATTACTTTTCAAAATGTTTTTTACTTGAAAATAAATTAAAATATTTTTTTTATTTTTTAAAAATTATTTTTGACATCATCACATTAAAATAATCTAAAAATACTAAAAAATATATTAATTTGAAACAAATAATTATAATTATAATGTGTAATTGAACCTTCGCATGAAAAACATATTAGAAAAAGTTAACTGATAAAATATGAATATGATTCGGAAAAAATAATATGGTTGATAATTTGATTAACTTGATGTCTTAGCAAAGATTCATGTGGTCACACCATCAATATTCTTTAAAAAAAAGTTTATTTTCCACGTGTCGAAATAAAAGATATTCGATGCATTTTCAACTCGATTCTATAAGTTGATTTCCTCACTTCTTAAAATGGGAAAATAGAAAAAAAAATCCATTTTATTCATTTCTCAACACCTTTTCCGGTGATGTGAGAGGAACTTTGGCGATGGAACAGTAGCTAGCCCCTCGACAACAACGGCCCGTACAGGTATCCTCATTTAAATTTCCGAAAACACCCCTCTCACCATCCCTTATTCACAAACTCACCCGAAAAAAGTCCACCACCATTTCCTTTGCATGGAGGGGTATCTAAATAATTCTGGCAGTTTCTACTGGGAACCTCTCCTTCACGAGGATGATATGCCACGTGTCAATCTCTCGATCCTCCTTTCTGTGCATATAAACACCTCTCAGATTTTTTCCCGCTTTCTGAAAATAAAAAAATCGTCGAGAAAAACTCTCACTCTGTTTATCCTCTCCGGACTAAAAGACCGGAGCTTGATAAGCAGAGTGACTAAATACAGTGTTGAATTTTTAAAATCCAACCTTCATTCTTTGTGATCTCAAATGCTATAGTTCTCTGATAGCCCCGGTCAATTAGTCAGTTAGCGGTATTTGAAGGAATGGCTATCGGTGGCTTGATTTCGAACCGGAATTTCGGTTCTCTTATAGGCTAAGGTTAGCTTACCTTCTTAACTTGACTTCTGTTTATTATATTTGCCATTTTCTGAATTCGTCTTCACTTTATCTGGTTTAATTTTTCAATCTCACTGAGTCAGGCCTATTATGTGTCTTGCCATGGTTGACCATGGCTGTTTTTGCAAATGTAGGAGGCTGGATTGCTGACACACTTGTGAGCAGAGGTCTGTCTATAACAGCAGTTCGGAAGGCAAGGATTAAATACTGCTCTTACTCTTAACCATGTTTAGTTACTATCAGGCTTTAATCACATTAATATATGCTTTGGGCACCGACTGATTGTCCGATGATAGTGAGAAGAATTTTAAGTTTCTAAGAACATTGGTATTCTATGTGTTATTCCGAGGATAAAAAGAGCAGTCTATAAACTGATATGCCACATACATCTACTGTGTCGGTTTTGCCCGGGTAAATTTTCCGATTTTCCTTAATGTTAGTATGGAGAGGTCATACATGTCTTTAATTTTATAGGTGGTTTTCTTTGTCAAATTAACTTTTACTTACTATGCGGATTAAATATAAGGATATGAATGTAGAATTGGACCTTCACATATACACTCACAACTGAACTAAAAGTAAATATTTGGGATTCTTCGGGTATTTCTTATCAGATGGAGTAAATAATTTGAGAGCTGTCAGTTTGATTAGATTTAACCAGCTCAAAGCAGTACTGATATGGGTAATAGAACATGCATTCCACTTTTTTGCAATAATTTCTGCTGCCTGGTTTTCTTCAAGCCAAGTAATGGTTGCTCTTCAAAATTTGTTACTATCGCAGATCATGCAATCAATTGGATTCTTAGGTCCAGCCTTCTTCCTTATACAACACAGCCACGTCAGGACTCCTGCTATGGCTGTACTCTGCATGGCATGCAGTCAGGTTCTTTCTAGATTGATGCCACCTTCACCAGTTTCACTCATCTTTTAATATTTGTTGTTTCTGACTATGACATGGATATCAAGACCTTCCGTTTCGCTGTTGGATGAAAAATGGTGGTTTCTAGGTATTGTTTGCAAATTGATTTCAGAAGGAATAGTATAAGTAATTTCAGTAAGAATAGTAGAACTGTACTATCCAACTCACCCTGCTTGCATGACTTGATACTGTCCTGGACTGGTTTTGTTATGGACATACCTCTGATTCAATAATAAGCATATAGGTTTAAATTAGAAGACTTGAGCGTGAAATCTTAATTTAGAATGAGGGTGTTACGAGCAGTCCGAATATCGAAAGGAAAAACCAGGCCACCTCCTTTCGTGCTGTGTTTCAAAGCTGGATTTTCTTTTTCATCTTCCATTTCTCCTTTTCCTATCAATTTTTAAAGGCATAACCTTATGCATCTCATGAACATCAGATCAAAGGGGCAAATCAAAAGAGAGATTTTTTTCTATATGCATGAGCACAACCAAACTTCAAGGCCTTGAAATACCACGTAAGGGAGGCCAGGCACCCCCTGAATTTTATTTTCTTGGAATGAGATAAAAATGCTGAAAATGCATAAATAAGTGGAGAAGAAAAATTTGAACTCACTGATAAATTAAAACATGTTCTAAGATGTCCAATATATGGCAATTATGTGCACGTGACTGTGCTATTATGGCTTCCAGTAATAATATTAGTTAGCGGATGGAAGCTGTAAAACTTAGATGGCCTTTTATTTCTTCAAAATCCTGGATGAATTCTTGGTATCCTTTGTTGATGACAGGGATCGGATGCATTCTTACAGTCTGGTCTCTATTCAAATCACCAAGATATTGGCCCCCGTTATGCTGTGAGTCATCTCTCTATCTTTTGCGCGACTACTTGGAGATCACCTTTAATTGTGGTTTTCAAAATGTTTTGCCCCCTATGCTACTTGTTTATTGAAGATATGGTTGTACTTGTTTTCTAATGGCCTGTTCTGTTTATCTTTTTCCCACATCAGTAAAGAAAAACTACTGTCTTCATCTTTGTAGAAGTCGTCTATAAACTTGAAGAAATTAGTCAAAAGTAAGCTAATAAATTTCAATTACAGGGAGTTCTATTAGGACTCTCAAATACTGCAGGAGTGCTTGCAGGTGTCTTTGGTACTGCCGCAACTGGATACATACTCCAAAGAGGTAAAACACTATAAGCAAATTAACTCCTACCTTTTGTTCTGCTGCGGGGATTTTTACTTTCTTAATTTGTTGTTTCTTCTCAATTTCATTTCCGCAGGTTCTTGGGCTGATGTGTTTGAGGTGGCTAGCTGTCGCACTTTATATCATAGGCACATTAGTCTGGAACTTTTTTTGAACTGGAGAGAAAGTTCTTGACTAGAGTAATATAAGAATAGGGGGGAAGAAGCCATGTACATCAAGAATTGCAGTCCACTCTGCGGAGTAAAAAGAGAAAGGGGCACCGAAAAGGACAAATGTAACACATGTAAGTATAAAAACCCTGATTAATAATTGAAGGCTAGGATGCCTCAATGCATAAAAGTTTTCCTACCATCCTTGAGGCCCATAAATTGCTGCTCACTTGCTTTGGGGTTGGTTTAAAGACCTCTCTATGGGTTAGTGTCATGCCTTTTTCTTTCCTTTGCATTATTAATATACATTTGCAGATGATGATAGGCAATTTTTGCTCATAGAAATATACCACGTCATCCACTAAAGAAAACTCACTTTAAACCTCAACTTCATAAGAGAAATCAGAAAGTAGTTCTTCCAAATACAAAAATATGAAATTGACAATACAACATTTATCTTCCACACATTTTAGTTAGTGGAGTGGACATGCGGTCACGATCACCATGTTCTCAATTAGTAGTTGATCTTGCATTTTAATGGCTGTATCATTTTCTTGGATGTGATTTAAGGCTTGCATGTAGTCCTTGAAACCATAGTTTAGGTTAGGTTTGGTTTTGAATTGCCTGATTAGGTGACCTGGGTGTAAACTTGTTCGATAATTTATTTATTTTTTTGAAAACTGATTTCGTGGATTGACTCCCAATTAGTGACCGGGGCTGGTTTAGATTATGAAATTGTTAGGTCTTATAATTATACATGAAACCGGAAAGTTGATATTTATTGACGTTGGGTGGTGGAAGGTAACAGGACTCGGCAAACTGTGAAATAATTTCTAGTAATTATTGCCATAACGAAGTTGATATCTATTGACGTTGGGTGGTGGAAGGTACAGGACTCGGCAAATTGTGAAATAATTTCTAGTAATTATTGCCATAAGGAACATGATGATGTTCTACTTTGTTATTGATTTTAGTTGGGCTTATATTTAGAAAAAATAAAACGGAAGGGGTTTAAATAGTGTCAAACAGTGAAATGATGATATTGTGTTTCTAACCAAGAACATTTCGCCTTATTATTAGAGATAATAGAGTCTTGTCATATTTTACTTACTATTGACAACAACAAAATATTGAACTAGTGTCTCCTATTTAGACGTTCTATTTTTAAAAACGGTAAAAAAAAAA
>Ga0325411_1009247_pt1 | contig 10559 bp, 4 predicted proteins | sample PopdelMetagenome_13_FD_206181 | JGI IMG/M metagenome (GOLD analysis project Ga0325411, IMG submission 206181) | Populus deltoides microbial communities from Bellville, Georgia, United States - Xylem-PdIQD-R4 | ecosystem: Host-associated > Plants > Phyllosphere > Stem > Wood/Secondary xylem...
TCTTGCTTCCGTTGGGGAGATTGCCCAACCTTGAATGCCTGGAATTGCGCTTGTTGAAGGTGAGAAGGTTGGATGCTGGATTTTTAGGTATAGAAAAAGATGAGAATGCCAGTATTAATGAAGGAGAGATTGCAAGGGTCACTGCTTTCCCCAAATTAAAAGAGCTTGGCATTGGTTATCTCGAAGAAGTAGCAGAGTGGGATGGAATTGAAAGGAGATCAGTGGGAGAAGAAGATGCCAACACAACTTCAACAATATCCATTATGCCACAACTTCGAGAGTTGATGATTCTTAACTGCCCGTTGCTGAGAGCACTACCAGACTATGTTTTGGCAGCGCCTCTACAGGAATTAATCATAAGTGGTTGCCGCAATCTAAGGAAACGTTACGGGAAGGAGGAGATGGGTGAAGATTGGCAAAAGATTTCTCACATTCCAAACATTGATATTAAAGAATAGTTAAGACACCACAACGTACGGAAGTCTGTAGGACCGGCAGGAAGAGGTATGTTTCATATACCTCTCTCTTTCACATCCTCTCTCTCTCAACATATATAAAATAATATGTAATTCATATGTTTATATTTAAATAATAGTTAAGACCGGCAGGAAGAGCTAATTTTTTTATTTAATTATTGAATTAGACTTAAATTTTACATGTTAAAAAATTAATCTAAGATGATATTATCTCGTTCACGTGAAGCTTATTCCTTGCTTAAATTCTCCAAATGCCACTCTAAAAAAATTGCCTTTGAAATTTCAACTACTGTAACTCATATCTATAATTAATCTAAGATGATATTCTCTTTTAGATTTTCTCAAAATGATATGTAATTCATATGTTTCAATTACTGTAACTCATATCTATAATTATTTCTCACATCCTCTCTCTCTCTCCCTCGCTTTTTTTTTTTATGCCTTTATCTGCCTTCAAATAAGCCAATGATCTTGATCAAGCAACTGTTTCAGTGGATTAAATCCAAGAAATTCTTACATCCTCAGTTTCAGTGGATTAAATCCAAATAAATGAGAGAAGCTAAAGCATTCATCTATAAGTGATGACACCCATCGATTTTGGAGATTAAATCCAAATAAAATTATCCAAACCTAACACAAAAAATCTTCAACAATAATTAAATTACAAATCAACAACAAAATTCAGCAGCTAAGAGTTTACCCATCTTTATTTTTTATAAAAATATGGATGATTTATTGTGAGTCAAATATTTTATTTTTTATAAAAAGTTATAATGCAGTTCTTTAAATATATTTTTCTAGTTCAAAAAATATAATAAATTAAAAAATTTATATATAAATGTAATTAAATAAATTCTTTCGGATATATGATTTTCTAGTTCTTTAAACTCCTTTTCTCTCACTACTTTCAGTCCTACCGGAAAGCTAGTACAGATTGAGCACGCATTGACTGCCGTTGGATCAGGCCAAACTTCTCTCGGAATCAAAGGTTGTTGCAATTTAAGCTCCCTCTCTCTTTTTTGTTTTCTCATTTTCTTGTCATTTTCGAATGCACTATGTTGTTGATGGGTGCTTAGATACTATGTTGTTGATTTTATTATTATTTTTGGTGTTGTTATTGCAACTGAGAAGAAATTGCCATCTATTTTAGTCGATGAATCTTCTGTAAGTAAACATTTATTATTAGTTTTATTAGTTTTGTTATGTTCTTTGGTTGAAATTCAAGAAACCCTTTTGTTCTTTTTTTTTTTTTGCGTTTTTTATTGTGTTTTCTTTGTGAACTTTTCGGGTTGGCCCTGTTTTGTTATTTTTATTGGTGTTGATTATTTTAAATCGTGTTTGAATGAGGTGGAGATGGTTTGGTTTTGGAGCCAGTCGATTGGTCTCTTATTCTAATTTGCAAGATGGCATATAACTTGATTTTGTGGATTAAATCCAAATAAACCTAACACAAAAAATCTTCAACAATAAATATGATTTCTGCTAGTGAAAGACAAGCCCCCAGTGCCTGTGCTTTCTAAATGCCATCACAGCCCCATTCAAAGAACTTCCAGACAGAGGATTCTTCAGACCAATAGCATTAATAACGGAAGACAATATAGATTCAAACTTTGATATCAGAATCAATATAGATACCACCATATTTGCTTAACCCAGCATGAAAAGGACAAATTGCAGAAACAATGATTCTAAACATAATAGAACCATCACATGGAATATAGAACAAAAATTCATCTCAACTCGAGTGAAGAGATATTCTGGGGAGTTTTTTCGGTCCATTTTGAGGGTTTAATTTGTTGGGTCTATTTTATTTTGATCCATTAACAATTTTATGATATTAATCCGTAAAAATTTGTAAAAATATCTAGTTAACAAGTTTATCTATATAAAATTTCATATGAAAAGAGAGGTTAAAACCCGGACCAGTGACCTCCTAAAAATCATTATACCCCAACCCACGTGGAAGTGTGAGATCATACTCTTGAGAATCATTGTGCACCCCAACTCACATGCAAGTGTGCAATTGTTGGTGGACCTCGAGATGGCAGGCTCTCACTTGTGGTTTTGTTTTTTAGAGTGGCTGACTGCTCACCCATGGGTGGTGTCAAGGAGTATGTCCGCGATATAAGAAAAAAAGGGATATTAACTAACACATGGTTTCCAGTTCAAGAGCCATCATCAAAATCACAAGATTCTGATTGCCAAATTCTTCTCAACCAAATAAAAGTTTGATTAAATTGAATTGAATAGCACCAAATATTCAATGGATCAGCTCAAATAAAAGGTACTGCTTATAAAACTAAATTTAATATAGTTCAAAATTAAGCAGATCTTTTTGGTAATTAAGGTAAGAACTTCAAAAAAAAATAAAGAAAAGAATTAATATGGCCTGACTTGATTAAAATATCCCGGTAAACTCAAGTAAATTTTAGTTAAATATTGTTGATTTTTTTTGAAAAAAAATATTTCAATCAAAACAATATCATTTTAATCTCTTTTAAAAAATTAAATCAACCTAAATTAATCCTTCCCTTCCGAACATGGATCTTGACCCCAGTCAATTCTCAGGTAAAATTTTAAAAACTATTTTATTGATGGTACATGGCTTGCAGGATGGTATATAACTTGAGCTGGTTGTTGATGGTATTTAACTCCTTGTAGGTCAATGTTCTTTACTGGTCTGGTTATGGACTTGACTTTGACATGGAGTACATGTCCCCTGTTGCTTTTTCAACAGGAAAAGAAGAAGAAGAAGAGTGGGGCAAATATGGAGTTCCTTAGAAAAATAAAAAGGCCGCATTCCTCTGTTCTTGGGTTTGACATGAGACATCTTGGCTATTTGGTTGCTCAATGGACCACTTCTTACTAACTTTTGCAACTTGTTAGCGTGTGTCAAAAAGGGTTGCTCTGCTCTACTTTTTTTCTTAACAGTGCTGAATCAGACTTATTTTGTTGCAGTGGAATGGGTCCTGACTTTCGAGTTTTGGTTCGCAAAAGTAGGAAGCAAGCAGACCAATATCATATACCGTACATAACTCATCTTCAAGATTTTGACACAATGAAAGTTGTCTTTATGAAATATCTCAGTTTTTTATATGCAATAAATATCAAGCGTGATTGGTCGAGATGTTGAAAAGACAACTGTTATAAGCAAGTTGGTGGGTGAAAGTAGTTAGGAAGCACGGGACGTTGATGTCATCTCTGTAGTTGATGTCATCTCTGTAGTAGGCTTGGGCGGGATTGGAAAAACAACTCTCGCCCAACTAGCTTTTAATGATGCTGAGGTTATGACTCATTTTGAGAAAAAGATATGGGTGTGTGTTTCAGATCCATTTCATGAGGTTAGGATAGCCAAAGCTCTCCTTGAGGAGCTTGAAGGGAGGGCACCCGATTTGGTTGAATTGCAATCCCTTGCACAGTGTTTGAAAGAAAAAAACTAACTAAAATTGATAAAAGATTATTTTGAAAAAAAAAATCATAAAAAATAATAAAAAAATATATAAAAAATATTATAGTAATTCATAATGTTTTAAAGAAAAAATTACAGAAATAAATTTTCATTCAGTTTAATATTAAAAAAAATTAATAAAAATAATTTTTTAAAAAAACACAAAAACAAAAAATATATATAAAAAAAAAAAAGACAATCTTAAAAAAAAAAAAAACATTTATAGCGCAAAAAAAAAATGTGGGAAAAAAAACATATGGTGTGGGAGAGCTACAGTAATTTCTTCACCCCTTAATAATTATCTTTGCCAAATTGAAATACTTAATTAAAAAAAAAAACTACTCGCCATTTATTCTATCAAGTGCAGCTGTGATATACCTTTCTCACATCCTTTCTCATCTAAAGGCATCATCTAACGATCAAAGGGTCTATCTGCCTTCAAACAAGCCACTGATCTCGATGCTTCCTCCATTAATTTGCAATTGCCATCCTAGTGAATATCAAGCACTGTTTTCTGCAATTCACAACAAGAAATTCTTAAACCTCAGTTTCAGTGGATTATTAAATCCAAATAAATGAGAGAATGGTAGACTTGGAAGCTAAACCTTTCATCTATAAGTGATGATACCCATCGATTTTGTGGATTAAATCCATATAAATTTATCTAAACCTGACACAAAACATCTTCAACAATAATTAAATTACAAATCAACAACAAAATTCAGCAAAAAAAACCTAATTCAGAGTTTATCCATCTTTATTTTTTTATAAAAAAATGAGTGATTTATTGCAAGTCAAATATTTTTATTCTTTATAAAATCTTTGTTTTTTAAATATATTTTTCTAGTTTAAAAAATATAATAAATTAAAAAATTTGTATACATCTAATCAAATAAATTAAAAAAAATTATGTTAATAAATAAATAAAAATTTATTAATAATACTTAAAAACAAATCTGGTTCAAGCCTTCATTGAGCTCAATGTAAAGAGGACCAACCTCTGCCGTCATAAAAGCACAAAATACTCCATTGTAAAAGCCCTCGTACGAAAACACCTTCTTCTCCAACAAGAAAAGCAAAGTTCAAACCCCAAGTAAATATCCCTGTCTTTCTCTCCCACACGCTCGCATTCTCAGTTTTTCCTCTCTGCGTCTTCAAGCAATAAACCATGGGTGATAGCCAGTACTCCTTTTCTCTCACTACTTTCAGTCCTACCGGAAAGCTAGTACAGATTGAGCACGCATTGACTGCCGTTGGATCAGGCCAAACTTCTCTCGGAATCAAAGGTTGTTACAATTTAAGCTCTCTTTTTTTCTTCTCTCATTTTCTTGTCATTTTCGAATGTACTATGTTGTTGATGGGTGCTTAGATACTATGTTGTTGATTTTATTATTTGTTTTGGTGTTGTAGCGGCAAACGGTGTTGTTATTGCAACTGAGAAGAAATTGCCATCTATTTTAGTCGATGAATCTTCTGTAAGTAAACATTTATTATTTCTTTTTATTGGTTTTGTTATGTTCTTTGGTTGAAATTCAAGAAAGCCTTTTGTTTTTTTGCGTTTTTTTTTTGTGCTTTCTTTGTGAACTTTTCGGGTTGGCCATGTGATTTTTTGCTAATAACATAAGCATAGAGACATGGGCTTGTAGCATTCTAATTGAGGAAGCTGATGATTGTTGTGGAAAAGCAACATGGATTCTAGCCAATGAGGTGTTGGTCTAGTAGTTAATGGGTTTATATTGAGATTTTTAGGAGTAATTTGAGTTTAGTGACATCGGCTGGTAATAATCTGTTCAAATTCGGTGTAAATTTGTAATTTTTATTAGTAATTTGAGCTTAGTGATTTGGGTTCATGCCAATGAGGCGTTACTATACTAGTTAATGACTCTAAGATTGGGACTTTGGATGTTGGAGTGTGTAGATTTATATCCTTATTAATCCCACAATGTATAAAAAGGTCGCGTTGTTTATTTTAAATCGTTTTGAATGAGGTGGATATGGTTTGATTTTGGAGCCAGTCGATTGGTCTATTATTCTAATTTGCAAGATGGTATATAACTTGAGTTGGTTGTTAATGGTATTTAATTGCTTGTTTTTTCAGGTTCAGAAAATACAGAATCTGACACCCAATATTGGAGTTGTCTACAGGTTTGTTTCTGCCTGCTTCTCAGTAATTAGGAAGTTTCATTTTTTTTTAGCTTGTGTTTCTCTGGCCTTAACTATAGCTAACATATCTGTCATGAATGATTTTAGTGGGCAGGTGTGTGGATTCAAAGCTCTCTTTATGTTTGGTGGGAAATTATATAGTTTCTGCTGTTGTTATAGTGTTCTGATAAGTGTGAAATTTGACCTGGGGTGGTAAATTGAGATAGAAGCATGCCTGCTTATAATCTGAACTTCAGTGGAACTCCTTGCAGGTCAATGTTCTCAAATGGTCTGGTTATGGACTTGACTTTGACACGTAGTGCATGTACCCTGTTGCTGTTTCAACAGAAAAAAAGAGGGGGACAAATATATAGTTCCTTAGGAAAATAAAAATAGGGCATTCCTCTGTACTTGGGTTTGAAATAAGACATCTTGGCTATTTGGTTGCTCAATGAGCCACTTCTTACTAACTTGTGTAACTTATTACCTATGTCAAAATGGGTTGCTTTGCTGTACTTTTTTCTTAACAGTGCTGAATCACATGTATTTTGTTGCAGTGGAATGGGTCCTGACTTTCGAGTTTTGGTTCGGAAAAGTAGGAAGCAAGCAGAACAATATCATAGACTGTACAAGGTACCAACCTACAAGATTTTCTTTATTGTTTTGCTTCATGTTTGTTCTTCAGCTTTTCTTTTAATGTCACTGATAAGTGATAAGGTTGCTAAATTTTCATGGCTTATCTTATGAATGGGATATGTGCATCCTTTTGACGCCTCTAAACAAACTCATGTATATAATTCATCTAATGCTTGATAACCCGGTTAAGATGATATATCTGGAAAGTAGTTATTGAGGTTGCCTATATTACAAGACTTATTGTTAGTTGTCTTATTCCCAATAATGCCATTCTGACCCCAAAAACAGCTGAATTTAGCATGAAATCCTAGAGTTAAATGTCCAATTACTATTTCATATCAATTCATTGTCATCTTTTGTTGTTAATCGTGAAGGTTGTAACTTGTGAATTTTTGTGATTGTAGGAACCAATTCCTGTCACACAACTTGTGAGGGAAACTGCTGCTGTCATGCAAGAGTTTACTCAATCTGGGTACTGGAACATCTTTTATACATTCAAAGCGTTTCAGTGGTTTTAGTTGATTTCCTCTGTAATTTAGATCTGAATTTCAATTTCCAAAGTTCATAACTCTTATTCTAATAACCCAACAACTCTCTCCCTATGTTCCTGCATCAGCATGTCAACTCTTCATGCTCTTATCCTTGAAGTTTGAAAATACTCATCCTTTGTTTTTCCTTGCAGAGGTGTAAGGCCTTTTGGAGTATCTTGCTAGTCGCTGGTTTTGATGACAAAGGTCCACAGCTGTACCAGGTATCTGTGTTTCCTCATAATATTGTCTGAAGTCATTAACTGTTTTTTTATTTTTTTTATCTGGATTATCCTCTGTAGACTGGGGTAGCTCAGTATTCTAGAAGCTGTAGGCCTTTGTGACTATGATGCACCCTTCTGTGTGCCCAGAGTGGCTGATAACTTTTTGACCTTTTGTTTTCTTGGTTGAGATTTGGATGGATTATGACTCACTTGTGTTGCCTTTTTAAAAATATGTTAGACTCCTGCACTCAAATCATAGTTCTTCTGATGATGTTATGTTTTGTATTTGTTTGGCTAGGTTGATCCATCAGGTTCCTACTTCTCATGGAAAGCCTCAGCAATGGGGAAAAATGTTTCAAATGCAAAAACATTTCTTGAGAAGAGGTATTTATTTGTTTTTGGTACCATGAAATGCATTGATTCTGCAAAAACTTCTAAACATCTTCATGGGTTCTCCTAGCTAGCAACAAATGTGTTTCCACCTCCAGCCATCAACTGCCAAACATATTCTTCATTCAAAGTTCAAGCTACTTTCAATTTTCAACTTCCAGCATACTTTGTGCTACTCCCCTCTTTCTTTATATAATTTATTGTACTTCATCTTTCCCATACAAGAAGAATTGGATTGTCTTTTTTTATAAAAGAAGAGAAAAAGAAAAAAGAAAGTGGGACGAAAAGAATTGAATGGACAGAAACATGGTAAATATTGTGGTTTTTTGTCCACATCTTCATTTGATTTGAACAATTTTCGTTTTCCGTAACTTAGCATGTGCTCTGTAGATACACTGATGATATGGAGCTTGATGATGCTGTGCACACCGCTATCTTGACACTAAAAGAGGGGTACATCACTTTAAAATTTCCTCCACTTTTTATTTTTGAATTTGAGCGGTGGTGTTTTTTACAAGGTTTGGTATATAAAAAGTGGAAGAAAAATTTTCAGTAGATTTTATATACTTGCGCCATGCACTTGCACCTGGTTGATTACATTATTGATTGATTTACTGATAAATTCAGCCATTTAGGTATTGTGATTGTCTGTCACACGTTCTGAGTGTCGTAGGTAAAATGAATTCTGGGTAACAGTAGTCTAGCTGGGGTCTTTAGCCTTGAGAACTTAAATTGGCTCTCAACACTTTAGTTAGTAGTTCAAGAGATATAATTATGTGAGATACTGTTTAAGTGAAAATGAATGAAAGTTTCTCAACCCAGTGTCAATCAAATGTACTTGCAGGTGCTTAAAGATTCCTTTTCTCTCCTCTTAGTGATTTTAAGAAGTTGTCAATTTGTTGACTCTTGCTTCTATAATCAGAGTGATGGTGGATTAGTGAGCATAATCTTAGTATTTGCAAAGTGGTCAGAGAGATATAAGTGAGCATTTTAAAGTTTCTTACAAGTTCTGAGTGCTTCCCTTGTACCCTTACAAGATTGTTTGTGTTTGCAGATTTGAAGGACAGATTTCTGGGAAAAACATTGAAATTGGGATAATTGGTGCTGACAAGCAATTCAGGCATGCTCTTTCTTGACCTTTTTCCTTATTAAACTTGGTAATAGTGTCACGTAATTTCAAGCTTAGGATGAGTTTCAGAAGTAACTTGCAGGATGCACATTTTTGTTAACACGGTTCATAACTAGATAAAATCTGATATCAAAAATCTTTTGGATCTCACCAATTTCATATATGGCCTTCCACTTGTGGTTTCATTTTTGAAGTTCTGATTTTCTCGCACTCTTGCTCTAATTTCAGTCTGACAATTTACATATGAGACTCATTCAAAATGGCCAATCCACTCTTTCTTTGGATGTTTAAGCTTCCTTGGAAGAAGTTATGTGTGACATGACCATGGCAATCTTATCCCTTGTGCCTTCTTTACTGCAGGGTACTAACTCCAGCCGAAATTGATGATTATTTGGCTGAAGTGGAATAGACATTGTATTTTTTGGCTAAAGTGGAGTTCTTCCCTGTATTGACACCAATCGAGATACTTGTGTTACTTTCCTCTGGAATTTGCTTGAATCAGTTGCTTTTAGCCGAAGTTTCCATTAATTCCATATTTGTAGATCTGTGATGTGGAAATGTTATAAGACTTCTCTACAATCTTAGATGGCTTCTAAAGTTTTGCATCAATATGATTTCCTATATGATACGTTTGACAGAGTGCAGAAAATTGGTCTTTTCAATTATATTTATCTCCTCTCAATGCTTGACCTGTAATATGGCCGTTCTCATTTAAATACAATGTAGCTCCGAAGAGGGAAAGAGAGGGACCATGGAATATGGATATCGAATTAAAATACTTACTCTATTTTTGGGTCGTTGTACTTGCCTCAATTTTTCAGTTTACACTCTATTTCTTCAATTTGATCCAAGTCACACAAGTTATAGCTTATTTTGCCCCATCTTAATTGCAGCCAAAACTACCGTTGTAAAAATGGAAATGCATGACGTAACGCTGTTTATATCAAGAAAATGGAAGTGTTCGCTTGGAATTATATTAAAACGATATTTTTATTATTATTTTAAAAAATTAATATTAAGTCTGAAATTATAAAAACAAATTAATATTAAAAAAAAATTAAAAAATCACCGCAACCTCAATAAGCGTTTTAACCCATTTTAACAGCAGTTTTCGCTTTTTTAGCATGGAAACTTCTGCTAGTAACGTCGAATTGCAACTCAATTGGCACTTCATAGCTTCGTTTTTGCAACAAGTCTCATGCTGGAGTTTTTGCTGTTAAAATATACATATAATAATGACAATAATTTGTCCATTGTGTTTAAACAAATTAACCTTTGATCTTCTTTTTATTATTATTATTAAAAATAAACTTTTTTAGAATTGATTATTCTAGCTATCAGTTACTGTCTCGATAGAATCCCATGCAACCTCAGACACCACGAGGCTACAATAATGCTATTGTTTGACTCCTTAAGTTCGTTAGAGATATTTTGAGGCTTTTGTCCCTTAGTAAACAGAAAAAAACAGAAGCTACTTTTGTCTGGCAGTGCTGGTCTTCACCCATGTAGTCCATTATCCAAGAAAACACTCTTCAGTTCACATATCTTCTTGCTTGCTGGATGTTTACAGATACCCAACTCCAAACT
>Ga0325411_1009248_pt1 | contig 10558 bp, 7 predicted proteins | sample PopdelMetagenome_13_FD_206181 | JGI IMG/M metagenome (GOLD analysis project Ga0325411, IMG submission 206181) | Populus deltoides microbial communities from Bellville, Georgia, United States - Xylem-PdIQD-R4 | ecosystem: Host-associated > Plants > Phyllosphere > Stem > Wood/Secondary xylem...
TTAGGATCCCGGGTAAGGGGATCAACATGTATTGACTAACATACATTTAGTGTATGTTAGGATCCTGGGTAAGAGGATCATCTTGCATCGACTCCTACGGGGTAATAATGATACTAGTGAAATTGGTATCGATAATGCGTTAAGCGAGAATAATCATGGTTGATCTTATAAAATCTTGAATGGAGGTTGATAACAGAAGAGGAAACTGTTTTTAGTAGTTGAAAGAGAAAGAGTTTCTAATGAAAACCAGAAAGGAGAAGTGAATAAAATATGAATGCATGTTTGCCTTTTTAAATTGTTGGATATTTGTGTTACTATATTATTGTGATATTTATGTTTCAATAATATGTATTTTGTTTTAGGACCATCGCATGCACAATAGGAGTAGATCTTAGCTTATGTTCACTTTTTGTAATCTAGGTTCTATGAAGTATACCCTTGTATTTTGTAATATTACAAATTTTATATAACTTAATTTGTATAATTGATGTTTAAAATTAAATAGATGAATTTAATTATGTAGTTTGAATAACCATGTTCCATATATGCATGTTTATATCTTTTATCCATCCATAATGATAATTGATGTTCAAGGTATATCATAACTATCGTGGTTGACATGAATGATGATGTTTTGTGGGATTGAGACCCATGATGATTGGGTTGAATTGAGTTAGGAAATGCAGAATATTAGAAGTGTAAACAAGTTGTATGTTGATAACTTGGGACCTCCCGATATAGGGGAGACTCTGCCGAAAGTTTAGTGAAAATTTCAATAAATTTTAATATGAACACCCTGTACATGTATATATATAAATTTAATTACTCTGTTTATCAGTTAACATGATATTTTTTATTTATCCTGGATATAGGGATGTTACACTTTCACAATGATTAAATTTAATTTTTGGTATTTTTTGAAGCTTAGAAAGAAATGTGTATATTATGGAAAGTTGAATTTTATAGGTTGAAATGTTTAAATTTGTATTCTTTGTTAAGAATCATGTTCTTGGGCATGAATTAGAAATAGGTAATGAGTGAATTGTGGAAAAATTAAAGAAAAAAATCACGCTCCCCTTTGAATGGGTATTTCAGCCAAATTAGTGTGAATAATTCCAAAAAGTTTGTCTAAATCGACATGAAATTGGTGTTCAGTTATGTTATATGATGAAATAAATGATTAGGTTAAGAATTAATTACAAAAAATAAAACTAAATTGATATCTAATGTGTTGCACAAATTGATCGACCGTTTAGGATTACCAAATGACCTGATGTGATTATCAAACAATTAAAAAAGAAAATTTAAATATTGACTAGTATTTGAGTAATATTAGAGGTGTCAGGTTACTTGAAGATCGAGAATTTAAATATTAACCAATACATGAGTGGTATTAAATGCGTCAATTTATCTAATGATCAGGAATTTAAATATTGATTATTACCCGAGTGGTACTAGAGACATTAGTTTATTTGATGATCGATAATTTAAATGATAAATACTTTAAAGGAATTAGAGTCATCAAAGTGATAAATTACTTGAATGATGTAATTTGAGATAATTGATTTGAATGATATAAAAAAATTAATGGTATTGTCAGTTAAGATATCATTGGATAATTGATGATGTAAAATTTCTTAAATGTTGGTTAGTGATATTTGTAATTTGATCATTATTGCTCCAAATAGACATATAAATTGTTAAATAGTATTTATTATATTGTAATTATTTTGACTACGGGATCCTCACAAGTTCGATATGAATAATAGACTTCTTTTGTTACTACTCATAATGGTAGACGTTAATGTTAAATTTAGAAATATTATCTACTTATTATGTAATGTGATTCCAGTATTGTATTTTGAGATGTAATTAAATCTATTATTAAACATACATGTATTAACTTAAATTTTCTAAATCATTATAGTATTTTGCATAATCTCACTCTTTTATATCTTAACTAGAAATGTATGGAATTTAATTTATTAATTTTTTACAAGTTGGTTATGTTAAGTTTCAATGAATGTGTAGAAATCATTACGTGGAATGTAATATGAGAAAGCTAACAAAATGGACATAGTCTATTTTATTCTTGTTGGATATTGAAATGATCCCGGATGTTAGATCTTGTGTAAAATTAGGATTTGTACAGATGAATAATAATTTCAACAATTGGAAAATTTAAGGGAAACTCTGCTGAAATTTCATTACACACACACACACACAAAAACATTCATTGGTTTCATGTTATCTATGATTTGAAATATGTTAATTTGTGTCCTAAATATGAGGTTGTTACAGTTGATATTAGAGCCCTAACTTTGGTGTAGTAGACTTAGAATGAAAAATGACTTGTGTTAAAATGTTCTAGGATGTTACGTACTCGATAAAGAGCCAGAACTAATCCATCTCTAGCATAAAGAAGGAATCAAAATTATGATATAGTTGAGAAGTAGGGGAAAATCCCTTAGCTGATACCGCGTCGCATATGCAAATAATATTGGCATAGTTAGGGCAGTTAGTGAGATTTATGGATGTTTTAGCCTACTTATAGCCTAGGATTTTACAGCCTGTGAAATCACATAAAGAGAGATAGGGAGTTAGACATCCACACACCTGCAAGGACCTCTGTACCCCATGTTGATTATGTTTTCTTGAAGGAGATAATGAGAGTAGTGGTTGCTAGCATGTCCAATGTAACAACTCTAGCAACCCCAATAATCTCGACATCCATATATATCATGGTTGGATTAGTTTGTAGTATGAGAGAGATTGGTTGTGAGCTATTCTTTAGAGAGAATGTTATAGAGATTCTAGGGAGATGGATCTGGAAAGTGGAAAAGACTGAATCATATATGAGTGCCAAAAGAACTATAGATGGATTGTGCCACTTAAATATTTTCAGATAGGGCACAAACTTGATGAGAGACTGTATAGATGAGGAGAACTACCAAAGAAATATCTTTGGATGATTTTAGGATAGAGTTTGAGAATAAGTTTTACTCCTTATATCAAACCGACACAATCAGGGGTCAATGGCAATAAGAGACACCAGAGAGCTCAATGAGAAATAACATAGAAGAGAGTATTCCATATGACCCAGAATGAGGTTAAAGTTGCTCTTGATGTGGTGGTAGGTATGCTACGGTGGAATTCCTCATTTTTATATGTTTTGATTGATTCTACAGTAACGCATTCATTTATAGCTCAAAAAATTATGGGAGAACATGGGGAAAAACCTAGTAAAACATAAAAGAGATTTATAATTAGTACATTTTCAAAATAAATTATAGACATTGACCATGTATATAAAGAGGGTTAAAGGTTAATATTGGTAGACATGAAATAAAAGTAGATCTAATACCCTTAGAATTACATGACTTTGATATAATTCTAGGAATTGACTGATTGGGTAAGTATAGGGATTAAATGGATTGTTTTACAAAAATAGTAACTTTCCAAGAATTGAATGATATAATAGTGGTGTTTAGAGAAGAGAGGAATGTCATACCAGATTACATGATTTCAGCCATGACCATTTAGAAGGTGATAAGAAAAGGGTGTATGACATACCTTACCTGTGTGGTTGATATGAAAGAGAATAAAACTAAATTATCTCAACTCCCAATAATAAGGGAGTTCCCTGATATCTTTCAAAGGAGTTACCGGGATTACCTTCAAAAAAGAGAGTAGAGGTTTCTATTGATATATTTATTATTGAGGACCTCTCTTGTAGCCTAACCAATTTATAGAATGACATCTGCAAAGCTAGCTGAGTGAAAGATCCAACTTCAAGAACTGCTAGATCAGGGTTTATACGCCCGAACAATTATCGTGTAGAGCCCTAGTACTATTTGTAAAAAAATAATGACATGTTTAGACTTTGCATTGATTGTCGACAATTGAATAGAGTGATGGTGAAGAATAAATATCCACTTTTAAAAATAAATGACTTATTTGATCAATTTACGGGAGCTAGAGTATTTTCAAAGATAGACTTAAAGTCGAGGTATTACCAGTTGAAAATTAAAGAGCAAGATGTGTCGAAGACTACTTTTAGAACTTGTTATTGACATTACAAGTTCCTAGTAATGCCATATGGATTAACTAATGCTTCAACAATGTTTATGAATTTGATGAATAGGGTTTTTTTGCCTTAAATGGATAAATATGTTGTAGCTTTATATATAATATCCTAATTTATTTTATTTTATACTTAGAGCATGAACAACATTTGAGGTGTGTATTGTAGACATTAAAAGACCATCAGTTATATGTCAAGCTGAGTAAGTGTGAATTTTGGTTGAAGGAATCTATATTTTTGAGGCATGTCATATCAGGAGAAGGGATATTTGCTTATCCAAGAAAGGTGAAGTTGTTCTGAAGTAGGAAAGGCCTACTAATATAACAAAATTTCACAATTTCATTGGTTTAGTTGGATATTATAGAAGGGTTTCCACGATAATAAGTCCTCTGACTCGATTAAATAGGAATGGTTTAAAGACTGTGAAAAGAGCTTTCAAGAACTAAAAATGAGGCTTACCATTGCCTCAATGTTAACCCCTCCTTCAGAATCCAAAAGGTTTGTAGTCTATAGCAATACATCAAAGAAGGGACTTGGGTGTGTTTTGATGCAACATGAGAATGTGATTACCTATGCATCCAGACAATTAAAACCACGTAAAGTTAATTACCCAAATCATGATCTAGAGTTGGCTGCTGTAGTATTTGTCTTACAAGTTTCGAGACATTATTTGTATAGGTCTTGGGTTTAGATTTTTATAGATCATAAAAAGAATTGAATAGACGACATATGAGTTGAAATGATTAAGGATTATTATTGTGTACTATCACTCGAGAAAAGCAAATATCGTTGTTGATGCCCTTAATCTAAAAAATAAAGCACGGGTAGATGAACCAGTGGAATGTTCTAGAATTTTATTCCTTTGTTGCCAACAGACTCCTCATATGAATAAAAAAAGATGCTCAATCACCTTCTAGTTTGCAATTCATACTTTGTCATATAAAATTTTTATACTTGTAATGCAATTTTATTTCATCATGTATACCTGCAACTATCATTTAAATCTTATTCATAACAAGGGTTGATATAGCATTAGCAATAAAATTTGCATCAAGCTAATGGTGGTATTTTTTTTTTATAAAGGTCAAAACACATGTTTGTAGTCTCTTTAACTTTGCTATCTTAAATGAATCTGACATTTTATAATATCACCCATGCAAATACCACTTATATTCAGGTGTTTGCATACATTATAATTGAACAAATGAAGAGTTCGATCGTTGGAGTAAGTATTTAATCAAATGTGCAATATGAGAGTGAGACATCCACACACCTGCAAGGATCCCTACACCCCATGTTGATTATGTTTTCTTGGAAGAGATAGTGAGAGCAGTAGTTGTCAGCATGTCCAGTGTAACAACTCCAACAACCTCAACAATCTCGACATCTATATATATCATTGTAACAACAAACTGTTCATGTCATTATAAGTGATATACTACCATTCACATCATAAACAGTAGTGCTACAATAATGACATAACATAAATATGTTATAAGGGTATCTCCAAGGGAAGAGCTAAAAGAAAAGCTAAAAGGAAAAGATAAAAATTTGGCTTTCATCCATCATTTTTATTGCTATAGGGGGAGAGCTATGTTAGAAAGCCAAAATAACATTTCTAAGTGGAAGAGCTATTTCTACATGTTGATCGTAAAAGCTAAAAGTTTGTTTAATATATTTTTATGCAAAAAAAAAAAGGTTTTTATTGGAGCTGTATTAGTTAGTCATTATTAATAAATAGTTGTATCAATATAAATATATTAAAATACAATTGGCTTTTCTAAATGATTTTTTTCCATTAGAGTGCATATATGAAAAAAATATTATATTTACACTATTCGAAAAGCCATACTATCAATTTGGCTTTTCTAAATAGCTTCTTCCCTTAAAGATGCTCTAAAAGCATCTCTCATTTTCAAAGAGGCAAATTGATAAAATAGCATTTTGAATAGTATAAATATAACTTCTTTTACCATGTATATTCCAATGGAAAAAAGCCATTTGAAAAGCCAATTCTATTAGAGTGGAATAAATAAGTGTTTTATTTTTTTTTTCCACGTGGCTAGATTTAATTGGCTTATTCTTTTGTTAGCCCCACTTTGTTAGTTTTGGCTCTTTTAAGAGATATGTAGGAATAACATTTGTGGGAAAGAAAGGGCATTTTAGCATTTTGTTTGGCTTTCCCCTTGGAGTATGAAAAACAAGCAAAGAAAAGCCAAAATATTACTTTTTTATTTTTGGTTATCCATTTAGCAGCTCCATTGGAGATGCTCTAAGGCATTTTGTTTTTAAAAAAATTGGATTCTGGTCAAATTAGATGTAATTTTAACTAAATTGCATTAACCTAATTATAATTAGCAAAATTCATAAAAAATTTAATCAAATTCCTAAAATTTAACGTTGAAGTAAACTTCACCAAAAACTAAGCATAATTCATGATATAAAATCTCATTGATCTTTTCATGCTTAATTGTATTAAATCAAACCCAATTCATAGCAAATTAACATAATTCAAAGAAAATACAAAATTCATCACCTTATCAATAATTCAATGGAACGTGTAATTCATCATAATTCTACTCCATTCATGTTCTCTTGCATGAAATCAACAAGCATAGTTAATTACATTATTAGTTGTTTCCAACAATATATCCAAAATCTCTAATTCAGCAACTTAATCAAAATTAAACGTAACACATAATTAATTGAAATAATTAATTCATAATTAATTTAACTTATTTTTATATTCAACTATATCAAATCAACCCTAATTAATGATATTCTTAACTAATTTATTATTCATTCATCAGAATCTAAAATCACCATAAACCTTAATTCAACCTAAATAATTATTTTATTTCAACTAAACCAAACACAAATTCATAAAAATTTGATATGTTTACCTTTCTTACAGGACTATAAAAAAAAACTGAGGTAATGATGGCAAAAGCAACGACGAGTTTTGAATACAAAAATATCCGAGAATACTTAAAAATAAATTTTATTTTTGGTTGTTTTAAAAGCAAGATAAAAAAATTGTTGGTGGGTATTTTAGAGAGATAACGAGGGCATCGATAAGTTTAGAGAGAGACTGTAAGACCTAAACTTTTGACCCAAACCCAAGCCCAAGTTAGCCCAAACCCAGCCCAAGTTAACCTAGGTATTTAAGGAAAAGTTGCAAGAGAATTACTATTCTCTCTTCTAAGTCTTGTGGCCGCCGTGACCCTCTCTTCATCAAACCAAGAATTTCAGTTTTTGATCTTGAGATTTGGGTTTAAGAAAAGTAGAAGTAGCAAGTAAGTGATTCTCTTTCATGTTACTTTTAATTATGATTTGTTTATGGAAGGAGAGAGAGAGAGAGAGAGAGATTAGGGTTTATAAGGATTAGAAGTTTATGTTGTTAAGATTGATTTATGATTATTAAGGGTTTAATGTTAGGTGATTAATCAATATGTTGTTAGAAATAAGGATTTATGAGTTGATTTGTTTAAATTAATTTTTATGGGTTAAGAAATTCATTTTAACCTTGCTGGAAAATCTGGAAAGAATGGTCTTGAGGTTGAAGATGACCAAATTTTATTTTGGTCCTTGAATTATGAAAATTTCAGTTTAGTCCCTAAACTTTGAAAAAATTACAATTTGACCCCTAAATGTATTTTTAAGATTTTGGACAGTGTTATCATAAGGTTAATGATGATGAATATCAGTTTGATAATTGATTTGAAATATTTTCAGTTTGGTCCCTCAATTTTGGGAATTTACATTTTAGTCCCTAAACTTTATAAAAATTACAGTTAGGTCCCTGGTTTGTTCTAGACAGGATTGAGGATGGTTTATGGGTGAAATTTCAGTATGGTTATGTATTTACAGTTTGGTCCAGTTTTGGTAAAATTACATTTTGGTCCCTGTTTTGGATAATTGTCGTTTTAGTCCCTAAACCTAAGAGACTAAACCTAGTTTTTTTTTTTATGCATTGGAATCTTTTATTTGTGTTGTTTTGAGTTGCTTTTGAGTATATTTGATATATTTATTGTAGGTTCCCCTAACGATCCTCAATAAGTTTTTCGGGTCTTTCATCTGATATTCCTTTTACTCTATATTCTTCCGGGTGAGTGGGATAATCTTTAATATGCATATAATATAAATAAATATGTATTTTGATTATACAATGAGTACAACCAGTAAATTTCTTGAATATTTATATATATTGCTTTATTTTCCGAGTACTCATTTATTCTTGAATTTGCACTCGCAATCTATCGAACTAAATTCTATTTGATATGATATACGTTTCTTTGATGATTCTACGAATATCTATTATGCCTTGATATAGGACTTGTCAATAACTCCATGCTAACGGAGAGTAGTTAGCTTATGTGCACATAGTATTATATATACCTTGCTGGTGAGAGAGGCATCAGCCTGTGGCGACTGATCATCCCACAGTGGTCACCTTCAGGTGTCATCTGGTCATCTTTAGGTGTCATCTGGTCACATTCGGGGTGTCATCTGATCTCTGACATGTATTCCACTACATTATGATAACATGTTTAGTATGTATATGTATATGTATATCAAGATAAATCATCTTGCAAACTATTAATATTATAAATATTTAAAATGTATATTAAATATTATTCCCTCACTGAGTTTGTTGAACTCACCCCTCATTCTTAATATTATTTCAGGTTCTTAGTTTCTGATAACAGTTGGACTTTGTAGAGTGTTCCTGCTTCTTTAATTTTGGTCGGTATGCCTTGCTTGTTTTGCGAGGCTTTCCTTTTAGTTTTGATTTGATGTCATAGACGCTTTACTATTAGCTTGTTTTAATCAAGTTTGGATTTTGACAATATAATGAGTATTATGGATTATTGTTTTTGTTTTAATTACTGATGAGGAGTTTTAAACTATCTTTTGATTTCATCAGTTTTGAATAATATAATATTTCTGAAGATTATGAAATGCTGCGTATTTTTGACTAAATTGTTCTTTTGATATGTCCGTTTTGAGGCTTAGCGTAGGTGGGATGTCCTTTTGACATTGCTCCTGTGTTGCAGATCATGAACCTGGGATTCGGGTCGTGACAAAGATTGTGCTTGGTCTGTATGTTTTTTAATTTGAAGAAGAATTTTAATTTTAATTTTAACTGATATTGCATTTTTAAAGCAAGCTTACCGCAATTCTTAATAGTCATATTTACTCGCGCTTGTGCAATATTTTGTCAAAACTTCAAGTTTAATGTGTTAATTTAAAAAAAAAAAACTGATTAAGGAGACAGAGCCCGAGTCTGAAAAGACATGTTTGGTGAGAGGATTAACAAGGATGCTGTCTGGCTTTGCTTCCGTACTGACTGCAAGATTCAGTGGGGAGTCCTTTTTAGAGTCTAGTCTCCATGCATTTCTCCTTTTCTGAGGAGCGCACCAGACCCACACATGCACTTCCATCAGAAGGTTCAGAACAGAAACAGACTAGTGCTCTTTTACCTGACCTCCCCATGGCTGGCTGGCTGGCTCCTTTCTCCATGACTGAAACACCCCTCTCTCATCGCATTTTACCCAACCTGATGTTGATTGAGATAAGAGGGAAACAAAATGCCCAGCAAATGCCAAACACCAGGGTGATACCTCATCCCTTCCCATTTCTGCTCAGATCGTTTCTGATTAAAATTCATTCAATAAAAGCACCAAGAAAGGAAAAGTGAAGTAGGTAGCAAGAGGGTTCAAAACTGGCGTACTGCTCTGCCTTTTCCAAAGCGTGCTCATCAAATTCAAGGGCTCCATGAGCACGAGATATGGCAGTAGTGTGTTGTGGGCGAAATGCTCTATTTTTCTTTTCCATGTAATTTGTGAGAGCTAGCTCATGCGCAACCATTTTTAAAGAAGATAGAGAGATACAAGTACCCATTCGGTAATTGTCTTCTTCCAAAATATATAGCGCATTGCCCATTTTTGAAGTAATTGTATGCTGTGTCAGTTTGATGATTACAAGCAGGGTTCGTAGGTGAATTGACAAGTGACAAATTAGCAAATCCTGGGGCCATGCATCAGGTCCCTCAACTATAACTGCAGTAAGGGGAAGTGTCCGAAACTAAAAGCAAACCATCAATGAAGTCAGGCCATACATTCATATGAATACTTTAGCTACCATAACATTAAGTAGATTTTGCCTGTGTCCTTGAAATCTTTTTATTTATGAATTCTAAAGTGAAGTGGGGGGAGAAGAACAGAACCAGCAAAGCAAAAGACATTGGATACTTCATTAAACACCCACATAATCCAATCTCAATCACATTTTGGAGAAAGAAACAAGAAAGATGAGCAGTTCTTATTAGCCGCCCTCTTGACAAAAAGCAGTGAGCCCCCCCACCACCGACTAGTACATCAAGAAACCGACCGATGTAAACTCAACCATCTGCAAAACAAAATAACTTTCATGGATGAAAAAAAAAAGAGGTATCTATCTGGTTTAAAAAAG
>Ga0325411_1009249_pt1 | contig 10558 bp, 7 predicted proteins | sample PopdelMetagenome_13_FD_206181 | JGI IMG/M metagenome (GOLD analysis project Ga0325411, IMG submission 206181) | Populus deltoides microbial communities from Bellville, Georgia, United States - Xylem-PdIQD-R4 | ecosystem: Host-associated > Plants > Phyllosphere > Stem > Wood/Secondary xylem...
CCAAACTATGTTCTTAAAAGCAGACCCATGTAATAGGAGTGAAGCCTCCTTTACTTTGGCTAGAAATCTCAACAGTTCTTTATTCATCATGGTGAGATGGTAAACTGGATTTTCCCACATAAATATTGATGTAAAAGCAATGAGCTTGGTTTTTGATTCATCTCTTGAGTTGTTTGTATTGATCTTCATTTAAACAATGATTATCTAGCATTTGTCATTAACACTAGTGATTAGATGTCAAAACTACATAGAAAAGGGGAGAAGAGGAGGTGGTTAGGTTAGAAAAAAGGAAGAAGATATTTGTGTTGCTTGTGTTATATTATATATAAGGATAATTTGATAATTTTATTAGATTTGAAAAATTAGATTGACTTCAAGGGAAAATGAGAAAAATAGTAAATTATATAAAGTTTTTTTTTTTTTTTGTTATTATCCCAATCTTGTTTTGTTGTTTTAATCTTTCTTTAAGGTAGGGTTAGGAGCCTATGTACGTGTAGACCTAAGTTCATAGGGAGGCTTAGTAGTTCTAAGCTCATTTCTTATTAATTTTTATGTTTATGATTTTTCTAAAACACATTTGGTTTACTTTTAGAAAGGGAAAGTTTTTAATATTTTTAAATTTATTTGACTTATAATACATCTAAAAAAGTTGGGGATGTCAACTCCACTTTGTTACTGTGTTTATCTGAACATTGAAGGAGGTGATCTTTTTTTTGTACCTGTTGTTTTTTGCATTTTCACTTCCTTTTCTTTATTATTCTTTTAATTTTATCATTCAACATTTACTTGATTTAAAATATTTTTTTCATATATTATTTTAGTTAGCATTTTATGAGGTTATCATAATCTGAAATAAATGTCCCAACATTTGGTTTGTACTCAGTTTCACAAGTGTTTATTTTTGTTATCTATAATTAATTAAACGTTAAATGAATTTAAGTCCCTTTCGAAAGTTATCCACCCATGTTTAACAAGTAGACCAACCCATTTCTTGAATGAATTGCAAGTCTAAAGCCCTGTTTGTTTTTGCGTTTCAAAAGCGCTTTTGAAAAAAATTGAAATTTTTTTATTTTTTTCTTTGTTTCAAATTAATATTATTTTAGTTAACATTTTATGAGGTTATCATAGTCTGAAACAAATGTCCTAACATTTGGTTTGTACTCAGTTTCACAAGTGTTTATTTTTGTTATCTATAATTAATTAAACATTAAATGAATTTAAGTCCCTTTCGAAAGTTATCCAACCAAGTTTAACAAGTAGACCAACCCATTTCTTGAATGAATTGCAAGTCTTAGGCCCTGTTCGCTTTTGAAAAAATTTGAAATTTTTTTATTTTTTTCTTTGCTTTAAATTAATATTTTTTTTGTGTTTGTAGATCATTTTGATGCGCTGATGTTAAAAATAATTTTTTTAAAATAAAAATATATTATTTTGATATATTTCTAAGTGAAAAGCACTTTGAAAAGCAATCATACACTCAAACACGCTAATGCGACAACCTATCACCCTCGAGATGGTAACCACATTTCTCTTTTGACTTGTACCAATATGGGTAAGGTGGTTGTAACGGACTATAAGGCATATGGAAGATTTGTTATAGCTTGATTAGGTGTTGGTATAACTCTTGTAGCTAGGGGCATGAAAATAGGTGGTAACTAATCTTGGTATTTTTTTTGTGTTTTGAGCATGTGGTTGGTTATTTTAGTAAGATCGAGTATTTTGAAAGTAGGGTCATTGATGTGAACCCCATGGATATAAAGACATAAAAATTCATTATCAAATAATCATTTCCATAAAAAGCTAAATTCAGGCTTTGAGCTTGACACAACAATAACCTGTACCGAGAAACCAAGACTATAAGTAACCGAAAACCCCCCACCTAAAGCCTATGAAGAGATGTGAATGAGAAGTATGGAAGACGCCACGAAACTTGGTCAATTCTTAGATAAGTCATGGTAGTTTAATAAAAAAACCGAATTAAGAGAATTCTCTCTCTCACACACAATGATATCGATAAGATGTATTTCCATTCTAATAAATTATTTTCTTACAAAAATAACACTTATACTTGAAATAAAATAAACCCTAGTTGACCTAATAGGCTAACATCAACCCAAATTAAAATAAGATTCAAAGTATCTCAAATAAGGCCCAAAACAAAAAATAAATATTTTTTTTTCTAAAATTAAATTTAAGTTGCCGCACTCTAGAGATTTAAATAAACAAGTGTTGAATAAATTCATTGCTTAAGGAAATCCCTTGACTGAATAGATATTATTGTCGCCTTTTGGAATCCTGAACAAATAAGGAAATTAACTCTTCCTTAGTCCCAAATGTTCACATATAATAAGGAATCCTCCAATAAATTGGAATCCACAAAACACATGAAAACAAATAAAATTTAAAATTTTTGAAACTAAGTATCTCATGAAGTAAATGAATCAAACCTCTTTTGCACATAGATTAGATTAACTAAGGTCTGATCATTAATTGTTAAAGATATAGATTTCTTGAAAGTCATCATGACCCAAATACTTTGAATAAGCTCATTATATGTATATTTGAGATTCTTTGTCCTTAACCTGGTGATTAGCCCATTTAGAACTTCTAATAGGTCTTTAGTGTAGTTCGGATCCTATCATCCCCTCTCCTCTCAAAAGAATTTGATAAACTCATAAAATTCACATCAAAATAAATTAAGAAGCCTATTTTTAATGAACCATTTATTGAAGACCGAAAGTGAAAAAAAAAAGTTAGTTTAAAAATAAGACCTAACAAAGTTTTCTAAACACAAAAAAGAAATCATTTAAGGTGACGCTAGAGTTTTTAAGGAATCAAAAAAAGAAAATCAAGATTCCAGTCATTGAGACAACTAAGTTTAATAAACTTGATTAATTTAATAATATTAAGAAAATAGACAATACTAATTTAATAATATGAAAAACAAAGTAAACATGAGCGAGTCTTCTAAACTTGGGTTAATCACCTAAATTCATGACCCATGAAATCCAACACCTAGACTCAATCAAGAAGGTCAATTCTCAACCATATTAATATTGAAGGATGAAATCGAAAAAAAACAATCAATTAAAAAAATATGCCAAAGCAAAATAAAAAATAGCAATTGAAAGAATGAGATTCAAACCTTAAAAAAATATATTAAAGGGGATGAAATCATAAAAAAAATCAATTTTAAAATCATCTCAATTAAAAACAATAAGCAATCAAAAGAATATCGATCAAATTTGAGACATGAAAAAATTAGAGGATGAAATTGAAAACAATTTTCAAATTGAAATAATTTATTCAAATAAAAAAATTACAACTAAAAGAACAAAGACTATATCTGACATAAAAACAAATTAAAGGGCTATTGTGAAGTTTTTTAGTGGCAATATGTAATTTGAGAAAAAGAGAGAGAAAAGCAAAGAAAAAAAATAGAACAGACGATGACTAAAATAAATGCGCCACTCAAAGAGGTAGGCAGCACCATGACAAATCTGAAAACATCAAGGAGGGCTATTGTTTGCCATCATAAGTCTTTGCATAAGCCACTTAAAGATGGTGAGGCGGCTTACACACTAACATATGTGTTGTGCTTGCATGCAACTTTTTTATATATATTAAAATTCTAAATTGCCCCTAAGCCCACCTGATAATAATGAAAAAAAACAATGTGAAAGTACAAAAAAAAACCCCTTGAGTCTTGTTTTAATTTTAATCTAAGGGTAACATGGTAATTTTAATGTGCTTTGAAAAATGAAATCCCAAAAAAAGCCCTTCTAAGGCTATTGAATATTTTTCTTTTAGGGGTATTTAAGTCATTTCATTATGTAAAAAAATACAAAAAAAATTGAACTTCCCTCAATCAATCCAAGAATGGCTAATGAACCCCTTGAAAAGATTCATTTACACCTCTAGACCAGTTTATTGATTTTCTTGGTTAAGGGTAAAAATGTAATTTTATTGCTCTAATCTATAGTGAATTATACCTTGTCTATAGTATTTTTACCATATTAATCAGATCATGTTAATGAACCCCGTGAAAATACCCATCTACCCTCTAAGGTTTAATTGATTTTCTTTATTAAGGAAAAAGATGTAATTATAGTGTTCCAATCCACCGTGAATTACGTACGCCTTGTTTACATTATTTTTCTCACTGCAATTAGTTTTCTGTTAATTCTAATAACATGAGAAATGGAAAACCTAAAGTGAATACAACAAAGTCAAGTAATGCGTTATTGATCCATCTAAGTATTTATGATCATTTTTGGTTCTATGAAAGTTTGGGAGAAGAAAAGAATATGTAATGCCAAACTTCAATTCTAAACATGACTTTTTAGTTCTTCTATAACCCTAAAAATATTGGTATTCATCCTTCAAACTCTAATGTTGTTTAACACCATTTTAATAACCTTGTAGCTCTTGAGTCTGCATCGACATAAGCAACCCTTGATGCCTCTCGCGGAAAGAACAAGTTCTTCCTGGTAGACTGGTTTGGTGTTGGTAAATGAAGGTCGTAAAATTTTCATTACTAGATTTAACAGTTTTATTGATAAAAATTTCTTTCAGTATTTACACAAACAGTCTGTCTGTGATTATTTTACCGTCAGGATCATGGACGAAAAACGTCCGTCATAAAAATGCTCGTCGGTAATTTTTGGTATGTCGGCAAGTTCATCGTTAATAAATTTACTGATGACTTTATAGACAAAACATGCGCAATAAAAAAAATACCCATTCCATTCCATCAGTAATTCCCTTGGTACGATTTAACATATCATCGATAAGAGAACCGTATGTAATTTTACCGGTGAGTTAATAGTTGCAATAAAATTTGTAGTAATTCTTTTCTAACTTTTTAGAATATACCAACATACTTATTCCGTTTGTATTTGCTAATTTTATGGTAGTGTTTTTAACTTGTGAGAAGGTTATAATTGTTTTTATTATTATTATTGGGCAGCTAGTTTTACCGAAGAAAAACGTCTATTAAGCCTAATTTATTATTATTTTTTGCTTAAACAATAATGTTAGAAAGCACCAAATAGTCTCATTGGCAACATCATCACATTGTCATCAAAAGCAAGTATTTTGTCATCTATATTCTGCAACATAAATACAACTATTAATATTAAATCTTTAGACATGATCTTGTAATTAGTTATGTTTATCACAGTTTACCATTCTATAATGATAAGCCGCTCCTCAGATATATATTGGGTCGAATTCTAAACCAGCATTTTTTTGTCTAGGTTATTGAGATTTCTAGGGTGTTTCTTTTGTTTTTTTGTGTCAAATAGGTTAAAAAATAAACTTTTGAACCCAAAAACACCCTAACTGGATTTTCCTACCGCTTTCATGTTATTAGAATCTAGATTTGTAAACAACACATCATATAGATATGATGTCTATAAATCTTTTCTTAAAAAAATTCCCTATTAAAAAAAGGAATTTCATCAAAATTGAAAATGCATCTAGGAAAAAGATGACTGTAAACCAAGTCTTTAGTGCATTGTCTTTTATAAACATCACACTGCATATAAATATGATGGTTATATAGGCTTGCAAGAATATATTTGGGGTTTGGTCTATCTTGAGGTAAGTCTCTAGACATATTCCTATTCTCATTACAATCTATATTTTCTTTTGCTTAACAAATGATGCAACCTATAAAATCTTTTCAATAGAGTTCTTTATGCTACCTTTCAAGCCCTTATAGGGCTTTAAATAGACTCCACTCTTTGATTTGTCTTGTGGGATAAGATGATATTGTCAATACCATCATCCATCAAACATATCAACCTACTCTATACAAACTGACACAACATATAGAAAAAAAAATAAAAGGTGATGTTGTCTCAAGCTCTAAAAATTATAATCCTAAATTATAAATAAATTATAATCCTTAAACTATATATATAACTCTAAACTAAAAAATTTTGATTAAATCTTTTAATATGTTTAATATGATAATCTATTCAAAAAATAACTAGATATCTTTATTTATACTAGTTATAGACTTGAATTTTTATAAAAAAAAATATTATTGAAAGTTGCATCGCTAATAGAATTCAATTATAATTAGGATTCATAAATTAAATAAGAAAATAAAATCACTAAGAAAACTAAAGAATTCTTTTTTAACAATTTCTAGATCTAATTTGTGCATGAAAACAAACTCAATTGTTTATAGCTAGTTGATCCTTATGTGGAATTCGGCTTATAGAATGCTTATTAATGTCAATTATTACACGTCCCATGTCAAATTTGTATGGTTGAGATTCAAACATCGAATTACACTATGAAAAACGATTCAATGGCATGGTTTTTTTTTTTTTAATTTTTAATTTTTTGAGACTTCAAAACAGCCAAAAACCCCTGCCTTCCTAGAATATTATGCCCACTTGATCACCACTCTCAATGACTTCAATCACAAATAAACTGGAACTAACAGGAAAACTTGTATCAATTTGGAAGCCTTGCCACAGGTTAAAATTCTTACCTTGGATGCACTGATCATGTCAGATATGAATCTGATTCCGAGCAATATATGTACGGGATCAAAACGCATTTACCTTGGATCTTCGAATACGCTTTTACATAATCTGATGTATACATGTCTATTCTAATAGAATTGGCACCTTGAAAAGGTTTTATTTTTCAATTCACCAGGCCAGTTTATCTCTAGTTTCCATAGAAAGAATACTAGTAAAGGTGTCAGGGCGGATCTCAGTTTCCCGGAAAGATTATGAACAGAAAAACCTACGCGTTCGTATAAGTAAATAAATGGGAGAGTGAATATGAGAAGGCAAAAGAGAAGAGTGAGCAAATCAAGTGAAAATGTCATGTATATGCATAGAAACGTGCACGTGTCTCTTCATCATCATCCATAGCCCGCTAAATCCTCCCCTATGCTCATCATCACACGCATTTGCCTTGTTTTGCCTGATACTGACATTCAGTAGCCTACTGAAAACATGTTATATTTTTTTCTCTATATATAAAATTAAGGAAGCATACACCATTGGTACTATAATCTGAAAGCAAACTGCTCGTTTTTCAAGACCAGATCAAGTGAGAGAGAGAGAGAGAGAGAGGAAGAGATGATTTTGAGAAGATAGACAGGAAGATGCCTCTAGATGTGAAAAATTAATATTGGCCATGTTATGTGATGCTATCTGTCTTGTCCAATTATGCCCACTTGCTCAACCCCAGCTGTAGCTAACTCCCAAACCTCAGTATTGGACCCCATTTCCTTTCTTAACCAAATCATCTGTCACTGTCTTAACCCAATCTGTATCTTCACTACCTCATGCTGCTGGCCCATCCCATGAACACCCCATTTTTCCTTTCCTTTTTACAACCTTACTCTCTTGGGTGTTCATGATGATGATGTAACGTTGGTGCTTCTGTATACCCCTGTCATTCAGCTTTCCAAGCATAGAGAAACAAGCAAAAATCAAATGACCCACCACCTGCATCAAGCCTCTCTAGTGAACCAGAACCAGGTCCTGTCTGAGAGGACAGTGGTGTCAATGTCGATGAAGATAATGGTGGTGATGAAGATGACGTCGATAGTGATGATAGAGATGTGCATGACATTATTGGCTTAAAAATAAACAAAGCATGCCTTAAACCAGGACTAAATAGCCAGTCATGGACATCCCAATATACTTCTACTCTTAGTTTATGAAGGTTAATATACTCGTTACCTCTAAATTTCCATTGGAGATGCTTCACATGAATGACCAAGTCTCCATCGATCCTTATGTCCATTTCTGGTTCATCCCGGTTAATAGAATTCCCATTACTAGCATTGCCACTGTAATTACATATATTCCTGCACTCGATTGAGATCTCATGAAACCTACCTTTCCCATGGAACTTGATTCTTGTAGCGAACTTCTTCTTGCCAAATATGTGCTCCTTTCTTGAAACCAAAATGGGATCAATAAGACCAGGCCTGCACCCAGTTTTCCTATAAGCATCTTTCTTTAGATCACCAAGAAGAAGCACAACCTCTTCTTCGCAAACAACAGCAACATAGTACTCAGAATTAGGCTCAGTTTCACCATTGAATCTTGCAGTCTTGAGGTCCCAGAAGATATCCACAGCTTTACCCTCCACTACAAACCGTTTGGAGCCTTGTTTCCTCCAAAAATACCAAGGCTTCAGCTCCACTTTGCAGGTGTAGTGGCTCTCTCCCTCAGGACCTTCAACCGATACTGATAGACCATGGAGCAACAGATTCTTGCACCATCTTATTGTGATCAAACGACACTGATCAGCAATCTTTGTACGATAAACAGACACGAAAACACTCTGCCCTGACCTGGTTACTGTGGCAGGATCATCAGTTACCTTGTCACTGGATGTAAAGCAAGCAGGGATCCCAATTGGATGGTCTAGCATTGTACTTAACTTCAAGATTTGCTCTATTAATTCAATGGAAATACTTGGTAGTTTAGCCTAGTATTGGGCAGAACTGAACAACAAATAGAAGTACGACAACAAGATGAGAACGAGTCATGAGCTGGATAAAAACTGATCTTGCTTGCATAATTAGAGAGAGAGAGAGAGAGAGAGAGAGAGAGAGAGAGATCTTACAGGTTACAGGATGTATTGTATCAAGTCACAGATAGTGCCAGAGGTTTTCTTGGCAGCATTAATGGAAATAAAGAAATACATAGTGAACTGTGAAAGTGAGTGAAGGAGAACACCCCTTTTTATATTCAATCATTCAATTATGCTTTAAATTCGCTTACCTGGATTTTGTATTTTATAAACTTGTTTTGTTTCCTTTGTTTTCATGACTTTTTCATTTTTTTTCCCTTCTTCTTTTCTTTTTAGCAAGACAACTTTAATGAATCCAAGGTGTTTTTGCTTATTCTACACACACACTCTTAAAATACGCATTCCCATGCATGGTTAAAAGAAGAGAAGGCCATTATCACCAGATTGGGAGTATAGATTTCTACGTACATAGGTAGAATCCTTGGAAGCATGACAGCACATGAGATAGGAGTAAAAGATATGACCAGTCAAAACTTTAAAAAATTGAATCATCGAGAAGTTGGCTTTCCAATGTGGGTCTTACAGGATTTTTTTATCATTTGATAAAAAAATTAATATAGTTTGATTTGTGGGTGGTCAAGTTTCAGCACTTTCTTAGTTTCTTGGTGTAGGAGAGGAATCTAGGGACAGCTGAAAAGGTCTGTGAAATCTACGGTTGCCATTTTGGGTCTTAGGACAGAGAGGTTTTGCAGTCTTCACGAGCCAGCAAGCCTAGTATTTGCAGTTTGACAGAGATGGAAAAGAAAATTAAAAAGAACAAAGTAAACATGTATCTTATACAAGCATATGTCTAGCTTACTTTAATGGTATTTGTACAATAGAATAAATACAATAGAATAATATAACAGATAATTGGCCTATGACTATGTTGGATTAGATTGATTCCATGTAAGTTGAATGTGGTGAGGGAAGAAACCACGTTCAATTTGGATGATAGAAGCATAAACCATGGCGAGAAAAGAGGCTTGGTGAATATATCTGCAATCTAATCATTGGAGGCAATAGATTGAACTTCAAGATCTTTACGAGCTACCATGTCATGGATGAAGTGGGAATCAATATCCATATGCTCCATGCAAGCATGAAAGATTGGATTTGCGTCTAAGTTATGCAATCAAAGAAAATGAGGAATTATACCCGAATCACCAGGATCATGACAGGAAATTGAACCCATTATAATTCAGCAGTAGCATTAGCAATAGCTTTTTATTTAACCCGTGTAGAAAAGGAAATCAAGTGGCGACCAAAACAATAGCATAGAATCTAATCATTGGAGGATTTAGAACTTTTGTTTTAGTATTTTTGCAATATTGATTGTTGCTCGTAGCTAGTCATCTCTCAGTCTAAATTGCTTTTTTCTGTTCACGATGAGGCTTACAAATTGTTCAGAGAATTATTCAGTCTCTCTGTGTTTGTGAACAATTATATCTTACTAAAAACTCACTTTTCTCTCTGTGTTCGTGAATCTCGATGATCAAGATTGATGAATTTCAAATAATGCTCAGTTTATCAGTTGGGACTTGGGAGAAGTTGAATCACATAAAACACTGAATCTACAACCTTATCAAATTGCTTTTGACATGTGAAACTATCTAAAAACGGTTTATCATTTAAAAGATGATGCGAGAGGATTTCAACATGAACATGATCTTCAAGAATATATATATGCAGAGGATGATAAACTGTTCAAGACTATTATTCTGGCTTTATACATATGCATCTTTTGAATATGATAGTGTCTCCATAGATGCAATTTCCTTGGTAGGAAAGATTCATGATAAATCCTAACAACATCATTCTGCTTCGATTTTTTCCTTCTTTTTATATGCTATTTTATTCTATCTTTATTTGAATCACTTAAGGCCATTTCCCGGATGTTTTAAACCTAAATTTGTTAATTAACAATGATATTATATGATTGATTACTCTTCTATGGAGGAACCCTCTTCATCCCTAATTCTAGTTCTTATTCATCATT
>Ga0325411_1009250_pt1 | contig 10557 bp, 2 predicted proteins | sample PopdelMetagenome_13_FD_206181 | JGI IMG/M metagenome (GOLD analysis project Ga0325411, IMG submission 206181) | Populus deltoides microbial communities from Bellville, Georgia, United States - Xylem-PdIQD-R4 | ecosystem: Host-associated > Plants > Phyllosphere > Stem > Wood/Secondary xylem...
AAAAAAAACACAAATAAGATATCTGAATAAAAATAAGTGGTATTGATTATATAAACATTAAATAGGTGCTATTTGTAACATTTTAAAATATTAATAACAAATTCTATAACTAAAAATAGAGGTATTTATTAATTTGGGATATGAAATAATTCTTAACAAATGTCTTTTGATCTTTAATTCTTGATCTTTTTTAATTCTTTAGATTAAGCTCCACCATTATATCTAGGATCATGGCACCGAATTTCTCAAAACTTTTTTCCATATTCAATGCTCGAGTTGGATTATGTCTACAAATGAGTTGTGAAAACTAGCTTGATTTTCACAACATAGATCAAAATATCCATGATCTTTAAACTTGTTGACACTTTGCCAATTGCCTCATTAATTTACCATAAAGAAAGGCCCTTCCTCGTGTTATGATAATTAATTTTTGGTACTTTTTATGGGTTAAAGATTGGTTGCTTTTTTTTTTTTTTCGTTGGCTAATTTAAGGCCTCCTTTTATTGGCTGGCAGCATCAAATTAACACAAAATTTGGATAAGAAGTGCCTGACACATTCAAATGAGTTGGGTGACAGCCTTTCACTGTTCATATGAACAGTGAAGGAAGTAGCTTTTTTTTCTTTTCTTTTTCTCTTCCATCCTTTTGTTTTCAATTTCATCTTTTAGCATTTGCTTGATTTTTTATTTTTCTTTATAAACTGTAAGCAGAATTTATCAGTCTCTTGCCAATGGTGCTGATGTTTAATTTAGTGATGTTTGTTTAAAAACATCCTTCCTTTTCCACCATTTTCCCCATATCATCTATTTCTTTTAAAAAAGAGAATATAAAATAAAATAAGTTAACAAAGAATGCTGAATGTACGGAATGATTAAGTTATAAATAGAGCTAAGAATATAAAAATATAAAGGTAATAAAATATATAGTTTATGAAGCAATAAAGACTAATTAACTGGTTTTGATAAAACTATAGCGACTAAATTAAAATCAAGTCAGCTTGGCAAAGAGGAGTTTAAAACCTGACGAGAATTGGAGATGACAGAGAAGTAACTAAATAATATTAGGAATTTGTACTTCTCTCTTTCATGTTTTTTAATCACTTGGAGATTGTTGTATTTCTCTTTGTGTTTAAAATATGTAACACGCCTATAAGTTTGGACTGATATTTCCTCAACTATTGGATTTTGGACTTGGCATTCTTTTAATCTAACCCTCACTGCCATTTTATCAAGCACACATGCATGCATTTAGAACCCAGTTTTCCTGTCAAGGTTCTTCAACCCCCAAGGACGGAAAACTTTCTAACTTTACCACCGGCCGGCCGGCCATATTGGAAGCAAAATGCATATGTTGGGTTCAAAACTTGGATCAGATCAGTAGAGAGCACTCGTATATTTCGTTTTCATGTTGTTTTCGATAAAAATGAAAATATGTATTCATTGCGTTGTTATTGAACTTCAGCATGCAGGAGACCATTGAACGTTATCGAAGGCACGTGAAAGAAAACAACACAAACAAGCAGCCTGTTGAACAGAACATGCTGGTTATCCTTCTTTCCTCTCCTATGAATCCCAGTGATCACACACACACACACACACACACACACACAGCAATCCATAGGTTTTCATAGATTCATTATAAATGATCAAAACACCCTACAGAGAGTATAAAAATAGAAGTGAGAAATCTATTATTACTACAATTACTAGGATACTGTTACATCTTGCAGATTGTTTGCTATTTAGTATCCAGTAATATTTTTTTTAAATTAACAATATTACATGTTGCCTTCTTGCGCTTTGTCAAATAAGCAACCAAAGTGATATGACTTTGTCTTGTTCCCGGAAAGACTCTTGTTGTACAAAAATTATTAATAATTTGAATAAAAGAACCGAATGAAAACTCATATTAATTGGTTGTTTAGTTTAACTATATATAAACACAACAATCATGCTCGAATGAAATTACATAAATTTAAACATGATTGTATGGCAACACTTGTTTAATCACTTATAATCTAATTTAAATGAATATTAGTTATTGTTAAGGATTAATCATTTATTTTTAAGGTTTTACTACTCTATTGTTGCAAATAGATTTATTGTAATCAGTCTTCCAGGATTCCAACAATACCATCATATTTAGTTGTATTACTAAACAAGAAATACAAACTCTAAGAAATACAACAAAAAATCTCCCTACATAAGCCAAGCTTAAAAGTGAGTTTAATTGGTTGTTTAATTTAACTACAAGGTAAAGTATATAAATCCTATATAAACATAGGATCAAAGTGGCATAAATTTAAACTTGATTGTTTAGTAACACTTACATGTTGAATCACTTTGAATATAATTTAGATAAAGATCAGTTATTGTTAAGGATTAATTTTTTGTCTTTAAAACTTTATTGTTCATCTCAAGGTGCAAATGAATTAAATACAATCAGTCTCCTGTGATTTCAATAATGTCCCTTGTTTAGTTGCACTATTAATTAAAGTCCATGAGCTCTAGAGAATATGACTTAAAATCTCTCTACAATATAACATCACCTAAACTCTAGTATTTAAGAAAAACAAGGGATAAAATACCAGAGCTTAAATAGAGAAAGGTAATTTGAAAACTAAGATGAGAAAGAATCTCAAAATTCATGTAAAACACTCTTATTTCCGCTCTTTTATAGTGGATTTTAAAACCAAAATTGATGTAAAATTAATTCTGGTAATTACCTTGTTATAAAACAAAATTAACCTAAAGGTTTTTAACTCGAAAATCTGATTTTTTGTATTAAATAAAAAAAATAGGTTAAAGAAGAAGATTGTTCACTCCATATTTATGGACTTGACAACCTAATTAGCCATTAAAAATAATTCTTTATGATTCAAATAATTATTTTATAACAAACTCAAATCCAAGTCTAAAATTAAAATAAAAAAAACTTGGGCCAACAAAGCACCTATGACTTAAACCCAAAGCCTTTTTGTTTGGGTTCATTTATGACTCTTCAACTTCTTTTTTTTTGATAATCATATGACTCTTCAACTTCTTATAATATAAACTACAAGGAAATCTTATATTTTTTTCAATGTGGAATACAGAGTTTTGGGTTTCACACAACATACCAACAAAAGTTTTTTTAGATCGATTTTTTTTTCATCCACATTTTTTAATCATATTAATGTTTCGTACTAAAGAATTTTAGTTGAAGAATAATTTCTTAAAAAAGTTTTTATTATAAAAATGAGTTGACCTCACTTTTAATTTGTCTTCATACATGTCCATTAACCATGCTTTAAAACGTTTTTTCTAACTCTTGTATGTTGAAATTGCTTTTGATATAGTGTTCATAACACAAAAAGCTCTGAAATAGATGACACATTATATGTCAAGAATTCTCAATTGTATATCATGCTTTGCTTGAAATTCGAAGTGATAGGTATGTTATTGGTTTTGAATCTATTCTGCTTACAACTACAGAATAGATTTAGTTGTTTCGGCATCGTTAACTATCAATGAGAGAAGGCAGGAAGGGAGCTCTTACATTAAGTTACTCTTAAATGAGAGGAAATCCTTATAGACTTGGATTTAAATACAATATTTGAATACATATATTTATACTAGTCTAAGATAACTCAAGATATTTAAAAAGATAAATACATTTTTAATAGTTATACATACATCTAGGAGACACCTAGGATAACTAAAAGAACACTTTGTTTTCAAAATTAATTTCAACACCCCCTTTAATTATGGAAGTCTCACAATTCTTGAAATTTAAAAGTGTGTTGTAGATGCTTGCAAACTTTTTGTTCTTGTTACCTTTTTGCTTGGCACACAATGATTGTTTTGTTATAGCCATTGTCTTATTGTAGCTGGATCAGCTTGGTGCCACCATTTTCTATCTTCATCTTGAGAAGATCTCACTTTTCTCGTTTCATTTGTGATCTTTTATGTACCACACCTTTTCTTGTGTAAGGAGTTGTTGGCTTGCGCTAAGCCTCTTTTAGGCTTCTTCTATTATTATTTTGATGTAAAATTTCAATTCTCTTGTTGGTTTCTATCATCTTGAACCTCAATTTTTTTTTGTCACTTGTTATTCCACTCTATTTAGGGATTTCTTCCTTTCATCTACAAGCATGCTTTAGTCATTCTAAACACTAACAAGATTGAATTAGTTCTGATACCATATTAGAAATAACAATAGGATAATAGGATAAGGGTAGGAAGGTAACTCTTACATTATGTTACTCTCAATGAGAGAAAGTTTGAGAGAGAAAATCCCGATAGACTTGGACTTGAATACAATACTTAAACACAAATATTTATACTAGTCTAGGATAATTTAAAAAATTTAAAAAGATAAAAACGCCTTTAATAGTTGTACATATAGCTAGAAGACACCTAAGAGAACTAAAAAAACATTTAGACTTTAAAATTAATTCCAACAATGAATACATTGCTTTTCTTTTCTTCTGCTTTTGGCCTCTTTTGTTGCCAACAGATGTTTTTGGTTTTACTTAATTTTCTCATGCACATGAATTTGGAATTGCAGCAACTAAAGGAAGAAGCAGCAAGCATGATAAAGAAGATAGAGCATCTTGAAGTTTCGAAACGGTTCGAAACACTAGTTTTAACCTTTTGTGCCTATAGTTTAGTTTGATGAATTGATTGTCCGTTGGAATTAAATATAACAAGTAAATGTTTTTAAGTTAATTTTAAAATGCCGCAGAAAGCTACTGGGAGAATGTTTGGGATCATGCACTGTTGAAGAACTGCAACAGATCGAACAACAGTTAGAGAGGAGTGTAAGCACCATCCGTGCGAGAAAGGTTTGGCCATAAACACCATTATCACTTTGTTTATGCCTCAAGTCATTTTCAGCTGATAGCCTAGCTGACGTGCTTATTCTATGTCAATGTTCAGAATCAGGTTTTCAAAGAACAGATTGAGCTACTAAGACAAAAGGTAAATAGCCAATTTTTTTTTTATGCCAAGAACTTGTGAATAAAGAAACCAAAGGCTGTAGAGAAGTTGGATTTTTGTGAGTCCACGTTATGTCTCATAAAGGAACTTGTCGTTTTTCCTTCTCTCCCTTGAATTCTTTGGAACCAAACGATGAAGTAGTGAATAAGATTTTTCAAAGTGTTTCGCTAATTGCCAACTTTATGTTCCATGTACTATTTGTACGTTTCAGGAGAAGCTACTGGCAGCTGAAAATGCAAGACTGTCTGACGAGGTGAACATTTATTTATATTGTTATCATCGTCAACAGTTGCATGTCTTATTTCCTTTTCTCCGTAGCATAAACTCAAGGAACTAAATCGTAGTCTCAAACCTAGCTGGAGTTTGCTGCATGTAAGTTATGAAATGATTTTGATCAATTCTAGCATAGAGAAGAATTTCGAATCTTCAAGTAAGTTATGAAAAACTGCAAGACGACTTTCAGTTTGCTAGTAACCTCACTCTTTTATCATGGAATTTCATTTCGGGAAGACTCTGTTCATGAAATTTCATCTCCCACATGAAAATTGTCACTCTCTAACAAAAATGATTTGGAAAATCTTTTTAATTTAGCCTCAGCATTTGTGTAAATTCAGGAAACATGCTCCTATAATAAAAGGCCAAATTTACTTAATATTCGTCACTTTTTGTCAATTCAATCCAATTGGACTGAACAATGTAGTATTCTTGAAGCACTCGGTCATACTTTGTTTACAAATAAGTCTAATTAGTCCGAATTGACGAAATGTGACTAATACAAGGTGATATTGATGAAATTTTATTCTTTGGAGCTTGTTTTCCAAATTGGCATAAACTTGGGGGTTAAATTGGGGGTTTCAGCATATTTATATACAACATGTAGCAACGCAAATTTTCCTTTTCAGTGTGGTGCACAGTCATGGCCAGTCTCAAGGGAACAGAGAGATTTACCCCGTGAAGATCTGAGAGAAAGCAGTTCAATTTCGGATGTGGAGACGGAGTTGTTCATTGGACCACCAGAAACAAGAACAAAGCGCATCCCTCCAAGAAACTAGTGGTGAATGCCATCTTACTGCGAGACCAAACTTTTCATATTTTTAGACTCTTGCTAATGCTATATTGCACCTGCGCAAGCAATAATTAAGGCAATAGTATTATTTTAAGAGAAATATATATGCTGTCTGTTAAAAAAGCTACCATGATTGATCGAGATCAACTGTAAACAGAGTACTTAAATATTGTAATTTGGTATATATTTGACGTATCGTTAGACTTGCCCTAGTATGTTTTTCTGACAATAATTTTCTTAAATTCTGTTTGCTAGCCAGCTTTGATGCCCATATACCATGCACGATCATTATGGTGTGGGTGCGTGCGCATTTGGTTCAAAAGATTTGTTTACATGATGAGACGATGATGCTCTTCCCTCTCTCTCGCCATTCTTGGATATAAATGACTTGAATCCCAGGTCTCATTGGGGAATGAAATCAATTTATACACTAAACTAGCTTGCATAACGCCTGTCTTCTAATCAACAATCCACGTAAAAGTAAATACAGATACTGGTTTCTGAGGGAGGATTGTTCTACAAAGTAAATCACCCGTGCGTATAAACTCAAAAAACATTATTGTGCTTGCACAAACATGCATGATCGAATTCTGTAGCTTTCTTGGCAAGTTATGGGAACCAAAATCATTCTACCTAGGACATGGTAATGGCACTGGTTGATGATGAGGTGCACCATGCTAACATGAGTTGCATTACCATTACCTGTATGAATCTTCTCAAGCAGTGCGCCAGTGCGTAAAGCTTTGAGGACTGCAACTCTCCTGTAACTGAGATGGCACCACATGCATTTGCAAAGAGCAAAGGTTCCTTTAACTTCTTTTCATCCTGCAATGAGAATTCTTCATTTTCACATGCATCATTTTCCATGATATAATTTTCTAGGATAGATAAAGGAAAGGGAAATTAAGTTACTGGGTAGCTTGGAAAAAGAAAAATCATCAGCAATGAAATGGAGACTACAAAGAACGGCAGCTGAATTAACGTACTTCCCATCTAAAAAAAATGACTAATTGATCTGATTCGATATGTCGGATGGGTTTGGAATATTTTAAACTGGTGTACTAATGTTGTATTTAGGACAAAACTAACTATTTGACTTGCGGTATGTTGGATTTTTTTTAACAAAAAAAAATGAATTTATAGGCTTTTACATGTTTTTTTTTTTTACATAAATAATATTAAGTGTAGATTAAAAAATTTATACATATATCTAATTAAATAAATTAAGAATCATTTGTATCAATAAAAAAATATTAACAATAATTAAATATGTATCTGAAAAAGTTGAGAGAAGGATGTAAATCAAGGTATTTTTACCCAATTCTGTTTAATAATTGTTTATTATAATTAATTTTTTATTTAATCAAATGATAGTAAAAATAGATACATGCATAAAATTGATTAAATAAAATAAAAGAAAAAAATATCTCGCAGGGCTGCACTGTTATCTAAAAATGAATATTATTTATCTTTAAAAATACAATTCAATTATATAAAATATATAAATAAATTAGAATAATCTCTTTAAAAATTAAATACATACAAATTAATTAAAAAACAAAACTATTTAAAAAAGACTAAATAAAAAAATCAAAGAGAAGATGTATTAATTTAAATATAGATTAAAAAATTATTAAAATAAAAACACATTAAAAAAACATGCTTCTTTAAAAAAAAAATGAAAAATAGAAAAAGATGTCACGTGCTGCAAGTCAAGTCAGCGCCTAACCCATTTAGAAAGGGCTCGTACAAGGGCTCTATTTTTTTTTAAAAAAAATTCAATTGGGGAGGATGACATGTCGTCTGTCTCAATATTTTTTGAAAAAAAAATTCCTGAAGATGTGTTATCTATTGAGGACGATAGCGCGTCACCTAGTATTTCCTAGATTTCGACCACTATGGTGGGCCTGGTGACCGAAAAAATGATGTTTCTGTTTTTGATTCAAAAACTCATTTTTAACCCAAAACACCTAAAAAAGAGCCTAAACATATTGAAACTGTTCTTGATCTTACATATGTTTTTTAAGGCAATTTTTAAGATGAAAAAACACCTAACTTAAACTCCCTTCACTAAATGAAACTTTTTGACACCAAGATCGATTATTTTGGTGATCGGAATAAGTGTCAATTTTGATTTTTTTTCTCTCTATCACCGGAATTTGGTGTTCTCTTTCTATTCTCTCCCAAACCAGAAACTAAAAAATAAAAAATAAAAATTTATACCAAAATTAAATTAAAAAACTATTATGGGATCGAATAGATATAATTTGTAAAGTTGGAGGATTAAAGTAAATTTTTGTTATGATAACTTTGAAAGCATTACCTCTTTGTGGTGTTTTTTTTACTCTGATCATTCATTTTTTAATTTTATTTTTAATTAATAAATTTAATTTAATTGTGAAAAAAAATGCAATTGTGTAAAAAAATTTGAAAATAAAAAAGAAAAGGAATAAAAAATTTGATAAGGGTAATTATCAGAGGAAGCAGGAAAAACACCTGCGTCTTGAAAGATAATGATTTGAAGCAGTCAGCTTGAAGTTATTGCCTGAGCTCCATGTTTCCAAGTTCAACTCTACCTCCACGATCTATAACTCAACATAACAGCATGTTTCCAGTTCAACTCTACCTTCAGATAATGAAGAACGTCGTGGATCATATATATACATCACGTTTGAGTCGCACTGTGTGGACATAAATCCTATTGCTTGAAATGAAATCCATAGCCTTACACAGATCCATGTCCGAGGCCAAGATATTCAGTAAGGCATCACCAGTACCAGTTGTATGAACAGCATCAACTTTAACACCAGAAACTTTGCCCTTGAATTCCTGCTTGACGTTGCGCAAAGAAGTCAGTTGATTATTTCTTGCAGCTCGAAAAGGAGTTGAAGTCTTTCTGCCTGGAATGATGTAAATATGTAATATGTCGCCCAAGAGCCAACTCTTAATTTAAACGGTCTCCTGAAGCAGATAAAAGATGATAAACGCCCTCTGTCAAGCATTCAATTTCCTCCTCATTTACCTGGAAATGCAAGTTACCCTGGTTCCTCTATATTATTCACTTGCGTTATAAGAAAAAACCATATTTCACTTCAAAATCCATATGCGAACCCTAAATAGATAATTTATTTCTCTGTAAATAAGGCTATGACCTTTGTCTTCTTAAAGATTTACAAGAATTTTAAATAAACTAGAAAACACTACCTATACTATAAATCAAATAAGAAACCTGAAGTATAAAGGAAATTAAAACAATAAATCCTAAAAAACATAGGAAAAATAATAAAATTTTCTCAAATAACAATTTCTAGATGTAATTTGAAGAAATTCAAAGCTCAGATAAGTTGTGAATTGATCTCCATGAAAAATTGTCTAAATGGCTTGGAAAAATTTTAAACATATCTAAATGTAAAATTTTTTATCATTATTATTTTTAGCTACTAATCTGATACGATTAAATCTTTTCTTGAATTTAGATTTATTTTATTGATTTATAAAAATATTTACTAAATAATCTATATAATTTATTAAAATAGATCTCTGTATAGTTATGATAGATTTCCATGTGAATGCTTTTAAACTTCAGTTTCTACATGTTATACTGCATCAATATTTCACATCGAAGTCTCGAAATTTTCAAACATTCACCTTAATAATGTCAGCTTCATTCCATGTGCTCGTGATGTCTTTCCGAGCAGCTTCTTCAGATGGCCATTGTGGCAATCTCAAATTTGGGTCACAAGAGAGGAGGCAACCAGCCTTCTTAGCAATGTCCATGGCAGCAAGATGAGCAGACTTACAAGGTTCCTCAATCAAACTAATAGATCCATCGTGGAAAATCACAATTTAAGAAAAAACAAATGGTACATCATCTACAGGATAAAAGCCTATAGCAGCAAGATTTGCGTGAAACTGAAGTGACAAACAGTGACCCCTAGGTTTAAGCAACATGCCAAAATCAATAAGAAAGATTAGCAACAAGAAATTATCTGAAATTCCAGAACATTAGCTGGATCAATAATCCTGGAAATTCCGTTCTCCAATATATTTTATGGATGAAAGTTAACGATCTACCTTTTTTATCAAGTTTTCATCAAGTTCTGCTTATTGAAGAAATCAGCACTAGGGTTGCGGAAAAACATGAATTCGCGCTCACCATCAGCTCTCAGCGTCACGAATGCCAGTGCAGTCCTTTCATTTGAATCAAAACGCATGCCAGAGTTGTCAACACTATTTTGCTTCAATATCAGCTGGCATGTACCCAAACTCATCATCACCAACCTGAGGAGCAGATGGATGACAAGTCAGTGCTTAAATATATATATTGAAAATGGAAAGGAGTCAAAGGCCAAGGAAAATAAAACGAAGAAAACTGAGCACCTAGTGCCCCTGCATTTCCATGAGCTTTGACATAAATAATAGTCCCTAACCAGCTCCACCTTTGGTCTCAACAGACCAGCAAAACTTGGTTCAGAAAATGGAAGAATGTTTGCAAAATTTACAGTCCCAACA
>Ga0325411_1009251_pt1 | contig 10556 bp, 8 predicted proteins | sample PopdelMetagenome_13_FD_206181 | JGI IMG/M metagenome (GOLD analysis project Ga0325411, IMG submission 206181) | Populus deltoides microbial communities from Bellville, Georgia, United States - Xylem-PdIQD-R4 | ecosystem: Host-associated > Plants > Phyllosphere > Stem > Wood/Secondary xylem...
CAGTGGGACTATATCAGTATTACCCATTAACATTTATTTATTTAAATAACCAAACAAGACCTAAGAAAAAAAAATTTATTTTTCCAAATTTGTTACGTTGACACGTGCTTATTGTGCATGATTAGCAAGAAACTATGCCAGTTACTTGCCTTTCTCCAATATTTCACCATCACACGGTTTTGATGGCCCTCTTTCTCCGGGATGAGCTGTCGATGGAAGAAGAAAGAAGAAAGGCTCTCCGACTTTTCGGAATTGATGGAACTGTTTTCAGTTACAAGTATACCTCACCAAGAGCAAATCTTAGTGAGAAATACATCACGAGTCTGTTTTTTTAAGAGTTTGGATGGTGTTATTTTTTAAAGTTTTTAAAAATTATTTTTGATATTAGTGTATCAAAATGATTTAAAAATATAAAAAAATATTAATTTAAATAAAAAATAAAAAATAAATTTAATTTTTTCAAAAATATTTTTAAAATAAAAAAAATGATGCTCATGGAACAAATGTATCTTGAAATATGAGAAACAGTGACGACCACAACATTTCTGCTTTTAGGCACATGATGGCCATCCATAGATGGCACACAGTAACCAGCACCACCACTTTGCTCCTTGTTGCTTTTGGCACCAACTATTTTCCTGTATAAATGTACAGGCTTCTTGTCTAGTTTTCACACCTCTTTTCAACTCAATCCAAGGTAATAGTAGTCTTGATTCTTTTCAAGGTATGCTAATTTCTAGTTTTTCGCCCTTTTTGCAACTTTTACGATGTCTTTATGATGTTATTGTTGCTTTTTTGTAGATTTTACGTCCAAGATTATAGCTGTTGAACGTCTACAAGGAGCATCGTCCTCTACCCTCACACCCTGCAATAGCGTACTGTAAGTACAGTTAATGGCTGGATTCGAACCTTTTTTCCAAGGGAGCCTAAAGTATTAAATTGATAGTTGGACACTATTTTCTTTTGTTAGAAAGAAAAGAAAATTCTAACTAAATTGAATTGGAAAAAAAAACCAGGAGATCATGAACTCTATTGATTTTAATATTAAAGAAAGCATATAGAAAAAAGAAGAAGAAGAAGAAGAAGCTGAAGGAGTCGTAACTGATTGTAGAGAGAAAGAGACATGCATGTTTCTTAGAGAGGCGTAGAATATGGCCTCCGAGGATGCGTTCGGGAGCTACATAGCTAGGGGGGCATCCCGTCCGATACGTAAGAGTGTTTATGAGTCCGGTCCAGATAGCACAAAGCCCCAAATCCATCTATCTCCAAGTTTCGAGAAATTAAGCGGTAGGAATTTGTGAGTGTAGCAATAATTTTTTAAAAATTGTTTTATGTTTAAAAAAATATTTTGATATTAATACGTAAAAATAATTTTAAAACATTAAAAATATTAATTTAAAACAAAAAAAATAAAAAAATTATATTTTTTAAAAAATACTTTTAAAATAAAAAAATAAACTTGATATAAAAATTTCACTTACAGTAACTAAAGACTTTGTTTTCATGTAACCCAACTGCGAGGGAATTGACTAATATCTATCAAAGAGACCGGGGGAAAATAAAATAAAAGTATTTATGGCTGAGACCAAGAAAATTGTTGACATCCTCGGGATTTTAAGACAAGAAAATGGTGACAAGTGATGATGTTATTTCAAATCTATTATATGACTAGCTTGTTAAAAAGTATGGTTACACGTACATGTCTAAAGCCTTGTAGTTAGTTTTGTTTTTAAAATAAGCCTCTAGAGATGATACTTAGAACTTATAGACCATCTAGGCCTTCGACTCCTAACCAATGAAAACCCCATAGTCAAATAGGTTTTGAAAGCTGAGAGCACATAACCCATGTTTTCACAGACGATGCCAATTATGATGTTAGCTCAAATCCTTTATATGACTGCAGGCCCTTCACGGATTATTGTTCAACGTTTGTACTCCTAGCCCTAAGATGGATCTTGTCTTGAAAATGCGTCTGTTAAGAAAAGTAGGCAATTAGGTATCTTAAGAGGTGGTGGTATATTGGATTTATAAATTGCTCAGATCCTCTGCTTCTAACTAATATGGAATATAGGTTACCATCAATGAGCAATTGTTGGTATTTATGCACCAGGTAATCGTAAGCAGAACTTTCGTTGATGGCATATAGTAGGCAAGAAAGAAAAAAGGCGTAAGCAAACAAGAATATTACAAATGCTATCAAGAACCAAATTAAAGCTTTCACTTTGTTCTAACATTCCACAACGTCCTTTTTTTCCCATTGCATGCAGAATCATTCTATGGCGCAACCCTTCTAATTTGGTATAAAAACATGAATGATTTCTCAAGTAGTATGAATATCTGACTAGTGACCAATTTGCTTAATTTTAAGAGCGAAAGGAATAAGAATTGCTACATCTTTTTGATCCTCTTCTCATAAAGATTTTACTTACTAGGGGCAGAGACGATTTTTTTATTGTACCACTCATAGAAAGATAATTAGAACCAATATCATGCGAAGCTTTTTGTGTTTAATTTGTTCGGGTTGTAAAGTTTGGATGCAAAGTGTCGTCTTGCTATAAGATTAGTTTATTGATTAACAAGTCCAGTTCATATAGAAAATAAAAGGGAGGTTTGCAAATAATTTTAAGTGTTAATCAACATGAAGTTTATAATATTTGTCTTGCTATATAATTTTGTTTACTGACAAAATAAAGTTCCTGTAAATGTAATTGTATATCTGGATCAACGCAATATGCTATACATAAAGAATAAAACGAAAAAGAAAGGGGAATTAAGGAAAAGCATAAATTCTGTAAAGGACTTAAAAAATGTTCTCTGGGATTAGGTTAATTACCATTACAAAAGCTAACAGAAGACTCCTCAGGATGTTTTATTAATTTCAATAAGCAACTGAAATGACATCTAACCAACCAAAGTACATGACACATGCAAATCAATGAGTTCCGTGTAACTAATCTCTGAAATGAGCAACCATGCAAGAGAATATTCCTTCTTTATCTTCCAAATCCAAAACATGAAATCAGGGAATCACCAGTACACCAGAGAGCATTTAATCAAGAACATGATACTAACAGCAACATGCGACAAGAATCAAATTAAAACAAACACTCCCATTATCTTCTATATCTACGTGTAATGTGTTCTTTCAGACTTCAGCTTGTGAAGAAGAAGAAGAGGAAGAGGAAGAGGAGGGCTCGGAAAGAAAGCCAATGGCATCGACTACAAGCAATAATGGGGGCTTCTGCACAAGGTTCAAGCCACATATTCTGATGGTTCTTGCACAGATTGGCTATACTTTCCTATACTTTATCACTGAAGCATCCTTCAACCATGGAATGAATCCTAATGTGTACATAACTTACCGACACATTGTATCCGGTGTGGTGATGTTTCCTTTTGCCTATTTCCTTGAAAGGTACTTAATTTAAATGTTGATAGTTATGATTGACTTGTATGAACGTTTCGCCTGCATGAATACTAATCTGTCTCTCCTGCAGAAAACAAAGGCCGAAGTTGACGATAGCTCTTTTCGTAGAGATATTCATTCTCTCTCTCCTGGGGTAAGAACAGACATACATGTAAGACTTATATAAGCATCTGTATAACAAATGAAGGAAGTTAAAAAAAAAATTAAAACAAAGAAGAAGAATTATAGAAACTTGAGCAAAGTGACTTTTGATGATTGCAGGGTGGGTTTAACTCTGAACATGTATTTTGTAAGTATGAGATACACCTCTCCAACTTTCGTTGCGTCAATGGTCAACACCATCGCTTCTTTGACATTCGTAATTGCAGTTGTACTCAGGTAAGTAGCAGTAATAATTATAATTTAGAAAGCTGAAAGTACCTGAACAGTTACTCTTCCTAAGAAATCCAGCTAGTACTATATATAGTGAGTTGTTCTAAATATTAGTGAACTTTAAGCAGGTTGGAGGTTCTTGATCTTCAAAATCCTCGTGGGATAGCAAAAGTTCTTGGGACTCTGGTTTCCTTGGCTGGTGTAACGACTATGACATTATATAGAGGTCCTATCATGAAACAACTATGGCATCCTCTAATCCATATTCAAGGAACGACTGGAAATAACCATGAGAGCTGGTTAAAGGGTTCAATTCTTACTGTTGCAAGCTGCATAACATGGTCCATTTGGTATATTATGCAGGTCTGACGCAAACTCAAACTGCAGTTCACTAAGTAATTATAAGTCAGAAAAGAAACATATAATTTCCTATAGACGAATATGGGGTGTTTTATCCTGAATGAGTAGCTAATTTTCCTTAAAAACGCAGGCTTTTACTTTGAAAAGGTATCCTGCACAACTTTCACTGACTACATGGATGAGCTTTGTGGGGGCTGCTCAATCAGCCGTCTTCACAGCGATTGTACAACATAAGAGAGCTGCTTGGACAATCGGATTTGATATCGACTTCTGGTCAATTGTTTATGGTGTAAGTGTCATGTGCATCAGAGCTGTTCAACAGTAGTTACGTGCTTATGTTAGAATATTCCTGACAGTATTCTTATTGTGGATCATATACGGCAGGGAATAGTGGTCTCTGGTTTAATAATCTTCTTTCAACTGTGGTGCACGGAAGAAAAAGGACCAGTCTTTGTGACCATGTTCAATCCCCTCTCTACAATCTTAGTGGCAATTCTGGCATACTTTGTTCTAGATGAAAAACTTTACTTGGGCAGGTAATTAACTTGAAAGTTACATCCCTTTACATATAAAACTCAAACTGATACTATAATCCATTTGGGGTATTTATTTTTGTGTCGTATCATGTCTGACGAATTCCTGAAATGGTATATTATTTCCCATAAACCTAACCAGCACGCAGTTATGAAGTTTCAAGTCTAAATAATAAAAGGGGGCAAAGGAAAGCAGATTTAAATGAACTGAATCATATTAAGTGACTGGAAAGATGACCTAGATGTTTATGTGGCTTGTACAGCATACTGGGCGCTGTTATTGTCATCATTGGCTTGTATTTGCTATTGTGGGGCAAAGAAGAAGATCAACAAGTTCACAGTAAAGAAGAAGAACAATCCCGGTTGGCTTACGATGAGCAAAAGGAACTTACGATACAGGTAGTTACTTCAACTGAAAGTAAAGTATCAGCAGGCGGCCCTTAAGCTCCAAATTGATTATCTTACACGTACAATGACCTTTGTTATGCATAGCCCCTTTCAAATTCCAGAGTGTTGTGGCATAAAGAGAAATGCTTAAGTGTAAGAACATGCCAGGTAAAAATTGAGTCCACACGGAAATTTTAGAGATGTTTCCTTGTATTTAAATGAAATGCAAATTGAAAAAGAAAAAAAGAATTTCCAGTGTATGTACTCATTATCGACCTCTCCTTCAGATATAGCAGAGGATTTGATTGTAATATTAATAAAATTCCCATGTTAAAATTTGTATCTTCTTTCCCCCTTAGTGGACAAAAAATCAACTTCAATAAAAATGGGTATAAAGGGTCTAGATCACACCACATTGAGTTCCTTATGCTTGCGGGCATGACAACAGAATATTCCCAAATTCGTCTACAAAAGTTCCGAACCATAGAAAAATCAGTGTGCAAAGACGAGCTCCTCAGCAGGAAGCTCTTAAATACCGGTTCATTGATAAAAAGGTCGGTGCTAAAATAACAAATGTTGAGTATATCTCAAGCTTCTGTGGCAGGAGCATTACCAAGATTACATACAATTACACGGTGGAGATAAAATGATTTACTCGAGAAAATACTTGCAATCTTACTACCTTCCTAACAATCTCCAGCAATACACTTGCCAATAATTTGAATTATCAAAATAAGGTATAATGCATAGCAAGTTATATTTACATGTGCGACAACATATAGCATCTGAAAGTTATCAGGATATTGAAGAGCAAAAAAGAATTATGCAGCAGGTGGCCTGAGCTCATGATCACGCGATGTATCACAAGCAGCTGGAGGTAAATATCGCCACATTGGCATCAGACCATAACTGGGAAAGACTGGCATCTTGTTTGCTGCAGCATGATAGGCTGCTGGATAGGCTGGCATGAACCTAGGAGGTGGAACAGCCACAGCTCTCGATTGTTGCTCCATCTTTTCTTTATCTGCCTTGAGCGTCAGTTTCTCTTCACGGAGTTCAGTCTTTTCAGCCTGTTGCAGGGGAAAATTAGAAAGCCATTCTCAGAAGATCTGTAGGAATAAATTTCAGGTGTGAAGCGAAGAAGATTCAAATGCATCATTCACCTTAAATATAAATTCAACTTAAAAACCAAGAATATACAGACAAGGTATTAAGAATTAGCAACTATATGTAGCGTGTGCCTCTTTTGGCAACCATTTCCTTTATTATTACAAAAAGAAGGAGCTAGATTGTCGACCATAAAGGAAATTTCATAGCAGAATGACTAGACTCCAGTTTCCAATGGACTACTTTCAGCAGGTGATGAATAGAAAGAGACATTTCAGCCGACTGCCCCTTCAGAGTTTACAATGCAAAGCCAGCAATTTAAAAGGAGAAACTACATAACACATTAGCAGCTTCTAATAAGAAGAAAATATAGTACTAACTGAATTCTGCCAATATTTCATAATCCTCAGTAGATCATGATATAACTAACCTACTCATAGGGCTGCCACTCCCAGAGAATATGGAATTTGGAAATAAATACATTTCAATTACTAAGACTTAAAAGAATCAAAAGAAAATTCTGCAAACAATACTAGGAATAGATAATCCAATAGTGTCAGATTGTTCAGGTTTCTGAACTATCATATTATATTCAAATAAAGGGATCATACTCCCATTCAATGCAGAAACTGTAGAAGGAATAATAGTTGTTGTAGTTGAATGCGTGTTGAAAGTGACTACCTTCAGACTTTTGATTTCTTCTAGAAGCTTTTCATTAGTTTCTTTGAGCTCCTGAGCCTCAGCTTTAAGCTGGTTCAAAACTCTAATAGCATCATCTAGTATAGCTGGTTTGTCAGTTTTGGCTTGTCTTCCAGGTTCCAAAATAGAGCTCAAATCTTGAAACCTGCAATCAAGAGGAAAATCTGTTCTTCAAAATATTACTTACTGTTATCTCCATTCTACAAAAAGGAGAAAATTTGTTGTGAAAGCTCTGACAACAGCAGTACATCAGTAGTATCCAATTCATCAAATTGAAAACATTTCAATAGTATGCTCTTTCGGATGTCAGTTGCATTTTCTAATGTGGTAGCTTAAACTGATATATTCAGAACCAAATAAATTCACGGCATAAACATATATCTGATTGAACAAGATGCATGCCTGTCATTCAATCTATCCCTCCGCAACTTCTCGCGGCAAGCTTTGGTCCCTGCTCTGCTACATGAATCACTGCGTCCCCTATATATCATTGACAGAAACAGGATAACATGAAAAGAACATCTCGTTCCTACAAAAGTAGAAAAATACCAAACAAGAAAATGGAAGACAAATGTACTTATCTGTTGGTTAAATTAAGAACACCCAATCCTAAAGCACAGTGTCATATACCTTCAGATTTTTATTATCGCAACATTTTAGATCAACAAACAAAAGTGCTGTGGGAAATGAAGTAACATATCTACATTGACTAATATTATAGTGCTTTAGACAAAAACAAGAATATCACGAGGAAAATAAGTAATACAGCTAGATGATTGTACTTCAACCACTAGAACTACAGGCTCCACAAGGTTAAGAAGAAGAATTTTGAGCAACCACAGATTGATACAAGCACAAGTAAACAAGTGCCAAAATTTCCAAGAATTTTATTTCTTACATTTGTGTCTGATTCAGTTAGAAGCCAATTTTTTAGAGATTTTTGCAGTGAATAAATAAGTTAGAAAGCATAAGGGGATCATCAAAGACATGAAGCAGGTTATTCCGATTGTCGAGATAGTTTAAGGTACTCCCTCAACGTAATTGAGTTTCAACCTAATCAATTCAGCAGTCCCAAAAGAAGAAAGAAATGCCAAAATGTGCGGTGTTCATTTCATCAGCCAAACTTCTCTTGCTGAAATAATTCCTCTAAGACACGCATTAGAAGTAGCACACATTTGTATAACTTTATTCAAGATGAATATGTTATACATAAATCAGCAAAAACAACAAAAAGATGCTCCATGACCTATTCAAAAGCATTGCATTCAATTTCAATTCCGAGTATGAGTGGAACTTCAAATTTAAGAACACGAAAGCAAATCAATACCTCTTCCGCGAACATTCTCTTTCTTGTGTGACAAGAACACTGGATAAAAAACCATTATCCACAACACCACCATAACCGCTGCAAATACCATAATAAAACATCAGAATCCAGCAGCTATTACAAATTTCCTTTCTATACAATTTCACACCTTTAACTGCAGAAATTACTAACTTTTTTCAGCACTAGCAAAATCCCTAGCAGATTTATTCATATTATAAAACCCCCAATTATTATTTTTTTCCTAAAAGAAAAATGCAAACCCTAATGCACCCTCATAAAATTTTGTGATAAAAAAAGCTTTGCATAGAAACTTGAAATTGACAAAATAAAAAAATGAAATAATTAAAAAAAAGATGGATGAAAAATACCTGTTGGTGAGAGAATTGTCGGGGCCCAATAATATACCCAGAAGATCCAAGTAACTTTCGTCTCCCTCAATCTCATCTATTGTTTCCATCACCCTTTTTCTTTATTTATTTTTGTGTTTAACGATAAAAAAAATGCAGGCGAGGGAAATTATGACTTCTTAAAAAAATCAGTACTAGTCTGTTAGGATTTAAAGAATCTCGATGATGAGGGACTTATGGTTAGTGAACGTCCAGTAGATTTGTACCGCGTGGAAGGTATCATCACTCATAAAGAGTCTGCACGCCGCCGCGTCCTTTTAAATGGTTGTTTGTCATTATGGTTTAGACTTGTATTCGGTTGTATTTTAAAAATATATTTGATATAAAAAAATACTAAATTTATTTGTTTTAATATTTTTTAATAATTTTAATGTATTAGTGTTAAAATATATATATATATATTTAATATATTTTTAAATAAAAATTATTTTTGAAAAATAACATATCCTATAATACCAAACACCCTATTATTTTCTTGTTTAAAATTTTTAAAAATATTTTTTAATTAAATTATATTTTTTTATTTTAATATTTTAAAATTATCAATTTAATATTTTTTTAAATTCCACAGCATTTCTATACACATGTTTTTCTCCAACCATATCCCTTTAATGCCCCCCTACCCTATTATTTACAGATTAGCACTACTTATTTTCCACTACTTGAAAATAGAAAAGGTTAGCTGGTAGTGAGAATGCCGTGCTTAGCTAATCAATCCGCCCATCCAAGATGCTCAGAAGAACGATACATGGATGGAAACTCATCCTGTAGGACTGCCAGAATTAATTCTTCAAGCTGGGATGAAAAACTGGGAAGGGGCTGATTTGTGCATAATACATGCTCCCTTGGTGTGAAGTCCAAAAGTAAAGGAGAAAAGGAAATGAAGACCAGTTGCCCCACCAAGCTCGAATTTATTGAAGTGGGAGAAATTTATAATTTGTGTACAATGTTAAATGACATGAGCCTCGTTTCGAAGCTTATCAATCAACTCATCTACAGAAGAAATAATAACCCCTGCTTTTCTCTTTGGAGGTTCCGTGACTTCAACAACCTCTATATCAGATTTAACCTCCACGTTCAATTCTTGTGGAGTGTATTTCTTGATGACCTTTGATTTTGCTTTCATAATGTTCGGCAGTGTCGCGTACCGTGGTTGGTTCAGTCTCAAATCAGTGCTGCATGAATGGAACAAACAACAGTTGAATCCGAAAACCCTCTCATCACCGATAAGACATTCAGATAAAACACACAGCCCATTACCGCAATGCAAAAAAAATAATAAAAAATCCCAACTCTGACACAAAAAATTGATTCTAGCGGGCTCTGCAAAGATAAATGGCATCATTAATATCAGCTTGGACAAGCATTCAAGTTACAAACCAAGTTCTTACGCCGAAAAAGGGTTCAAGCTGACAAATTCAAGAGCAGCAAACTGCTTGATGCTACTAATATAAGATGTGAAAATTTTGGCCCTCTTAGTCTTGTGTAGTAGTTTATGAGAATTATTTAGTATTTTTGTAGTTAGTTTAACTAGGAAGTAGTATCATTAGTTTTTTAGGGTTGTTAGTTGATCAGTTGACAATTCCCCCCTGCTTCAGCAACCACTAAACTATCTCGATAAGACCTTCATGAGTAAATACAAACTCAATCACGTGAAACAAGTGAAAACGATTGAATGAATATGAACTCACGTAATCACTGCAGGTAGGTCTAAGCATAAAGTCTCAAGACCATCATCCACTTCTCTTTCTACAGTAGCTACCTGCTTCTCCGTGTCGAGCAAGACCTGCCAGATAACAGCAGTAAGTCATATGAAAAATGATGCGAGAGAGTACCAGAATAGGTACAGAAGATTGATTGTACAAAATTAACCAACGACAAGCAATAATAACAAAATATGTAAGCCCCTCAGCTTTGGAATGCAAAATCCATATTAT
>Ga0325411_1009253_pt1 | contig 10555 bp, 5 predicted proteins | sample PopdelMetagenome_13_FD_206181 | JGI IMG/M metagenome (GOLD analysis project Ga0325411, IMG submission 206181) | Populus deltoides microbial communities from Bellville, Georgia, United States - Xylem-PdIQD-R4 | ecosystem: Host-associated > Plants > Phyllosphere > Stem > Wood/Secondary xylem...
TAATTATACGATGTAAATTCTTGCAGAATTCGTACTGCATGTGGTTGTTATAATTGCTCTGTTGGATCATTTGATGGAAGATTTATCCAGTTATTTTTATGTAAGATTTATCGGTTTACATGGTTTGGGTTTGGGCATAAACGCCCAACGAATACCTAACTAATACTAAATATATAGATACTCGACAGATACTTGAAACTCATTCGAGTAGGGTTGGTTTTATACCTAATAGGGTTCGGATAAAATTTTTAGGTTTAGGTATGGATGTTGCAAAACCTGATTCGAGGGTATTTATTGTCGCCCCTTGATACACGTGGTCATGATTTGATTAAATAATTTTTTGTATTAATCTTATTTTTTAATAAAATTTTAAAGAATTCCTGGTTAAAGACTTTCAAGTTTCAACTATTATTAAAGGTTTTTCGTCTATATTTTTATCTAAATTATATTTATGAATTTTTCATATATAAAAAACAACATTATTTTGTAGATAATTTAACAATTAGTTCTCAAATATATTGGAAGTTTGTCCAAAAAGGAATAAAATAAGGGGACAAAAAGACGGAGAATGGAACGATGAGAAAGAAGGCTCACCAAATCTGGCGAAATCTTTTGACGATCGATCTCCAGCCAATAATTTATTGAATACTTTTTTTATACACACAATAAAATAAAAGATAATGATATTAACCGGATAAATATTCTTTTAAAAAAAAACGATACCTTGAAAAAATAAGAGCATGAAATTGAATTAAAAGGAATAAAAAAAATTGGGTTGAGCCACCAAACAGTGAAGAACATAATGAGAACAAAAAATAACTACACAACAAAATCTAAAATAAAAAATAGTAATTAAAATAATGAGAAAAAAGATCAAAATAAAAAAATAAATTAAAGGACAACTTTTTTTTAGGAGGATTATATTGGAAAGAGAAAAAGCTAAAACAAAAAGAAAAAAAATAAAAGAATTAGTAAAAAATTAAAAAAAAATAAAATAACATAAATTTAGTTTGAAAGTTGAGATTAAAAACCAATAAAATTTTTATAAAAGAGTTAAGAGAAAAAAATCAAAAGAATAAGAAAAAAATAAAAAAAATACGTGAAAAATTTAAATAAAAAAGAGCAAAGGATTAAAAAAAGAAATTAAAAGAAAAAATATCACATTTTTTTTGTTTCGAGGGTTAAATTAAAGAGAAAAATAACTCTAATAAAACTATAATGTAATTAATATATGAAATTACAATTTTAGATCTAGAAATAATCATCTAAGGACTTAATTAAATAAAATTTTAAAATTAATCTAAAATAATATATATTATATTATTTAAAAGTTAGATTGATATTTTACTATTTATAAAAAAGCTATGCGATATTCAGCATAGAGATATATTTTGTGTTTTGGCAGTAGCAATATTTTTGCTTTGAGCTCCTGTGGGGGCATGAATGGAGAAACCAGAAAGTAATTTTGTTAGTTGAGGATGCAATACTTTTTTCTAGAGATGGACCTTTCCTGATGTTGTGTGCACTTGAAGTGGGAAATTATCATTTGTTTGACTTTCTCAAATTATTTTAAAATGCAAATAGTACCTAAAAAGGGGTCGGCAGTGCAAATAGGTTTTGAAGGAAAGATGGTTCACGACATGTTCCTCAAAGAAAGATTGCAATATGCTGTTAAAGAGGCTCGTATCAAAGGCTCTGAAAGCTATATTACTGGAATTGTTTAAAATGTCATTAAAACCAAATGGAAGCTTATTTATTCCCGGGAAGAGCAAATGAGAGCTTTCTGGTGACTTCATAGGCTACTTGCAAGGTGTCTTCTGTCAAATGTGACAAATTCTTTCAGATGTGTCTTTTGTGCAGGACTTCTTTTACCTGTCAGAAGACGATTAATGGAGGAATTTTGGAAAGCAATTTAGACTGTTTTCTCCGTAGAAAAGGCATATTTCGGGGGTCAGGGAAATCTTCTTCAAGTCTGTCATAGGGAATTGGAGCTTTCTATCATGTCAGGTAATTCAAATTCTTTGATTCAAGAGTTTTATGTTTAGTGTTGGAAGACCCATAATTGTCTGACACTATCATCCAACATGCCCTGAAGCTGCCTATATCAGGAGTGTGCAGGTATTCTGGCATCCTGAACCTACTTTGGCTGCAAAACCAGATCTTTATTCTGTAGCCTCCAGGAAGTTTAATTATTAGTTTTGATACAACCCAATTCTGGAGGACATAGCTGTAAACATTGGGAACCCTCTCCAATTTTGCATCAACTAGCCAAGTCACTTATTCTGTACAACAATATGTTCGATCTTCATATTCTTATGACAGATTATATCAAATGAAAAACTTAAAAAACTGATTTTTACTCGCCATGTGCCAAAGAGAGAGAACTAGAATATCTGCAGTGTGGTTTTCTCACGCTTTACCTTCATAGTTTGTATCAATTAAAGCCTTGTGGGTCAATTAAGGAATTCACATCAATGAGTAACTCTACTTGGTGCTAAGAAGATGTGTATTCAGTTAATATACTTCCAAGTTTTACTAAAGGCCATTTCTTGATTAGTATCACCTATGTGGTAGCAAACAATAAATGAATGGTGGTGGATATATAGTAGTTCTGTTGAACCTTTGAAGTTGCAATTGCTATGCCAGTGAGTTTCCAGAGTTGTGAATTTTTGTTAAATTCTGTCTCCTCCTCTAACAACACGATGCTACTTTCTGCTTGCTTATCTGCTTGAGGAATGGGGACAGGTTTCTGTTTCTGTTGCTGTTTCCCCTGCTTGGAGAATTTGACCTCTTAAAGCTCCTTGCTCGAGGAATTCAAGCAAGTTGCCAAATTCTTAGGTAATCTGATTGCTATTGGCTGCTGATTAATTTTATGGAGATGGCTTGAGCATTGCGCTTCTGTCTGTCATAGTACAGCAAAAGATTCCGGTTTCATTACTTTGTGGTCATTAATCAGCCACACATTTTAGTGCCGTGTGGTCTTCCACACGCATAAGTCTGCTGAATTACATCACTGTTGGACTTTGATTATCCTATACTCTATTTATGACTGATGCTTCTTCTTCTTCCCCTTCCCGTATTATGGTCTGAGGAAGTGATGCTAGCTTTGTGGCTAATTTCTTTAATAAAATTAAAGCTGATTTATCCAGAATTTAAATAAATAAATTATTTTATTGATTGTGAAGGCTCTTCCATACACCCATCTGCGTTTCTTCTTCTAAGCAAGATTGTCAGAGAGTTAATGCGACAAGTGAATTTGCATTTATCATCCATGATCGTAACTAAATATTATTGAAGAACAATAGAATAGCTACCTATTAAGTCAAATCACGTACTCTTTCTGTCAGCATCTGTGGCGTTGATTGGAATAAAGTCTACTAGCCTTTCATAGGGCAGGCGTTTGGATAATGACATCGAAATTCTTATTGAAGTGCCTTTGCTTTGCATCAATTGCCTGTCTTGGATTTTAGCAGGCTTAGTTGGGCTTCCTTTGTATGTAATCTCTCATGTCAGAGGTCTGGTCGGGCATGTTTAGCAAAGATTCATGATGGACGATACTGTTTCTCGTAATCAGCACGAGCTGTATCGAATTTCAGATAAGAAACACACCATTCCTTGGTAATGCTTTGTACCTATGTCATATTATTTGTTTCTCCTAGTGGTAGATCAGATTCATAAAAATCCATTGAAATAAATGCATATTCGAGGACAACATCCTACATTGGTTGAGAAAGAGAAGTGAGTGCATTATGAACAAGGGTGGGGGACTCATAATCCAATGGTCTATGTTTTTAGATTGATGGCGGTATTCATTTATTCATGTAAGCCCTTGTGTGTAGCTCTCCTCAATACTAGTTTTCCCTAGAAAATCATTTCCTTTCATGAAAAACCAGGTTTTTTTTTTCTATGCTGCAGATGGGGCAGGGGTAGAGGTTCAACCTTCTCTACGAATTGAACCTGGCAGCATCTCTTGCGTATGCAAGAGGCAGCTACCACTACGCGCTAGTTCTTTTGGTACCTTTCGCACATTTTTGTTAATCCCTGAACAAGAGTCATAATGAAGCTGCAATCACAAATTTCTTTTCAAGCAATGTCTTGCGTAAGATAGCTAGTTCTTCTTATTAACCCAATGTGTTCATGTTCTCTTTAACGTTGTTGATATATCGATGAGATTGAAACTCATCCTTGGTTAAAAAAACATCCAAGATTTGATTGAACCCAAGAAAAAACAAAACCCAGTGTTTAGCCTTGAAACATGAAACAATTCTCAAATATATAGGTAGCACCGTAAAAAAACAAAAAAGTGATGTAGAAGGCTGTGATCTCGACTCAGATGGCTTTTCACTCGTGCGATATTCCTCGTCTACGGATCTTCGGCCTACCAACTTTTTTTTTTTTTTACACCTTTAAAATAAGTTGGAATTAATTTTGAAATCAAAGTTTTTGTAGTTTTTCTAAGTGTATGGATTACTATTAGATATAAATTTCTTGAATTATCTTTAATTAATATAAATATATATTCAGAGTATTATAAATTTAAATCCAGATCTATTAGAACCGGATAACTATTAAAAATATATTTATCTTTTCAATCTCTTGAATTATCCTAAGTTAATATAAATATGTGTTCAGAGTAATATTTATATGAATAAGTTTGTTTTTTATGGAGTCATGTCATTCAAGTCTTTCATAAAAAAACCTATTTGATAAGTAAAAAACATAATCTATAGCTTCATCTCAAAACTTTTTTGGCATCTTCTTGATTTTGAACATGTTTCTCGCTATATTGAGGATGTTTTTATTCTTTCTCTTTACCACCTTATTTTGTTGTGGGGATCTAGGCACTGTTAGGAGTCTTTTTATACCATGATTTTCACAAAACTCATTAAACTTATTTGAACAAAATTCACCTTCTATCAATTCTAAGTGATTTCATAGAATAATCACTTATTTTTTCAACTAACGCTTTAAACTTTTTAAAATAAATAAATACATTATATTTTTTTTTAAGAAGCATACTCATGTTCTTCCATTATAATCATCAATAAAAAAGTAGGAAATATAAATTTTTACTAAATAAACATGGTTGAACATGACCATATATGTTTATGTGTATTTGTTGTAGGGGTAGACTCTTTTGGAAAGCTCTTGTGAAATTGTTTACTCATTAAAGATCCTTCACACAATTGATTTGGATGTTCAATAGGTGATAGACCTTTCAACATCTTTTTTTTGTGTCATTATCTTTAAGATACCAAAGCTTATATGCATAAGTCTCATATGTTAAAACTAGGTCTCATCTTTAACATATGCCTTTAAGCATTTAGGTATATTCATCTCTATGTTTAGCAAAAATATTATGTTATTTGTCATGGTTACCCTTACAATCATAGTTTCATCAGTATCAAATAATGTCAATGTACGATATTTCATCTCAATTTCATGATCCTTCTCCAATAATTGTTTGAAACTCAATATACTACTTTTTATAGTTTGAAATATAATAAACACCACCAATAAATTAATGATTGTCATTTTTCATTTGAATCAGAATCGTACATTTCTCTTTGATGAAAATCTTTGAATGATTTGCAAATGTGACATTACCTATAATTGATTTATCAAGCTTAGTAAACTTGTCTTTGTCTCAATACATGTGATTGCTAGCTCCATTGTCTAGAGACCATATGTTTTTTTAGTTTTTATTTGTTCATCATGGACTAGTAATACAATGGCTTGTTGCTCCTCTTTCACCACTAGATTGTCATTCTATTTAGCCATTTTGGTTAGATTCCAGTAATCCTTAGCATAATGACCCATTTTTCAAGAATTATAACGCTTAATTTTTGTTTTGTCAAACCTGGGTCTTGGATTGCTACTGTTAGTGGAACCGATTGACCAATTTGCTTTATTTGGTTGACCGGTTGACCTTCTGAGGTTGTTTCGGTCTTTTCTTTCAAATTTACCTCTCCCTCTGCCTTGTCCACATCCTTTACCTCGTTGGGTATATCTAGATCCACCTTACTTTATTTTCATAGAGAATTTTGAGAAGAGTGCTTGTGCACCTATATCTTCTTGAATTTCGTTAACTCTTTTTTATGGACTTGTAGTTTTCCCATGAGACCTTAATTTGTCAAAAAAAATCATATTATGTGATTGCTCTATTACGATCACCACATAGTGGAATTTCTTTTGCAGTGAGTGTAAGATCTTTTCTACCATGCGTGTTTCTTTCATTTTCTTTCCATATCTCTTTATTTGATTGTATATGGCCAATACTCTAGCAAAATAATCTAAAATACTCTATAATTTAAGCATACACAATTTTTCAAAGTCACCTTTTAACTTTTATAGGGTGCATTTCTTACATTATCAGCTTCTTTGTTTGATTGTTGTAAAACTTTTCATGCTTACTTGATAGTGGTTGCATTAGCCATCATCTCAAAAATGATATCATCTAGACATTGATAGACAATTGCAAGCACTTGTTGATCATTTCTTTGTGCATTTTTGCATGGTTTTTCTTTGAGATGAAGTTAACGTTGCTCTTTTTATAGACTCTTCAAAATTTATTTTCAATTGTTTCTTATACATCTTAGGAATTTAGCCAGATTTTCACATAAATACACTAAATTTCATAGTTATTCTTTGTCGGAACAAGAAAATTGTAGTTGGAAGTTTGTGTTGGGCTTGCCAAACAATTAGAACCGTTTGCTAGGTTTCCTTCACTTGGTCGATACGTACGTTGAACCATTTGCCTGGCATAAGTGGAAAATTGAGGTGCTTGGTATTTTCTCAGTAATTGTCATCTTCAGAATGTCTTGACTGACAGGGACCTAGGAAATGTTTATGAAAATGCAAACCGATCAACTAAAAAGGATGCTTGAGGACCAGCTCAGGAACTAAAAGAATGATTAATTGCCAGTTTCATGACAACAGAGTTTTTACCAAACCAAATGAAGACACCTTTTCATTTTTTCTCTCTCTTTTAAACAAAACCAAATTCATCTCCATGTAATAAAACTGCTTTACAAAACCCACGCAGAAAAAACAATATAAAAATAAATAAATAAATAAAGGCACGTAGAATTTAACATTTAAAGTGGTTTGACAAAGCTTATTTCAAAAAAAAAAAAAACATTACTATAAAAAATAAAGGGATTACGATCACTAATTAATCACTCCTCTAAAATCTTCATGACTATACATCACTGCTAAGACTGCAATTGAAAAAAAGAAAAAGAAAAGGCTGCAGGAATAAAGAGGAGAGACTATTTACGAAAGAGCCCCTCTGTCCATTGCTTCTCTTGTAATTCAAGATATGTTATCTTTATCTTCTAATGATTAAAAAAAAAGTTAAACCTTAATGATAGCTTAGGTGATAATTGTTTTTTGCAATAATTTAATTTTCAAATAATTTTTGGAGTTTGGAGTTGAGTTTTTTTTTTAAAATAAGTTTTTCAAAAATTTTTTTATAAAAATAATAATATTTTCAAAGAAAAAATATTTTAAAGATAAAATACTAATTAGAATTCCAAACTCGCGCAAAGTGTAGAATTGAAAACGTTAAATAATAACATATTAATAAAGGACAACATTGACGGGGATCCTAGAAATGAAGGGTAGTTTTTTGGTAGTTAATTCATAAAGAAAAGCGTACAATCATCCTGCTGGTAGCTGAAGCAAGCAAGCAAATCAAGTTTGACTTGGTGTGGGAATCGAGTAGCGGTTTTTTTAGTAATTAACATTTTATGACCGTGATGATCATCATCATAACTTGTCAAGCCTCCAATGCCCGTTCTTCTATACCTGTTCCCATTTAATAATCTCTTTTGTTCCATGTCCTCTGCGATCTTCCCTCTCTCCTTTTGTTCCCCATCCGTTTCCTGCACCGTATTTTCACCGTCCTTTTTACTCTCCCACACATAATTCTTTACTCCTCAATTTCAGTTTCTGGGTATCAGATATTTTACATTTTCTTTCTTGATATCCTCTCCTCTGTAAAGTTTTAAAGGTCCTTTCTTTCGTTGGTTTCTTGATGGTTTGAGGAGATGGGTGTTTCCGTTTACCCGTCAAGAGGTTAGAAATTTGTTGAAATTGGTGGGCAAACAAAAAACAATGAGGGATTTTGCTGGGACTCCGGGGACTTTGACGGGGCTTGCTTTGAGGCTTTCGCAGTGTGTTTTTGCAGCTGGCTCCATTACTGCCATGACCACCACCACTAGCTTCTTCGATTTCACTGCTTTCTGGTATTATATCATTATTCGCTCTTTCCCAATTCAGATCGTTCTTTCCGTGACTTTATTTTTGAGTTGCTATTTGATATCTTTTCATTACGTGTAGGTTTTAATTAATTAGGATTGGAATTTACCATTTCGCATTTGAGATTTTTCAAGAAAATAAATGATTGCATTGGAAGAACTTGATGCATTCCATATGTAGCAAAAATCCAGGATTCTGTGATTTAATTAATTGCCTTTTCATCTATAATTTGGCGTGATTTAGGACAACGCTGTTCTCTTGATGATCTTTTGTTGCTAATTGTCTGCAAGGTGTTTGTTCTGATAGTTATGAATTGAATATCAGACTGGCATCGAATTCATTGCTTGTTTGTTATCAATGGCTTCTGCTGGAGAGTAAACCTCCTTTCCTGTTTACCGTTAACAAAATGAAAGAATTGGATGCTGTACTGAAGCTCTGGGTGAAAGTCTCAAAACTTAGTTTGAAAATTCCATGCTGGTGATTTATTTCCCTAAAGAAAAGTTCGCTGCATCAATCACTGCCTTTGGAAATTATTAAATTCTTGAAACATGCCTAAGCTACATCATTTTGCATTCTTGAACGTAAGCTTAATGGTTCACACGGTCCTGACAATGATATGATGATGATAAGACTCTGAAGAAAAAGGTAGAAGCTACATTTCATAGGGAAATGCTTCTTTGGACTTGTTGGCTTGGTGTTGCAAGCATCACATCGAACTTATGTAGCAAAAATTGAAAATGGATTGTGAAGAGTTATAATTTTTTATTGAACTGTTTTGGGCTTGGAGCAAAAGATTTTGACTCAAACAGTGAGTAGCCATGATTTTCAGAAATTTAAATGAATAATTTTAGTGGCAGATCAGTGCTCTGACTTAAAATACATACTCCACAGAGTTGAAATTTAGTCAGAGAATTGATGGGCTCTTTGTGAAGAGGCCTTCGTTTGTGACTGCATATGTTATAGTTGACTCCTATTGGCCCCTCTCAGTTTACCTTATATAAAACACCTTGAGAGCCCTCGTTCCTTCTCTGCTGTTCCTTTGTTCTTGCAATGCTTTCGAGTTTTACTTGCCTTGTGTTATTTCAATAACATATTTTGTATGGTGCTTAGTTTACTTCTTACTGGTGCTGTCTTTACATAAACTTGTCACCTGCTATTTTTAAGTTCCCACAATGAATTTGTCTCAATGCCCTACCAGTTGTTCAACAATATTTAGGCCAATCTGTGTTATGATTAGCCTTAAGCCATGGATTATTTTTGAACTCTCTGTAGTAACAGCATCTTCTGTGAGGAAAATGGTTAAACAACATATATATTATGTACTTTTGGTTTGATAAACTGATCGTTCACTTGACGCACAAGGCTTAACTTGTTGGCGATTACCAGTGTTTTCTCCTTGTTCATGCAGCTACCTCATCGCTTCAATGGGTCTGCAAGTCATCTGGAGCTTTGGACTAGCACTATTGGATGTATATGCTTTGGTGAAAAAGAAGGCCCTCCACAACACTGTCTTGCTCAGCCTTTTTGTCGTTGGAGACTGGGTCAGCCTCTATATAACCTTTTTATTGTTCTAGAAAGCTTACATCACTAATTCTAGATCAGTCCCGTCCTCGTATGATTGTCATCTGACAGTGCAAATTTGTGAAATTTTGTATACAGGTGACGGCAATATTGTCTCTTGCGGCCGCTTCAGCTTCGGCAGGCATCACAGTGCTCTACTTCCATGACTTGGGGAATTGTGGTTTTGTGGGGGAGTGCCAAAGATACCAAATGTCAGTTGCATTAGCATTTTTTAGCTGGATAACTATTGCAGTATCATCTCTAATTATGCTTTGGCTATTGGCTGCAGGTTAGACTGTAGTGTATATACATTTGTTTCCTGTCTCATAGAAATTTTGATTTCTTTACCGTGTCAATACAAAAGAAAACAAGAAGAATATCGTAATGATCTTCAAAACTCACTTTGATTTTCTTTACCAAGTGAAATCGCCTGCATGCCCAGCGCAAATAGAAATTGTGGAGAGATTGACAGTGAGTTTGAGAGACGTCTTCATTGTCAATCAACTCACTGAATTTCCCCATCTGTCCGCCCGCTCCTCGATCGCTCAGAATTATGTCCAAGTTTACTGATGATAAAAGAAAATAAACATGGTGTTTTTTAAAAATTTAATTTTTTATTTAAAACTACTTTTTATATATTTTTAAATTGATTTAATATATTAATTTAATGTATATTTTTACTATAAAGTTAAATTCGAAGCACCTCGTTCCAGCTACTAGTTTGCAATGGGCA
>Ga0325411_1009254_pt1 | contig 10552 bp, 3 predicted proteins | sample PopdelMetagenome_13_FD_206181 | JGI IMG/M metagenome (GOLD analysis project Ga0325411, IMG submission 206181) | Populus deltoides microbial communities from Bellville, Georgia, United States - Xylem-PdIQD-R4 | ecosystem: Host-associated > Plants > Phyllosphere > Stem > Wood/Secondary xylem...
GTCGCTGAGAAATCAGAGGTAGCAGAAGCAGAAGCACAAGCAAAGACAGCTTTTTTATTTATGTCAACAAGCCGACATATAATAGACTCAGGCTGACAATCAATCAGACCTCTATGTTTTTTTTTTCCTTCTTCTTTCTTTTTTTTTTTAGTAAAATAAACATAACAAAAGAAAAAGTAAGAGGCATGATTATTAATTATTACCACATGGTTATAAGTCAATTTAGACTGTATTATGTTCATAGTAATTTAAGTTTCAGACCAGATATAGTAGTTCAGGAGGTTTTTTCGTATATTTTAGATTTAAGTATTGGAGTCATTATTAAAGGAATTTATTAGAACTCATTTAAGCATTAAAAAATTAATCTCCATTGAATTCGAAAATATATTTACTGTAAAACAAAATAAAATAAAATAAAAGACCATGAGTTCACCTCAATTTTCCAGCTAAAATCACTTTTTAGGAAATTATGTTAGTGTATACTTTTTATTAAAAAAATAAAGGTCAAGTTAAATTTAGTCTTCATTCATTGCATAGTTTTTTCCTTGCATTTGATTGAGTGGGAGTATCTCTACAATGATTGGTGTTGTGATATTATCCTTCTCTTCTTTAATTTTCAGTATGTGTGAGTTCCGTGTGAATTCTACAACAGGAAATATTGAATATTTATTTTTAATAATACTTTAACTGTTTGACCTTAGAATTTAATTTTCTATTCTCTTTAGTGCTACGTTGTCGTCCTGCCATTCAGCCTTTCTCCCTTGGAAAATGGACCAACCAAAACTTCAATTAACGAATTTCTTTCTCTAGTTATCGACTTTCTCTAGTTTTCCAATAGTTTTCGGTAGCTGTAGTTAATGGTGTTTTTTAAAATATTTTTTATTTTTAAAAAATTATTTTTAATATCAGTATATTATAATGATCTAAAAATATTAAAAATATATTAATTTATAAAAAATTAAATTTTAAAATTTTTCAAAAATACTTTCTAACACAGTGTTAAACCCTGCCAATTCATCTACTTAAAAATTTATTTAGAAAAGAATTACCGTGTGTTTTTGCTTGTAAGGATTATTTTTTAAAATTATTTTTAACATCAACTCATTAAACACAAGCTAAAAATATATAAAAAATAATGATAGTTATTTTATAAAGTGGTTTTAATTAAAAAAATTATTAAAATAATATTTTTTAAAAAAATTATTTTGGATATCAACAAATTAAAATAAATTTAAAATATAAAAAAATTAATTTTAAACCAAAAATAAAATAAACATTTTTAGAAACACAATTCCAGCTGCCGACACCCAAAAGCTAAATATGTATAGCATATTTGTTGGACGTAAACATGAGTGATAAATTCTCTATCAGCTTGGAGCAGTAAAGGAGAGATAGATTGATAATTCAGTACTGAGAGCGTGTTTGGCAGTGTGGTTGTGAGTATTTTTTAAATAATTTTTCATATTAAAATATATATTAATGATGTTTTTTTATTTTTTAAAAATTATTTTTGACATCAACACATCAAAACGATCCAAAACATACAAATCATATTAAATTTTAATAAAAAAAATTTCAAAATTTTTGGGAACGCAGCCACAGCCGCGTTCCCAAACAAGTCTAAAGCTTCTAGATTTTGTGTGTGAATCTATATACGGAAGGCTCCATATGAATTTTTTCTCTTTCTGGTCATAATAAATAATGAAAAATTCTTCCATGTAAGAACACTTTTATACAACTAACTTTTAAAGTAATTGAAGCTGAAAAGCTATTCCTTTATGAAGAAAAGTCAGATGATATATTTTGAAAACACTTTATTTCTTAATTGTGCAAGCATTTAACTCCAAATAATTGATAAATATTTGTTTCCACGAGAGTAAATAACTTGGTGGGTCATAGATTTTCTTTTTTAAAAGAATTATAGTAATAACATCACTAATTTTACATCCTGTGCGATGCTACAATGATGTCAAGTGAAATGAAGTTCATGACGCCATGTCGTCAATGGTTTGTTTTAGCTATAGCTTTCACAAGTTGAAACTTAAATTCATCAAGTTTTTTTATTATTATTGGTATGGAAGTTTACACCAGCGTGCGTGTATTTTGACTAATCTCATAGTCCTTGAAATTAACGACCATGTAAACCTCCAGCAACCATCATATTAGTAATTACAGGACTTAAATCTGAGACAATAGAAAAAACAAACTCTTTAATCTCAAATTTTTACTTCTAAATCACCTATTAAATGGTTCTGAAATTCATTAATTTACACTAAAAACTAAAGGGTTCATGAGAATTCATTTATTTTTCAAAGCTTAACCTAAAGTCTTAACTCGGAATTTAAAAAAATTATTTATGATCTTTATGTAATCATACATGGAAAAAAATAATAAAATGATGATCTTGTATTATTTTAAATTATCAAAACACAACTAAAAAAACAAAATCATGATGGTCTTGGTTTTTTATATTTGGACTCGCTTGACTCTCTTAATATGTTCTTAATTTATCCATGATTAATTTTCTATATACTGGAAAAAAAAAACAATTAGTTTTTAAGTAGAGATTAAATAGATTGCACATTTTTTTAATATTTATTTCCTAATTTAATTCAAACACTAGGATTAACAACTCAAATTTAAGATTATGGTGATCTACTAAAAATTTGTGATGTGATAGAGATCGATAAATACTAAATAGCGTGAAATGATCTTCGAGGGAGGGATTTATTTTCACATTAAAAGAACAGCCCACTAGCCGCAAAAGCAGGAGATGTTCACATGTCACGAGGTGTGGCGGTCCAACTTAGGACATCATTCTACATTAATTAAAGTTAAGCATATGGGCAATTAATTATTTTGGCAAAGTTTTTTAATAGTCGAAGGGGAAGCTTCTCTATTGCTATATTATATCGAGCAGCTGGGATGCTTGGGAGATCCTGATTTCAAGAGTGTCCATATTCTCCATAATGCTGTAGGACCTGCCCACCTTTACCTTATATTCCTCTCTTTCGAATCAAATAAGCCATTCTCTTCCATCCCCTTCAAAATTCAAAGAAATTATATATATATATTAAAGAAGAGGCAACGACTCGAGCATGCTAAACCAGGGGAATAATTGAACAAGGAAATTATATAAAAGAGCAAGGAAAGTTACTCTACTCCTAGACCCAAAATACTATTTATTAGAATAGTATTACGATGAATTTGCATTCGTGGGGCATAAGACAATTGAACTAGGAGATGGGGACAAGGTGATCTTATTAGAATGATACAATGTTATTTTTAAATTGTATTTGTATCTTCTATTTTTTAACATTTAAATTACTTAAATGTCCTCGGGAAAAAAATTGCCTTACGTAAAGGGGCTTTTATATCTTTTTAATTTTTTCTATTAAAGTTACATTACTTTTATTGCCCCTCGATGCAAAATTAACAAAACTATCATCCGGGGTTTTTTGTTTTTTAATCATGATTTTTTTTTTAATTTCAACTTAACTTAGAAGAATTTTTGTATTTTAATCATTTTTAAATATTAAAAAACCTTGTTGGTGTGCTCTACGCTAGCATCAGTAGGTGGGCGGCTCTCACGCCTTTTGGGCATCACGTGAGAGATCATCATTTGGTCATCAAATGTCGCCTTCCACGGCAGCTTGTAAAAGGCCTCAACGCCACCTATGTGATAGAGCAGCGTTGGTTGACATTTCTTTTCTTCGTCTCTCCTTCTTAAATTCTATGTCAACCTCTTCAAAACCTGAGACCAACCCCTTCCATTTTTTTTTCTTGACATTTGGTTTTCATTCTTTTGATCACTATTTTGTTATTTTAAATAATCTATAAAATAATATAAATTTTTTCAATTTCACCCTCTTCATGTTCTAATCTTTCAAATTTGGTTTCCGTTCTTTTATTACTATTTATTTTATTTGAGATTATTTTTTAAATTGGATTTTAAAAAATAAAACTCCATTCTCCTTTGGTTTTTTTTTTCCTATCAAGTTTGATTCATATTCTTTTTATTGCTATTTTTTTTTGCTTTGGTAAATTTTTTATATTCGTTGGAAATAAAATTTCTTGATTGAACCCGAGTCCAGCATTTCACGGGTTGCGAGTTTTAAAGATTCAACTAGATTTAGAAGGTTCTCAAGTATGCTTGTTTTTTTATTATCCTATGTATAAGCAAATTCTTTTTCATTTTTATATTTTAGCATTTATTCAATTGGAGACTAAGTTCCGTTCTTTTTACTTGCTTTTTTGTTGAATTTTTCGTTGGTTTTGAAAATGATCCTAGTTATCTTTAGTCTTTTTTTATATAGTTTTTTGTTAGGTGTTTTTTTGGCTAATTCTTTAAATTGATATTTTTTTCTCATTTCATCTTTCAATATTTTGAATGATTTTTAAAACAACTTAAAAGATTATAATTATTTTTTCTATTTCATCCCCCTTTAGTTTTTTAATCTTTCAAATTTAGTCCTCATTCTTTTAATTTCTACTTGTTTTATTTGAGTGAAATTTTTAATGTTTTTTATACAGTTTCATCCTCCTTAAGCTTTTTTTTTCCTATCAAATTTGATCCCCATTCTTTTTATTACTATTTTTTTATTTTTAAAAATTTTTTAAATTATTTTTTTCAATTATATCATTCGAAATTAGATTGGTTGGAAATTGAGCTTCTTAACTGAGCCCATGTTTAGGGTTTCACGGGCTGCGAGTTTTGGAGATTAGCCCAGGTTTGGGAGGTTCATCCGGGTTTGCTTGGTTTTTTCTCCCTTCATTAAACTCATATTCTTTAGGTTTCACACTTTAACATTTATTCAATTGGAGACTAGACTTTTTTATTTTTTTTTACTTGCTTTTTGAAGGATTTTCATTGATTTTGAAAATGACCCAGGTTTTCTCTAATCTTTTTATTTTCTTTGGATTTACTTGGGCTAAACAAAATTAAACTGGTTAAAAATCAAGCTTTTTGATTCAACGAGGTCTATAATTTAATAGGTTGCAAGTTTGGGACATTTGCCCAAGTTTAGAAGGTTCATCTGAGTTTGCTTGGTTTTTTTTTTTTGTATTTTTAAGTTGATGTTTTTTAATTTATATCACTAGCGATAAGACTTTATTTTTTTCTTTATTTGCCTTCTATATGATGTTTTTATGTATTTTCAAAATGACTAGGGTTATTTTGAGTATTCTTATTTGTTGTTTTTTATGTTGGGTTTGCTTTGGAAAATTTTATAAGTTGATTTTTTCCTAATTTTATCCTCCAACACTATATCGGTAGGCAATTAGTTTTCTTGTTTTGTTCTAGCCTTCAAGGCTGAGATTTTTTGATAATAGGATTAATGATTTTCTCTGATTTCCTTTCAATTCATCTTAATCTTGTAGGTAGAGAATCTATACGTTTTCAGCCATTCTATAGAGATAATCCTAAGAAGACAAAGGAAATTCAAAGGTGAGTGAAAGAATTGATGACAAAAAGGTACATAAGAGAAAGCATGAGTCCATATGCAGTTTTAGTGTTATTAATACAAAAAAAAGGATGAGATTTTGAGGATGTATGTTGATTATCGTACTAGCAACAATATTATGGTAAAATATAGACACTTAATTTCTAGACTTGATACTATTTTAAATGGATTTCATAGGTCTTATATGTTTTCTAAAATTGATTTGAAAAGTGGATATCATCAAATAAGAATGAAAGATGAAGATGAATGAGAAACTAACTTTAAAACTAAATATGATTTGTATAAGTGGTTAATGATGCCCTTTAAACTTACTAATGCTTAGTATTTTTATGGGATTAATTAACCATATTTTGTGTAATTTTATAGGTAAGTTTTTTATTGTTTATTTTGATGATATTTTGATTTATAAGAAGAACTCATAGGAGCATGTTGAACATTTAAGGAATGTATTGGTTGTTTTGTGAAAAGAATGCTTATATATTCTAATATGAAAAAAGTTACTTTTGCATGAAAAGATTATATTTCTTAGATATGTTGTTAGTCTAAAAGGTATTGAGATGGATGATGAAAAGTTTATGGCTATCCAAGAATGGCTTACACCTAAGTCAACCATAGAGGTAAGAAGTTTTCATGGTTTGACTAGTTTTATTGTAGATTTGTTAATGATTTCAGTACTCTATTGAAACCTTTAACTGAAATAGTTAAAAAATTTATAGGTTTTAAATAGGATAAAAAACAAGATCATGATTTTAATTTATAAAAGAAAAAAATTAATTTTGGCTCCATTATTATCACTACCTAATTTTATAAAAAACTTTTAAGATTGAATATGATGTCTCAATGATAGATATTAGAGTTATTTTAATGTAAGAAAAAAGATACATAACTTATTTTAGAAAAAAGTTCAATGTGCAACATTTAATTATCATACTTACAATAAGGATCTTTACCTTATGGTAAAAACTTTAAAAACTTGGCAATATTACTTATGCTTATACAGTTCATGATCCAAACCGATTATAAGTCATTTAAATATCATAAGGGCTAAAAAAAGTTGAATAGTCAGCATGTTAAATAGGTAGAGTTCATTGAAATGTTTCTATACATGATTGAGTACAAGCAAGATAAGGAAAATATAATGGCTAATGTATTATCGTTAAGATATGTACTTCTTTCAACTTCAAGCACCAAATTATTAGGATTTGAGTATGTGAAAGATTTATATATTAAGGATATTGATTTTGGCCAAGTATATGTTACATGTGAACATTCGGCCTTTGATTAGTTTTATAGGGTTGATGGATATTTATTTAAAGAAAAGAGATTGTGTGTGTCTAATTATTCTATATGTGAATTACTAGTTCATGAAGCTTACAGGGACATATTAATGGGACACTTTAGGGTTGCTAAGACTTTTTGCATGAGCACTTTTATTGGAAAGATGAAAAAAGATATATACAGAATTTATAATAGATGCATAGCATGTTAACAAGCTAAGTCTAAAGTTTTACCTCATGGTTTATTTACTTATTTTCTAATGCCTAAGGAACCTTGGATTAATATATTTATAGATTTTATGCTAGGTTTGTCTAGGTAAAAAAAGGGTAGGGACTCTATTTTTATAGTCGTGAATATGTTTTTTAAGATGACATATTTTATACCTTGTTATAAAACCGATGATGCAACCAACATCGTGAATTTATTCTTTAGGGAGATAGTTTAGCTTCATAGGATACCTAGGAGCATTCTATCAGACCATGATATTAAAATTTTTAGCTACTTTTGAAAGGTTTTATGGGGGAAATTAGGGATAAAATTATTATTTTCTACTACTTGTCATCCATAAATATATGGTCAAATTAAAGTAGTTAATATGACTTTAACTACATTGTTAAGAACTACCATTCAAAAGAATTTAAAAAATTAAAAAGATTGTCTGTCATTTATTGAATTTGCTTATAATACGAGTGTACATTCTTGATCATTTGACTTATTTACATTTGTTTCCTTTACCTATTAATGAAAGAGTTAGTCTTGATAGCAATAGAAAAATATAAATAGTAAAAACATTTCATATTATAGATATTATTTATTAAGTAGCATCCGAATTGTAGGTTAAAATATTCATATTATCTATTAAGTATCATCTGAAGAATAGGATCTTCTATTGGACCATATCATCCTGAGCTACTTAATAAATGATAAAAACATTGAATTGAGTTCATAGAAATTAAAGTGGTTAGAGGGTGACCAAAAATTTTATTGATTAATATACTAGAGAACATGTATTAAATGATATTATTATTCACTTATCGATGTTCAAAGAACAGGTCCAATATTGAATCATACCATCCTAACTCAATTGATAATTAATAAAAACAATTAATTCACTAATCAAGAATTAATTGATACTATTATATGATAACCAACATCTAAAAGACAGGTTATAATATAATACTATTTCATCTGAGGTCAGTTAACAACTAATAGAAGCAATTAATACAAGGACAATTTTATTACTATTTTTGTTATTTTATTTAATTTATTTATTTTTATCTTTTTTATTTTATTATTTATTTTAAATTCTTTTAATTATTAATCAACATCCGAAAAATAAAACCTAATATTAAACCATACTATATTGGGTTGATTAATCAATTATCATTTTTTATTATGTTTCTTATTTTTTATGGAAAATCCAACCTTCTAGTTTGAACCCACAAGCAATTCTACTGTTATTTAAATACTTCAATTAATCTCGAAGTTCATATCTTTTGAAAAACTAACAACAACAAAAATATGCAATCAAACAACATTAATAATTTCTAATTTTATTGACAACTCTTCACATAATCCTTTATTACACAAAAACTTATCTCATATTCAAATTTATATTTTTTAAATCATGCTCTCAAAACTAAAGCTTATATAAAATCAACAATTTTTCAACGTAATAGATCATTTATTTTATTCTTTTTTATATTATTATTATTACTTTCTTAAAGAAATTACCAAAACATTTAACATGCCCATATATAATTCTAGAAATTACAATAAGGAACATAACCAATCAAACATCATCACATAAAATTTTCAAAATCTTTTGAAAAACATTAATTATTTTTTGATGTTTTGAGATCATTTTGATATGCTGATCTCAAAAATAAATTTTAAAAAATTAAAAAAATATATTATTTTAATATATTTACAAATAATCAAGATTCTTTTAAATGCATTAAATTCTTAAAAATTCTTTAAAATGTTTAGAGAAAGAATTTAATCTTAAGTAATGAACAAATAATTTCATAGATACCCCTTGTTCTTGAATAAAAGAGTAAAGGCTAGTTATAAAACAACAATATCATTGATACGTTTTCCCACAAAGAAGTTAATCGACATCAACTACAGTACAAGCCTACTATATACGAGGCTACCTGTTATTTTGATATATTTCTTGACAAGGAAGTGAACAATTTATATGAATTCCAATTACAAGCCCCTTATATTTGCGTGCACTTAGTAAGTTGATCATTATAGCTATAAAATCATAATTATTAGACAATTATATCTCAATTAAAAAAATTAAATAGTTGTGTAAATCATGTAAATCAAAGTTTTTAAATATATGTTAGACTAATCTGTAAAGATATTTAGTTTATCATTACAAAAGCATACTAAATAAAATATATCCAACAAAAATCTAGAGTTTATGCATGTTTAAAACTATAAACATGTAAAAACATAACTAATGACAAATATGTTTTCAACACAAAAAATAATAATAGAATTCTAGCATGCATACTAAACATATAATTAAACTTGGAATTGATATTAATTCAAAGTTGTAGTATGTATCGTAGTAATAAAAAAATATCTATGTTTAAATTAAAGCAAAGAAGAATACTTACTTGATGAAGCATTTAGAGTAATAAGACTTTGTTGTTGTTAAGAATGAATCATTTGTTCGTGAGGCTTTATTACTCAATACTTGTACAACTAGAATGTTTGCAATATGTCTCTTAAGATTCCAACACCACCACCTTAGTTTAGATGTACTTCTAAATAAGGTATAAACCAAAGAATATAAAACACAAATATCTCTTAATAAGATGAATCTAAGCTCTAGATTTGGAGGGAAACCAAAGCTTAAAATCAAAAGAAAACACTAAATACAAGGTGAGAAAGAATATGTAAGAATCTAAAAAATTCTAGTTGGAAACTTTTCCTTCACCACCACCCTTTTTATAGTGAAATTTGGAAGCTAAAACGTTGAATAATTAATAAGAATTAATTCTCATAATTATCAACTTTTCATTAGCCAAATCAAGAATTAAATTTAGAAAAAGCAAAGGCTTTTTAAGTAAAAAAATCAAGGGTTATTTAAGATTAATTTCTCATTCACCAATGATTTGTTCAAATCATGCTAATTAAAATAAATTTCCGTTAACCCCACATGAATGAATATTATGTCATCGGTTTGAAAATGACTCAAATATTTATTTAAAGATACTAATTTGACAGATTATTACATCAGGATAGGTAGCTTTTGACTTTAAACTTTTCTTAGTGAAATACTATCGGATTTACTTGGATAAATAGTGAATGTGATGTCTTTAATTATTTAGCTTTTTGTGTAAAACAAAACAATAGTACTCATATAGTTCTATACCTAGAGATTTCTTTTCGTTCTCACTATTGCTTTTATTTTAGTCATGAACAACTCTTGGATTCATGAGTTTTTTAGAGAATTCAGTCTTTATTGAAATTCACAAAGAAAATGTCACATTTGTCACTCATATGGGTGATCTTTCAATAAAAATATTATATTATGCTTCATTTGGTATACCAAGCTCTCTTAACAAATCATTAGTTAGTAGATACATAATATTTTCCTTTGATTTTAAATAGAGAATAGAAATAATTCCATTCAAGAGTAAGTGTTTAACGATATTATTTCTACGACGTATATGCCTAGACTTTCTATTATACATACTATTTTGTTCCCTTCTAATTGTTGACTAATTATCATATCAGAGACAAAATAGTTGACACTGGTTTTGGCCAACATGGAATATTCTCTAAGAAATTTT
>Ga0325411_1009255_pt1 | contig 10551 bp, 5 predicted proteins | sample PopdelMetagenome_13_FD_206181 | JGI IMG/M metagenome (GOLD analysis project Ga0325411, IMG submission 206181) | Populus deltoides microbial communities from Bellville, Georgia, United States - Xylem-PdIQD-R4 | ecosystem: Host-associated > Plants > Phyllosphere > Stem > Wood/Secondary xylem...
GAAAGTACTATTAGCTTAATCGACTAGACTTACTTAAGAGTAGCGGTCATCTTCGCTGGTTTGCAGTAGAAGAAACTTCAACTTTAGTGTTTGTTAATTTGTTATAGAGAAAGAGTGAGATGAGAGAGAGAGATATTTTGATTTGAAATGCGAAATGTGTGAGACATCGGCATGGATTTAAAGAGGCGGGAATCTGAATTCAGGGAGGTAAATTTTTATTGCACACGGACGGTTGAGATCCGCTATTATTTCAATCCGTTGCCGTCCGTTTGGCTCTTCGTTTTTTTTTTCTATTTATCATCACTAGTGTAGAAGGGCGGTTATGCTGTTCCGTTTGGAACCAATTCTATTAACAACGCATTTTGGACGCATAATTATTTGTTAAAGTATTTTTTAAAAAAATAATATTATTAAAATTTATTTTTAATATTAATACATTAAAATTATCTAAAATTATTAAAAATTTTAATTCAAAGTAAAAATAATATTTAATTTTTTAAAAAAATATTTTTAAAACACAAAAATAAATATGATCTAAATTTGTTTGATATTGTGGTAGTGGTTATTTTTTAAAGTATTTTTTGTTTGTAAATATAAGAAATAATATTTTTTATTTTTTAAAATTTATTTTTAACATCAATACTTTAAAATGATATGAAAATATAAAAAAATTAATTTGAATCAAATAAAAAAATTAAATTTTTTTCAAAAATGTTTTTAAACGCAAAAATAAACAGTGTTTTTGAACAAATTTAAATTTTATTTTTTCTGTAAATTAATTTTTTTATATTTTTATATCGTTTTAATATATTGATATAAAAAATAATTTTAAAAAATAAAAATATATATTTTAATATATTTCTAAGTAAAATATACTTTAAAAAATTATTATTATTATTATTATAATAATAATAATAAATTGAATTGAATTGATTTTGTAATTAATTGTTTTTGTTTGGAATAGGTATGAAAATTATAGAATTTATTTCAATTGAGACCGTGTAAATATATCATATAACCAATTTGCCCTCGTCCCCGATCCATTATTTTTTTCGCTTCTCCAATTTAACTGATCTATCATATCATTTATATTGCCATTTCCAACTAAATCCCGTTCAATCATCGAACTTATCCTCATCAGTAAGCTAGGCTGTTTTTAGAAATATGGTTATGGTTATTTTTTAAAGTATTTTTTATGTTAAAATATATTAAAATAATATTTATTTATTTTTTTAAAATCAGCACATCAAACTGATTCAAAACATGTAAAAAAAATAATTTTTAGTTAAAAAAATTTAATTTTTTCTCTATTAGTGACGTTTGAAAACGTGGTGTCAATTATATTTTATAAAAAAATTTAAAAAATTATTTTAATTTTAATTTTTTTATAATTTAGATTATTTTGATGTATTGATATCAAAAATACATTTTAAAAAATAAAAAAATATTATTATAATATATTTCTAAACAAAAAATACTTTAAAAATCAATCACTACTATACTCATAGTATTTTCTAAGCTACCATTTGGGAAGTTGGTTAAATCCGCATTCCCTCAAATTTTAAATTTTATTTTTATTAAAAATTATTTTTTTATATTATCATATCATTTTAATATATTAATTTTAAAAATAATTTTTAAAAAATAAAAAATATATTATTTTAATTTATTTTTAAATAAAAAATAATTTAAACCACAATCATTATTATAATCTCAAACAAATCCTAAATATCCAACGCTTCTTCGTCATTTTTTGTCTTCCCTCTTCGAGAAATTAACACCCAGCAAAATCAAGAAGACTACCATCAACGTGATCTTCTTTCCGCTCTCAACGAGTCCAGTAAATGAATGTGTATTTGATTAATGTTGTCTGATAAGACTGTGGGTTTTTTTATTCTGAGTATATAGTAAGAAAATTCGGATTTAAAAGAATATTGGCTAATTAAATAAAAAGACTTGTGTTGAGCAGTGAAGTCTTTCCGGAGAGTTAAAAAAAAAAAAACAAGAAGAAGAAGGTGTTTTTGAAATAAAATTTTAAACACCCATTCTAATTTTTGTTGGTTGGGTTTTTATTTAAAAAATAATTAAATTAAATTTATTTTTCAAATTAAAAACCAAAATCAGTTAAAATCAGTCAATTTCAAATTGATTGGTTTGTTTCAAGTAAAAAACTGGAAAAAACCGAACCAACCATCATTTTTCTCTCCAGCAAGCCAAAGAAACAGACATCATCTTCAACCTTCAACAATACCCATTATTTTTGTTTCCTTGCATTTGTGATCAGCCCCTATTTTTCCCAAGAACACCATTAAACCAAGCTGTGTCCCCAAGAATAAGGGAGTTGTTGTTGACGATCATACAGGAGGGAGGATGGTACTAATGAATAGAGAAGGGGGTATCCCTGTGTCCCCCAACTGTCAGCAAAGATGGACCCGTAGCAACTTCAATAATATGGGAAAACAATGACACCCGCTACCTAACAAAGATGGCAGAAAGAAAGCTTTCTGCAGGTTAGGGTTATTGGCACATATTCACCCTCTCCCTTGTCCATTTCCGGTGGAGAAGACAGGAAAAGATAGAAATGAGAGAAGGGGAGACGACAGAACTGAGATCGAGAGAAAGCTTGGGGAGGGGGGCGACTGGGTTTGATTTGGCCTCCAAGAAAAGTTTATATTTATACTGTTTTTTATTATTATTAATATAAATATTCGGTTCAACTTACACGCATCTCAATTAACATAATTAATGTAAGACTCGAACTAATGACTTCTTAAAAACAAACTTAAAATCTGACCAGTTAAGCTATACCCATCATAATTATATTTATATTATTTTTTTAATTTTATTGGTGATTACTTCGGTTTAGTCTAATCAAGTTGAGTTAATTTTAAATTTTTAAAATTAAAATTGAACCGAACCAAATGTTTTTTTGAATTTTTGAATTGATAAATTTAGTTTTTTTTGTTTAATTTTATAATTTAATTAATTTTTTAGTTTTTTTTTTTCGGGTAAGTATTGATTCTAGAAAATTATAAATAATAAATTTGAACTTGGTAACTCCAGGTTTTGAAAATTTGTGTGTGAATATGCATTCACACTTCATCATTTTCTATTTACAAATTATATATCACAAAATATTATAATATCGAGGCCTTAATGACCTTTAAGTCTGTCTATTACTCGAATTAAGATTCAGAGCCACATCATGATTTCAGTCGGGAAGGATGGTTGTAGTTATTTTAAAAAATATATTTTTGATATTATTATATTAAAATAATTTTAAAATATTAAAAAAATATTAATCTAAAATAAATAAATAAAATAAAATAAAAATTAATTTTTTTCAAAAATAATTTTAAAATGTAAAAAAAACAAAAACTCGTGCTTCCTTAATTCAGTGTTCTTAATACCATTTACGATGATGGGAGCGACGACGTCTGTTTTGTCCTCCTGCACTATAAGAGTGAGCTAATCCAAGTTAGTTGCTGTATTTTATTTTGTTGACAATGTGTATCCATGATAGGAAGACAGTCTCCATCTTTCATCAGAATATGTGTACTCTGGATAGAGGTAGAGTATATGTTTCATTTGGTGCAACCATGAGACCGTCAAATAAAATAAAATATACAGGAAAAGACCTCCAGTTTTTATTCTATGATGATATTTATGAGGCAACTAGATTTTTCCCGACATTAAAAAAAAAATGTCCACGTGTGATGATAACCCGAATTATCCCAGAATAAAATGATTAACATGCCATGTGAGATATGAGATAAGAGATCAGATCCTTCACATGAAGAAAAACAGAAAAAATTATAAAACTTGAGGCTTGAAATCCAAAGTTAAATAATAAAATTAAAAAATATATAAAAAAAATATAAGTCAAGTCAAATTAACTTGATTAATCAATTACATGCAAAATAAAACTAAAATAAATTTTTTTAAGAAAAAATTTGATTCTATCCGTGTTAACATGACTAACTCGAACTCAAACATAAAAAAAAAATGGAAAGATTACAAAGTTCAATGGTCAATAATTAAATGCAAAAGATGAAAGTGAGAAAAAAAATTTAAAATAATATCAAGAAAAAAAAACTCGAGTCAACACAGGTTAATCAACTGACTTCTACCCAGATATGAGATTAGGATAACCCCACAAAAAAAAAGAAAAAAGTCATTAAACTAAAGGCTCAATATCGAATGATAAAATGTTTTAAAAAATCTAATTTATAAAAAAATACATTAAAAATATCAAACTTAAATCGGGCTGATATTCAAAACTAATGACCTAAGTCATGAGAGCGTGATTAACTCGTAGAAGATAGCCATGAAAAAATAATGAAGCAGGATTCTAAATTATGGAAAATTAAAAAACCAGACAAGTAGCAATCAAAACAACAATGATCAAATATAATGCAAAAAAAATAAATGAATGAAAAAAATTAGGGATTAAAATGAAAAACAAGATTAAGAAAAAAAAAAGCAATCAAAAGAGCAAATACCAAAAATAAATACAAAAATTAAATGAAATAAAATGTTAAGAGACAAAATTGAAAAAAAAATCAATAAAAGGATTAAAAAAAACAATTAAGATAATGAGAACCAAATTTGATATAAAAGTCAAATGAAATAAAATAACGAGGAACAAAATTGAAAAAAAATCTTAAAAAAACATAAAATCAACATGGGTAGCAATCAAGACAACGAGAGCAAAAACTAAAATAAATACAAACTAAATGATGCAATTGAATTTTGAAAGGTCATATGTGAATCCTCGGGCAAGAGAGAGACAAGAGGTGGGAGGAGAAAAAAAGTTTGTCGTTATCGAATCGTTGTGGATTGAATTGCACGCTCCACTTTGTCATTGCGTTGTCACATGACAATTCAAGAGACACACTAATTGGCCATTTTTTATTGTCAGACGTCGACGCACATGCTAACAACTTTTTCTTTTTTATAATATTTACATGTATTAAATGACTGATTTGCCCCTCGTGTAAATCTAGAATAATGATGAAAAAAACCAATACAAAAGAAGAAGAAGAAGGCCCTTATAACATGTTTAGTGTTTTTTTTTCAAGGGTATTTTAGCCTTTTAATTGTTTTGATATAGTAAAAAACCATGAAATCCATGTTAGTCGAACAATTTTGTTTCATTATAAGGGTAAATTAGTAATTTTATCATGCAACAAAAAATGAAAAAAGACTGATGTGCCTTGTTTATTTTGGAAAATATCTATCGAACCTCGTGAAAAGGCTACTAGGGCCCTTAAGTTTCAACAATAAATTTTAAGTGAATTGTTTTCTTCTTCTTCTTTTTTTTGAGAACCCAAATTAAATTTCAATAAGAAATATGATTATGTACATACAATCAAGGCTAGAATGAACATAGTCATGGTTACTAATAGACTGACAACAATAATAGAATTCCCAAGACTATATCTAGAAGAAAAATCCTAAAATCAAGTCCTTAACTAAATAAAAACATCACCAACCATGAAGCAGAGGTGGGAGTCCGGAACATGATTCATGTTAGGAGCATTAACCACGATCAAGTTGTTTATCTTTAGTATAACCAGCCTGGATTCTATTTACTTGGCTACTGACAAACCATAATTGGTTGTTACTAAGGTAGTGTTTGAAAGTGTTGTTGTCATAACTCAATTTTTGACCTTTTATTTTAATTATTTTATTTACTGAAAAACAATAATGAAAAAAACAAGTAAAAATAAAATAATTGAAGAATGAATTAAAATTTGGGTTAAGGGCAACATAATTGGAAGTTTAAGGATTTAATTAAACTTTTGACTAGTTTAATTAACCAAGTTAAGGGTTTAATTAGAGAATTGAAACTTAATTGAGATTGGTATTAATTTAATTAATGAAATCAGGGGATTAATTGAAAAATTATCAAAGTATATGGCTGATTCTGGTCAAATTTACAAGAAATTAAAACCCAAGGACCAATGTGTAAATGGCGTTGAGATGCAGAGGTTCAATTACAATTTACCCAAGGACTAGACTGCCAAAATTCAAAATGTCAAGGATCAAAATGCAATTAGCCATGTCCATCAACACTGTTCATCTTCTTCTTCACTCGACCGAACAAAAACGGATGCATTGCCATTACTCCTGCAATAACAGTTGATTTATTACCTGGTAACGGTGGCATTATGTGGCTATAAAGCCAGATAAAACAAAGAACGCAGGGGAGGGGGAGATTGAAAAAAGCAAGAACCGAAAATCAGTGAGGAAACAAACAGAGCAAAACAGAGCATAAACACAAAAAAAAATACCCAGGGAGAAGGGGAGAAAGGCAGAAAGGAATCAGAGATCAACCCTGCCATCATCTTCATCCCTGCACAAGAAAAATCAACCCAAAACAGAGCCAAGAACAGAAAAAAACAGAGAAAGACAGAGCATGTGAGAGCAAGAGAAAAAAGAAAAAACAGACCGAGAGAGAAGGGACAGACACAGACGAAAAAGGAAAAGCAGAGGAGATAACGTGAACAAAAAGAGAACCAGGGGAACGCAGAGGAAAAACAAACACAAAAGACAGAGAACGAGAGCAAGAAAACAAAAAGAGAGCGACTGGAAACAAGAACAGGGGACGAACAAGCCAATAAACAGGGGACGAACATAAGCAGAGGAAAGCCACCGTGACCAGAACCATTGTTGCCGCTGCCTTCATTGTATCCAGAGCCAGGTAAGTAAGTTTCTCTTTCACCTTTCATCGTTTTTCATTTTAATTCACTTCCTACTGTACACTCTCAATTAATTCCTTTATCTGCTAATGCACGCGTGATTTAGTTCACGCGTGCTTCATGTTGCCCAGCCGGGTCACTGGCTTGGGCCAGTGACTGGGCTGGGCTGGCTGGGCCTAGCCCAGCCCATATGGATTGAGCTGGGCCCAGCCCCAAAAATAATAAAAAATATAAAAAAAATAGAAGAAATAGAAAAATAGAAAAATATGTGTATGCATGAATAAAAATAATATAAATCTACTGGTTTATTCACCTACGCCAGAGTCGGGAATAAAATACTAATTTAAGTTTATATTATTTTTATTCGTTATATTTTTTTTTAGCAAAAAAATATACGTGCATATATGAAAAATAAATTTATTTTTATTTATTTATTTACTGACGCCAGAGTCAGGAATAAAAATACTGATTTAATTATTCTCTTTGTTTTTTTTTATTTAACTACATAAAAAATTAAAAAAATATGGGAATGCATAAATTTAGTTTATTTGTTTATTCACTAGCGTTAGAGTCAGGAATAAAAAATATTAATCTGAATTTATTTTATAGCTACGCAATAGTTACCAACACCAGAGTTGGAATTATCCGTAGTTGAATATTCACTGACGCCAAAGTCAGGAATATTGTGAATAAATCATCAGAACGTAAACCAATAAAGATTTAGCAATTTAAGACAAAAAAAAACAGCAATGCAGTTTGCCTTAGGCAGAACGTTTAAGGGGTGATAATATCTTCCCTTTTACGTAACCAGTCCCGAACTATAGAATCTCTGTTGACCAGTTAGGGTTTCTAGTGACCATAATACTAGGTGACGACTCCTTAAACAAGACTTTTTCCCCTAAAAGAACAAGATGCCAGAAATCTGTTCTTTTTCCATAATTCAAGAGGATTATTTTGAGGGCCGCCGCGATGTCGGGTGCGACAGTTGTAACAATTGTTTTTCGCTCGAAAATGCATTAAAATAATATTTTTTATTTTTTAAAAATTGTTTTTGACATTAGTATACCAAAATGATTCAAAAACATAATTTATTTTTTAATTTTAACAACAAAATAAAAATTTAGTAAAACATAATTCCAAACGACCTATAACTCTCTAACTGCAATTTTCGAGTTGTTGAGAGACTTTTTTTCACATGTTGCCATCATTACAACACCTTTCCTTCTTGTCAAGAACAAGCCATATCCTATATTGATCGTAATCCATTATGTAGTTGAGGGACACTGATGAAGTCCCAAAAATCCAAGCAGTATAGGAGTAGAGCTCCCGGTTGAACAGTCATTTAATTAATTAATTATAGCAATCTCATCAATTTTTCCTAACCAAGATGGATGATAACTTATACTTGGTGCTTGATAAGCCACTGTAGCATGTGGCTAGCACAAGGTCATCTTTAATGAAAGTTAAGACTTTATAATGCTTAAATAAATACATCTATAGAGAGAGAAAATATAATAATATTTTAAAGAGATGTTCTCAAAATATATAAGTAGTAGATAATGAAGATTATAAACCTCTGTTCTAAATGTCCAATGATGTATTTATAGCTTAAAAGTCTTGTCATTTTATGAAAAGAATGGATTAAAATGTAATTTTAACTCTGTGATATTTTGAGTTACATTATAAGTTGTATTCCACTCATTTTATCTAGCTAAAAGACAGTGACATGGCTAGCCATGAAATACTTTAATTCACCTAATAATCTTGATGGATAATAAATTTGTTTAATTAAGTCTATTTGTTAAGAAATAATTTATATACAATTTTACATAAAAATATATAGAATTGATGGTATTAGACCCAATCATCTATTGAGTTTAGCCAGCGTTAGATCCATCCAATGTGCTTGGGCTTGACATACGGCCAAGCCCAATTGTGTATGAGTCTAGATAGCTCTGAATCCAGTATGCCAACCGTGGCTGGGTCAGGTTAGTGTTGGACTCAGCATGCCTCGAGCTAGGTATATTATCAAGTCCAACTATGACTAGTTCGGGCTAGCACTGTACCAACATACCTCTACCATAACATGTTTGTATTTAAAATAATTATACTTGTAATTTTTTTCAATCCAGTGTTTTTATATGAAGATATTCCCGTAAAATCTGGAGTCATGAGATACCATCTCTGCATTAGTGCAATCCCTCTCCCATCACTTTTAGGAACATTTGCCATGACATACTCTAAATAAATCGAAGTGTCAGCAAGAATTCATCCGAATTTCATGTCATGTCATCCCTTTTCAAGCCAGCGATGTTACAGTTGACAAGAGTCTTTTCAGAATATTTGAAAATATACTTGTAATTATTTTTTAAAATATTTTTATATTTAAAAATATATTAAAATAATATTTTTATATTTTTAAAAAATTATTTTTAACATTAATATATTAAAATAACCCAAAATTACTATAAAAAATACTTATTTATAGTAAAGAAAAATATAAAAAAATTTAATTTTTTTTAAAAATATATTTTAAAATGCAAAAACAACGGTGTACCATTACAAATCTAAATCACCTTTTTTTTTTTTAATTACACAGCGGAAAGTATCTTTAAAACAGCGTGCTTTAACCAACATTATCATTTTCGTATGATTTTAAATACTGGATTTAAGATTCAAATATTTTAAAAAAGGTTAAGCTTGTCGTGGATGACAAGAGCTGTCTTGTTACGTGTGAATTTTACAATAATAGCTCGTGAAGCCTGCTAGTCATGCAGTGATGACGGAATCAGATAGACCATCATAAGTTTCAGTAGAGGAAGATTGAGTTTGTTTTTTTTTTTTTTTATAAATATTTTTAATTTATTTTACTTTAAATTATTATTTTTAATTTTATATCAATACACTATGTTAAAAATAAATTTAAAAAATAAATAAAAAATATTATTTTAAAAATCATTCACTATGGCAATTCTAAGTTTCTAACCACCACCGAAACCTTGTTCCTCGTAGACATGCACCCAGCATGTGCCTTATAAATGCTGACTCTCTGGTGGAGTTGCTCCTCCAGCCCTCGACCTTAATGACTTTTTTAATTATGATTTATGGTTCAATATTATTTTGATAACTTTTTATTAATAGAAAATTATTGTTATGTGAGAAAATTATGGTAAAAAACAAAATAATGTTCATCACCTGTCGACTTTTTCCCAATGCGAGAGGGCACCCTTCGGTTTGGCACAACGTAAAATACAGAGACTCTGATTACAAACTGGGCAGATTGTTTGTTTTTTCCTTTTCTTTTTCCTTATGAAAAGCCCCTACCGACCCTTCTTTCCTCAGATAGTGACTTGTTTAAATCACGGTACCTTCCTCTAGATTCTAGGGTTTCTTTTCTTGCTCAAAACAAACATTCACAGCAAAGGGGAGCGGTCCTCATCTCTCTCTCTCTCTCTCTCTCTCTCCCGCTCCTCTAATTTCTCACGTTCCACTCTCTTTTCGTGATTTTTTATTCTAACTCTCCCCCCCAACACCCCCCCCCCCTTCTCACTCTCAAAAATCCCCCAAAGATCTCCTCTTTATTTTCACAATCACAAGTTACTCTAAACCCCCCTTTTGCCAACAAAAATTAATCCCCCAAGAATTCAATTCCCCTCTGATTTTCTCTCAATTCCATCCAATGCAGCCTTCCAATTCCACCGAATCCACTTCTAAGTCCATCGATAACCCCGAAAACCCTAAATCCCCAAAATCCCCCTCCACCGAATTCAATGCTACCGCCACGACCATTACCGCCACCAGTGACAGCAGTTTTGAAAAAAACAGTGAAAATGTGGATGATGAAGTA
>Ga0325411_1009259_pt1 | contig 10545 bp, 7 predicted proteins | sample PopdelMetagenome_13_FD_206181 | JGI IMG/M metagenome (GOLD analysis project Ga0325411, IMG submission 206181) | Populus deltoides microbial communities from Bellville, Georgia, United States - Xylem-PdIQD-R4 | ecosystem: Host-associated > Plants > Phyllosphere > Stem > Wood/Secondary xylem...
GCATCTACATAGATGTTTTCAAATGGAAAGTTGAGGACCATGTCATCAAATATCAGTTATGATACCAACTCTACTTGCTTGCTCAATGGCATTTAGACTTAAAATTGATTATTTTAATGAGATTGAACGGTTCTTGACTATTCAGATTATACCCGCTTTTGAATAAATTGTTTCAGGCATGGGTCTAGGTGGAACTAGAAGTTGATTCATCTCCTTTTCTCAAGCATATAGCCTTTGTTATGTTTGAAATTCTCTATTACAGAAATCTTTCAGGTGGAAAACACTTCAGCTCCTTGAAGTTTAAGATTTAGTCGCTGCACATTCATGGAGTTTTCTGCAGCAGCACAAGGTTGATTTCATCACTACTATTTTTTGCTGGGCAACTTTTATTTGTACGAATGCTTTTTTGTTAGCTTTTTCCATGTTCCATTTTGCTTTTCTCATCAGCAAGTATGGCTTGGCTCTGTAACTTCCTGTCGATATGTGTTGGGTGATCGCCAAGTTTGATTGGATACCTGATGCTCTATTTTTATGGCTGTTCCGTGACATGAAAAACTCAGCTGGTTTGGGGTTTTTTCTCAGTATTTTCCAAGTGATCACTACTGCAATCTCGTACTAGCATATGAGTTTTTCCAATGCCTACAGCCTTACTCTCCATCTTGAAATGGATACTTGTCTGAGCGAGACTTTGATCCCGGTTCTTCAGACTTGCTATTTTCTGTGCTTTGTTTGTTTCTGACCTTTGATGCGCATAGCCCATCAATTTCCTGCAATTTTCATACGTTGCAAAGTTGTTTGTTTTGTCTTTCAATGCGCGCAAACATTGCAAACTTTATGAGCTCGAACTCACTATTCTTTACTCTTTGTGACACTTTTGATTTTGTTGGGTCTTTGATCCTCCCCATTTTGAAGCTCTTTCATGATTGTCCCCAGCAATTTTCAGCTACCATTTGAAAGTTCCTTCATCCTATCTAATAATGATGGTTTTTCAGGCTTTTACCACACTTCTAATTGGGATCTTTTCTATTCCAACTGTTTATGATCTCTTTTTACTCATGCATTTCATTTTTTTAATGCAAAAGCCTGTTTACAATTAGACTTCTTGCACTTTTGCGCAGCTTCACATACTTCTTTTCTTTTCTTATACAGGACGAATTACTACCAGGCTTTAGCAGCTGACCACCCATCTTGTCAAGGATTTTGGCACAGCTTCATGCTTGTACCATCTCAGTTTCCAGCTCATCACCCCACTCGCATACTGCTTTGTTTTTGTTCTGTACATGCTTTTTTGTACCTTTTTCAGTGCCTCTTGCTGAACCAAATGCGGGCCTGTGTGCTGCTGGACAAACTCCTCATCTGTCTTTTTCCCCCCCTCTCATTTTGTTGGTTTGCTCGACTTGGCTTCTTTAACTTATTTCATTTTTTCAATCAACGGTCGCTATTTTTTGGCTCATGCATTACATTCTGTTTGTACAGACATAAGTAGCTGTTATGAGATTATGTCTACACAAATAGTGCAGACCGTAACTTGGTATGGACAGGTAAACTACAGTGACTAAAAATATGAATTAGACTACCAGATTGCAGGAGGAGTTTTGTCTGGCTTTCTGCCATTAATGACCGTGAAAGCTCCTAAATGTGGAAGAATTTTTTAAATCCTGCAAATATGAAAGGAGAAGAAAAGTCACGAGTTCTTGCTCTTCAATAACCTTTGATCACAATCAAAACATAATTTTTATTATGCATTTTGAATACAGCAACTTTTACTCTTTTCAAAACAATACAAGTAACCATATGACCAAAACCCCAAGCACAAATTATTACGAGTAAAAACATGAAAGCCACACCGAATACACGCCTATATTATCTCACAAAAATAATAATAATAAAATAAAAGTAGAAATTTTCAGATTTAGGCATCAGGATTTGCCAAGAAGTAAGCTTCGACGACCTTGAACAAGGCCTCTGTCTTTTTGCCATATACGTCCTTGATTTTATCTTTGTTGATCTCACCATCATCTTTGATGTGATATGTGCTGATTCTCTTGCAGATGGATCCTCCTTCAGGAGTAGGCACAAACTTGTTCTCGTAAATAACTTTCTCAACTTCAGCGAACTTCCAAACGTCAGCTTCAATCACGCTGAAGCTATAAGTGAAGTTCTCTTCGTCGACTGCTTCAATCTTTTGCTTCACATAATTGAGCCCTTTCCCTACAAATGAAAACTTGGATTGTTACTTGTTTGATCAAAATATGCATGTTCTGTGATCAACAAACTTAGATTGTTACTTGAAGCTATAGGTGAAGTTCAATCTTTTTTTAAAAATAAAAATAAAAGCTAGATTATATTAAATTAATTTCAAGTGTAAAAACTAGGTAGAGATTAACACACACTTGCCTTCAACAAAAGTTATCTTCCTGACAGTTCCTGCTCCTCCGTTTCCTTCAATTATCTCAGAGCTCTTAATATATTCTGGTAGAATTTTAGGCATAAGAATGTCGGTGTCAAGGCAATATGCCTTGAAAAGCTTGGCTGGAGACACAGCAACGAGGAATTCATTTTCCAAAGTGATGACACCCATTGTAATATAGATAGAATGATCAGAGAGGATCGACAAGGAGTAGAATATTTGGAGTTGAAGGATGGTTTTGTGGTACATGTATGAGATAAGTAGAGGTGGTATTTATAGGATGGAAGTGAAGGTTATCTCATGTGAATTTTGGTAAATGATCAAATACGTTAACGAAATTTCTTCATGAATTTGGCTCTCGGTGTCTTTTTCGAAGAAGAAAAATCAACGTATTTTTTTTTAATGGTATTTTCTCTCCAAGTCAAGGAAAGTGACTACAAAATCTGAAGATAATTCTCATTTCCTTCTAGATGATATATTGTTACAGATAAGCCGCCCCCGTCAATTTTTCAAGAGAGGATTAGGGCTTGGGTTTGAATTGTCTACTTTCCCTTCACTACTTTTTAGATCCTCTAACTGAAACCATCTCTCATGAAGGAAAGTATTATTGCTTTCAAAATGAGTTCTTTCAGGGTAATTAGAAGCTTGCATGCTGTTATTTTCAGGGTTTGTAAAATTAATTAAGATGCATGCAAATTAAAATATGCATCCACATTAATAATAATAATAAAAAAGATATTGCTTTAAAACAATTAATGAATATCCCATAGCAAAAGTTCAAAGAGTCAAAAGTCAGAAGCAGAGATCTTGATTGGCAGGCATTTAAAATACATGGAGAGATTGTTGAGCTTTTTAGATTATCCACCATATCAAAACGTGTTATGAGCCTGGATGCCATGAAAACATAGTGTGTAAACTTGAGTTCCAATATGAATCTAACAATGTTATGGGAAATTCCAAAATTACAAGATTAATTCTTTTTGTGCTCCCAAACTCCAGTGCCGGAACCATCCCAGAAATAGTAAGAGACGAAGTTCTCATCAACTAGGCAAATAAAGCTTAGAGCATCAAACCAAAGCATAGACCCACATGCTAGTTTGCCTTCTTTTAGGGGGGGGGGGGGAATGTATATTTGTTGTCCCGCTTGTAGCTATCAAATATTTTATACAACAAAAAGAAATCAAAATGACCTCAAGAACATCAACTGTTTATTTTGCATCAATGCCCTCCTTTTCCTTTGCTCCTTCTGTACATTTCTTTAACACCAATGAACTCTTGTTTCTGTGCATTACTGGATTTCATGTTCGAAAACAGGCCTTGAATTGCCTTATCCACGCAGCAGAAACAGAGAAGTTTATAAATTTCCTTGTGTTTAATGCAATGAAGAATGAAAACGAAATTGGCATCACCAATCGACAAGTTCCTTGTGCACGAGCTTTCTTTCGTTTTTAGCCAAAACTATCTCGAGTACTGAGAATGAAAGACCTTACAGCTAAGTCATGTTTGTTCTAAGGAACTGCATTTTTCATTTTGACTTTAATGAAAAATGCCAACTTTGGAACTTGGAACTTTAATGATGACAAGTCTTTGTATTGCTATACTTTTGTTAATCAAAATTCCGAAATTGGATAGATGTCAAGATACCTAGTTGTTGAAAATTGTAAATCCCTTTTGCTGGAAAAACTCTACTAGTATTTTCCTGAGTTGTGACAATCTGCTAACCAAGCTACTGATAGTCAGGAATTCTCTTATTTGTTTCCTTTCCCATACCTTCACATATATAACCTACTAACCTTTGATTATGCATGTTTCCAGGTAAAACTCAGGAAACGATAGTCATAGCGTGTGAGAGCTATCTTTCCTCCTGTAATTGCAGGAAACGATATTTACATATTTGATGCAGCAAGGCAAATCGCTCCTTTTGTCTTTGTTTCAACAATAGTTGAATACCATCAAAACCCTACAATCCATATGGTGTCATACAGGGCCCAGCATCACAAGGTGTGATTTGATAAGCTCACCATATCTTCTCAAGTTGGTCCTGATTCCCTTAAGCATGCATGTGGCAGAACATTTTGGTTGGTTTCAACAATATTTCTTGATTATTATCGTTTCCCTATGCTCTTGGCAATGCTTATGCTCTTGGCACAGGGACAACGTGAAGAATACATATAATTCATACTTTGACAAGGGTAAGAAACGAGTTAGCTGTTAATGTAATCCCTGGATTTTACATGAAGATAGCCACACTTGGCATGTCTAGATTTGTGTGCTCTTTTTGAATTGTTATCTCCTTGTTGAGTCCTTAAATGTGCTTTCGTTAGTAATTTGGTTTCAGAACTCTAGTGTATACCATTTCTAGCAAGTTTCACGCCTCACATCATATCGAACCTATTCCTGCTGCTGAAGATGAGGTAGATCGTGTTTAGAACTATTGAAGCTGAAGCAAATGCTGTTCCAGACTTACTCTGCCCCTTAAAAAATTTGTACCGGTAGATCAATCAGGTATTTTAAACCCCATTAGCATCTTTATTCAGGAATCCGGCATGAAGCATTGAAAAATCATCCTGAGGATCTAGCAAATTGAGAAACTATATTTCACAGCAACGCCTTGTTATTTTTTTTGGAGGAAATCTCTGGAACTGATCCCTTGATCATTCGGGCTACACCCATGTACATTCTTGGCCGCCAATTCTCTTTCTAAATGAAATTAATTTGAATTCATCGCCAGTCCTGATACCTACCTTAGTGTTAAGAGATTTGTTTAGCCGATTCTGCAAATTGCAGAACGTCCTCTCCTGGTGTAGATACTTCAGACACTTTGCTACTCCAATGCAGATGCTAAAATCTTGATTCTCAATCAAGCACAATCTGATCCTGCAAATTGGCTAGTTCATGCTTAATCTCTGTTTTGTCAAAGGGTTGCATTATGACTAGTCAAGTTAAGCACCATTAAAAATAAGATTATTGAATAGGCCCTTTGGCTAAAAAAAGAAAAACCCTACTAATGCTCGCCTAAAGATGAATATTTTCATAAATTCATAAATGAGCAAATGTGTGCATAATTGTTTCTTTTTCTTACTCTCAAAGAGCAAGGACTTCTTTTTCCGCTGGTCAGCAGTCCATTTCAAGAATCAGCTTCCTAGAGCTTCTCTCGCATCCAGTGGGTACCATATGTCAAGAAACTTGGAAGCAACCACCACTTCTCCCTTTTCATGACCTCCACCAGCCTTTTTCTTGAATACCACTCAATTTATTGAACCATAATCTCATGTTACAATGATTTGATGTCATGATGTTATCTTGGAATTTCATCCTTCTACGCTGGTGGATGATAAATCTTCTCCCCCTGCCATCATCTGATTCAGTAGTTTTGTACTTTTGCCTACTCTTGATCAATACAAAACAACTCATAAAATTGGAATGAAACACATGCACAAATATTTTTTTTTTATCCTTTTTGTGATAAAACACTTGCATATTTATGTCTGAAGAAATGATTTATTGTCAAAATCAGTAGCAAATGATCTCTGCTAGTCATGAAGAATCTGGATGCAATCTGGGAACCATAGCTGATGAAAGCTCAATATGAGAAACACGGACAGCACCAATCAACCGCTCTGGCAATTCTTCTGTAGTATTTGCCTGTAAAAAAGGGGAAAATTAAAAGGAGAACGGCAAAATTTTAACAGATCCACGGTAAATAATTTAGTATTGCCTCTCCATGCATCGCTATATATACATAAATCTCAAAGCATAAGAGCAGCTTGCATCGTTACCATACCAGCAATTACTAAAACGCAGCCAGAGCAATATTCCCTGGCTCTCACACTAATAGCAACTATTTTTAGCCCCACTTGAAATGAGCAATGAAGCATTACAATGAATGTAGAACATGAAAGGATGCACGTGCAATGGCAACAGTACCAAGGGAGCTTGAAAGAGACATCCAGAGTGCTTTTTTTCATTTCATTTTTTCGTTAACATATTCAAGGACAGTGACTAGTTTCAGTTTTACCTTATCAATCGATCAAATCTCTCTTAAAGTAAAAACTTCTAAACCAAATTTCCTAGCGAAACTTGGTATTCCAATTTTCAAAGTATTGATGAAACTTGTTTTAAGACTAATGAACAACCAAGATAATTTTTTTTTATTACAACATAGCATACTAATCCTAGTAAGTGATCATAAGGGCTTAGTCCTCTTAAACCCTGTAGCTTGCTCATGAGTATGAATGCATTGTCCATAATTTCAGTTGGTAGCCTTCCTGGTCATATAAATAACTGAGATGGTTCTATGAAATAGAGCCTCCCGCATGACACACCTGTACTAGGAAAGCCATGTCAACCACCAATGTTGGACTTGCACCCATTATAAGCCACAGAACTCCAGAAGCAACTGCGGAAGAACCAATATCAACATCGACCTACAGATGCATAAAACTAGTTTAGACCATGCTAATGTGTTGTTCAAGCAATTCCACAGTTACAGATTTGTGTGGTACTTACTTCCAGGTACTTGGGACCACGGATGTAGTTGCAGTCAACTGCTTTTCCCAATAAACATGGAGTGCTTCCTACACTTTGGCGCATAATCCATGAACCCTGCATGGTTCAATATAGAAAGCAACTTAGTCAAGCTGAACTCATTGCACATATCCATGAACCCAGCAGGATTCAAAAACACTACCTGGAGAACTGATGGAAGAAGCTTAAACCTACTGTTTCGGAATTCATCATCACCATCAACAAATCGTTGCAAGAGAGATCCAGGTACTAATTCCTTTGTCACAAAGTAAAATACCATGCTGTAGTGTGTTGAACCAGGTACCTGTGATAAATGAGATAAAACACAGTTGTTCATTGTTGAAATGGAGCAACTGAAATTCACACCACCTGGTAGAATAAACTTACTTGCAGATTAAAAACCACAGAGAAAAGCCCTTTCTCAGAAGCAACCTACATAGGCATTTAAAGAAGTGCACAGGCAAGTTAGCGCCATCATACAATTGACAACCATAGACTTCTTAAAAATTATTCAATCGACAATGGACAAGGTTGACCAAGCTATTTCAACTCTTAGGATTAATCAGAAACAAATATGATCAAAAGCAGCTCTGCCCACCAACACCAACTGGATAAAGTATTGAGATTATTTATATTTAATAAGGTCCATTGGCAGACCAGAACAAATTATTTCAGAAAAGTGTTTTTTGAAGTTGTGAAACGAACAGCACCAAAAGAGAAGAGGGGGGAGCCTGGAAGGTCTTTACTTGTGCTGCAGAACCTCGATGCCTGGCAACATGATCCATTCTTTTCGTGTCCTTGAACCAATCCACAGCAACAAGATCCATCAAATGTTTTCCAGCAGGGACCTTCATATGCATATTGCATAGAGTGCAATAAGTGTAAGACAAACAAGGTCATAAGATGATGACTTTCTAACTCCAGATGTACGTACTAAAAAAATGAAAAAAATGGTAGGGAACCTTTGATTTGTCATGAAAAAAATGCTTGCTGCGAACTCTGAAGTTGTCTCCAGCAGATATTTGCCAGCAGTCATGGGCATTGTCATGATCATCACGACATAAGTTACCAGAAAAACAGGATAAATCAATTTGATCCACTGGTTGTTTCTCCAAGACTGTTTAAACGATTGTTATTTAAATTCCCAAACAGTTCCATAAAAGATTAAACTTATTAAAATGAGCAAAACAAAGAAATGTTGAGGCTGTCATCCACCTGTTCTCTTTGAATTGTTCTTATGCTGAGTTGGGTTATTCTGAAAATTAAGAAACAAGAGTAGTGTTTACATTGTTGATGTAGAAATCGTACAAGGGCAAGATGTCAGCCATACCTCTTCTTCTTCCTCAGTTATTTGAAATTCTTCATCCTCATCAGAGTATTCATCCATCGGTGCAGAACTTACAATTTTTTGGGGTGAAACATAACCAGAGGTCATATTGGCTATGGCTGGGATTCTTGTATGGGCATCTCTTTCATCTCTTTGGGCAAACCATTCACGTAGTCCTGTCAGAAAAGGCAACATAACCATTACTAAACCAGAAAAAATGGAGCATTGAGATTGAAGGAGTGCTTACTCAATGACCATACAGGAATTACAAACATCAAGTTACTGTTGAGTTGGGGCTTAAATTGGTGAGTTGGTTTAGGGTAGATTGGTAATTGCATGGAGTTGTGTCCTAAACAAGAATGAAATGTGTTGATATATTTTGTTTAGGAAAAGAGACTTTTCTTGTTGGAGTTGGACTTGAAGTATGTTTCCTAATGAAAATAAGACTTTATTGCAAGTATAAATATCATGTGTTGTGGCTAATTTTTATGCGCCTCTAATATTGATGGTGTTTGGCGGCAACCACAAATCTTAGGTGGTAGAATTCTTTGGTGTGTGCCATGGTGGGTTTTGTGAAATGGTTGCCTTTGCGAGGCCTAGTAGTTGTGAAGATTCTAGATGTAACCGGGTTTTTGATAATAAGGTATTTGTGTAGTGTTTGATTAGTGGATGTAATCTCCAATTTTTTATAGTGAAGTTTTGAGGAGTACGCTTTGCCAAATCGTTATATTTCATGTCCCTTTTAACAGTTACATGTTTCATTACTTCTTAGCCTTTGGCATCAACTCTATTTGATCAATAATGAAATTAAAAAAAAAAAACCCAAAAGAATTGGTAAATTCGACAAGATTTGATATTGGTGAGAATGAAAATAATTAAAGGAATCAGACAAAAGGAAAATTAGCACCTACAACCCAACCCCAAACCCAGACTTCCAGATAAGAGGAAGTAGTGCAAAGCATATAAGAATGACAATATATGATGTTGAGAAATTTTAGCATACAATACTATTGTTTTGCCTTGCTATGGTTAATAAGAGAAGCGGAAAGCGGTGCTTCTTCCACACTTAGCTTTTAGCTGCTTTTCTATGATAAATTGTTCGATCTTTTTTCCACAACACTTCTATTCTAGAAAATGTTAGATCAAAGCAGCTTAACTTTTAAGCACAACAAGGCCAAATAAACCTATCAATTTCTGACAAGAGTGGCAGATTTCAGTGAGTTAATCACAGAAGGAACTCACCAGCGATATTATTTAACATCTCAAGAAGACAATGCTGCTGAAATGATGGAATGTAACCCACACCCCATCCCTTTAGATCAATCTGCATAAGATGCAGCACCTGTGTTCTAGGTCTCCCATTACGAGGTTTCAAAGGGGAAATACTGAAACCTCCACCTGTAAGTCAGAACGTAGCTAAAAACTATCAGAAACTCCGATGATAGATTCCCAAACACAAACCAAAGGGACGGGAATTTGGGACTTACTCTCAACATGAGCACGCACATAACCTGATTGTGGAACACAGTTTTCATGCTCTCTAGAACGAAATAACACAACTGCACAATAACAAGAAGGTTAAGCTTGTGACAAGTTAGAAGATCAAAATTGATTTGGACAAGCTAAAACATTTACCGTAGCTTCCATCATCATTTCGCCGCCAATACCTTACGTAGCAAAGGTCACGAGGCCACACAAACCTGCAACCCATTTATATGTAAGTGACAGAAGAAGATAATATGTGATTTCTGAAGGAACGAAAGGAACTTCACTCTTGAAATATGGATATACATTAGTAATCTTAAAAATACTGTTCGATGTAGTTTATGTATAACACATCCTACTTATTCTTTCTCAAGGAAAAATGGCTAAACCCTGGCGTATTTAGGCCCCTACTTGGAGAGCAACTTAGATTTTCATAACACAATTAATTATTGCGCATACATGGCTTGGAAAAGAAGAAGGGAAAATATTAGGGTATATAGCTTAATATGGATTTCCTATGGCTTTATTTTGGAAATTTCATGCTAGAAAACACGACCAACAACACTCCATATGAAATGCATTCATTATTTTGACATAGGCAAGGAAGCGATTTATTTGGGGGTGTAGAGGATGATAGTACTTTGGAAACCAGCCCAGCTGAAGACGATGATAGAGTATTGCTGTGTGTCCATCTACCTCTTCAACTAAACTACCATTCTGGAAAGTGGAATCCCACCTGCACAAGGCAAGAAAAATAGCATTCATGAACTGTCAAAGTACACAAAGAACATTGCGT
>Ga0325411_1009263_pt1 | contig 10544 bp, 7 predicted proteins | sample PopdelMetagenome_13_FD_206181 | JGI IMG/M metagenome (GOLD analysis project Ga0325411, IMG submission 206181) | Populus deltoides microbial communities from Bellville, Georgia, United States - Xylem-PdIQD-R4 | ecosystem: Host-associated > Plants > Phyllosphere > Stem > Wood/Secondary xylem...
AATAATTTAAAAATAAATTAAAAATAAATTATCTTTTACATGATCCAATAAACTCATCACAAGTGTCTTTTAGTTTGCAGCATAATATGAATAGTAAACCATGCACCTCGTATATTTAATTTCGGTTGTTAGTATAATATGAACGCTGTCTATGCACGCTATGTCTTTTAGTTTGTAGTATAATCTCATAAAACTTAAATTATACTTGAAGCAATCTTTTTAAATACATTTTAAAAAATAAACCAAAAAAGGATTTCCATAACCGTATCCTCACGAATCCAATTATCCAAATTTGAATTTCTTTTTATTATTATGTTCTCCACGCATTCAATAAATATCATGCTGTTTCCGGCGTGAATTATTTGTATACAGGCACGATATGGATGTGGAGGCATTTCTTGTTCCTTGCTTCCTAATTTCTCACAGATCAAATAAAATAAAATAGTGTTTAAGATTGATGTGGATCATATTTTTAAAAGTATTTTTTAATTAAATGTATATTAAAATATTTTATATTTTTATTTATCATCAACCCATTAAAATAATGAAAAAATATTATAAAATTATTTTAATTTAAAAAAATAAAAAATTTAAAAAATTACAAGACAACCGCTCTCTCAAATGAAACGACACTCAACGCGCCCGCTTGAAAAGCCAAAAATAGGCTGGCGTAGGACATCTTGTGCGTCTAGTGCGAAACAGAGATCTCACTCTCAATTGAAAAATGGCTTATCGTTTCTATCTCTTCTTCTCACTCTCTCTTCTTCTCCTCACTCATTCTCCTTCAAATTCACAATCCAACCAGGTAATTCATACCACTACCAATTTATCATCTTTGAATTTCCTTATTTGCTACACTTGATGATTGGTTTCTAAGTAAATTTGGGTTGACTTTCTGTTTGGACGCCGAGAAAGTGAAAAACGCTATTCAACTTTTTCTTCTTTTTTATACTGACTAATCAATCAATCAAGATAAAGTATTATTACTTGCAAAGAGAAAAGGATTTGAAAATTTTGGTTTATTTATTTTTCACAGTTCTGCGAAGCTGGGATTGGATATGGTGAGGTTGGATGTGGACTTTCATCATCAACGAAGCTGTTGATCAAGGGAGGAACTGTCGTGAATGCACACCACCAAGAGGTTGCTGATGTTTACGTAGAGGATGGGATTATTGTTGCTGTCAAGCCTGATCTCAAGGTTTTTAATATATCTTCTCTCTCCTTTTTTTTTTATCTGTACTGTAGCTAAGGCTTTACTAGAAGTTGGTTTAATTTCAATCTTTTTGACCCAAAAACAGGTGAACAAAAATTGAAAAAAAAATCCGATCTTTTTTAACTGTTTACAAGTGTTGGATTTTGTTTTTTTTTTTTTTTTGGTCGATTAAGAAAGAATGAAAATAGTCTTAGTAGAAGCCATCAATGATTTTTTAGGAAGAGTTATTTCAACTTTCAAGTTCTTTGATGAAGTGTCTTGGAAATGGCAGGAGATGCTTTCTCATACTATAATTTTCAAGCTGTCATGATTTAACATATAGCAGCAGTTTCAAACTTGCCAGTGTCGTGATAGTTTACTAGCTAGCACCATAGAAAGGAGAGGAAAGTATGATGATGTTGATTTGTTATCCTTAATTGAAGCAAGCAGGCAGATTTTATATGTTTTACTGGGAAAAAAAACCTGATTGAGCAAGATGTAGTCCTATCTATCCACCTCTTGAATTAGATTTCCTCAGCTTAAGGAAGGTTTGAGTTTGGTAGAAGTCATATCCTACGAATTCCACTACCGAGATACGGAACACCGGTGCAAGGGACCACCCACCCTTTTGCCTTGCCCCTCTCACTCCCTAAGCTAGGGAATGAGAGGGCCTCACTCTTCGATAAGAATACAAATAAGATCAATAAAGGCTAGGTAAACTATGCAATAGCTTCGGCAGAACCAGAAAAAAAAGAAGAATCGAAACGAATGAGGTACGGAAAAACTAATAAGAGCAGGCAGCTTGTTTTAGTTCTAGCCTACTTCACAAGGGCATTGATAATGGGCTTGCGTCAATGAAAAGGGGAACATATTATTTTAATACTAAATTTTAAATGGATTTCAGTTCTTCTGACTGGAAAGTTCATATGATGATAAAGTTTGGTCACGAGGGGATTTAAATTATTTGCAATCTCATATTAATTTATTACGTGAGAATTCCAAGGAGTAATATTAGTTAGACATGCTGGATGTATTTCATCAAAAAATTGAGGCTCAATAGGGCATTTTGGTTGCAAATACAATGTAAGCCTACCTAACTTGCTAAATAAGTTACATAAAGTGCAGGATTCTGGGACACCATAATACTATAGTCTTAGCAGCTCACGGTTCATAGCTACTTATGCCCGCCTGATACCTGTCTTCATTTTAAATCTGCTTTATTCAGAATGTGATTTACATTCGTTACCCTCTCGCGTTGCTAAATGATCCGGTTTCTTTAATGCTTTGTTTTGGCTGTTAATGCTCGGGCTTTACTTTATGATGTCTTTCATACTTAGTTTTCAATTGTTTGGTTGCTATTTGCAGGTTACTGATGATGTTAAAGTAATTGATGCCACTGGAAAGTTTGTCATGCCAGGTTAGTTGATGTGTTATCTCTTCATGATAGATCAATTTTTGTGTTTTAACCTTTCTAACAGCAGGATTTTGTATGCTTCACAGATCCCATACACTAGGATTTCCTTCTATCTCTCCTTTTTCTTTCTCACACCAATCTTATTATAAAACACAAAGCTTTAGAGATATAGCTATCACTTGTCTACTACTCTTTCATGCATTCATTGTTGCAGTTCAAACAGAGTTTTGGAATCTAAACGAGCCAGGCACATTAATCACTCTCTATGCATCTTTTATAAATCTAATACATCTTTATAATGCAAGAATCAGCTCTTGGATGCTTCCTTTCAATGTTTTCTGCACCGTGCTTTCAATGTTCATATTGTGAATTCTTTCCTCTATGTTAGAAGTAATTTGAGTGCGTAACGACTATCTGGTTAGCTGTTAATACCAATACTGGGTTTAAAAACTTAATGCAAGTCATTCCATTTTATGGCTGCCATCTTCTCCTTGTAACATCATCAGGTGGAATTGATCCTCACACGCACCTTGCTATGGAGTTTATGGGCACTGAAACTATTGATGACTTTTTCAGTGGTCAGGCAGCAGCATTAGCAGGTGGGACCACAATGCATATTGACTTTGTTATACCAGTAAATGGCAGTTTAATAGCAGGTTTAGAAAGCTATGAGGAAAAGGCAAAGAAATCATGCATGGATTATGGTTTTCATATGGCAATCACTAAGTTTGATGACAGTGTTTCAAGAGATATGGAAATTATGGTGAAGGAAAAAGGTTGGTATTTTTGTTCAAGGTCATCCATGGATTCTTTCAAGTATTTTTTTTTCAATTTATATCGGAGAACTGAGAAATAGCAACCTTTGGCTATTTATTTATTTTTATTTAAAATCTACATGCATTTAAAACTTGCAGGTATCAACTCTTTTAAGTTTTTTCTAGCATACAAGGGGTCGCTTATGGTCAATGATGAGCTTCTATTAGAAGGACTGAAGCGGTGCAAGTCTCTTGGTGCATTGGCCATGGTCCACGCAGAAAATGGAGATGCTGTATTTGAAGGACAGAAAAGAATGATACAACTTGGTATTACTGGTCCAGAAGGCCATGCTCTTTCAAGGCCCCCATTGGTAATCCTTCAAATATGCTCTCCGCGTTGTAATGTGTGCTGGCTAACTAAAAATTCTGTAATTGAGAAATGATCTATGTGCTTCACTCTAGAATTTGTGTGAACCCCTACCCACCCATGTCATACAAATAATCTTCTAGTAGCCTGTAGACCAAATCTACTGTCCTTATATTTGGTGAATTAGTTGTTCCAATTGTTTTTAGTCATTTTCCTTTCTTGTTCCTCTATGATGTGTTGATTTTTCCTGGGAGGATTTAGTGCTTAGGTTGATGACCAATATGTGAGAGAATGTGGCAGACTGCTTTTACCTTTTTTTGTTCACTCCCTGTTTAGTTAATCTTATGTGGTAAGGGATATGTACTGTATTTTATGATGTTATTAATGTGATTATCACAGGATTTTTCAATCGTGTATTTGATCTGCAGAAACAGCCTGTGTCTGATCCTTTAAGAATGAATTCTTTAGCCAATAAGATTAGCTTAGCTCAGCAATTTTTTTACTTTTTTACTGATCTCTGATTGATAACTGTTCGTGCTAAGCAGACATGTATTTGTATTATACGGTATTCCATTTCCTTAAAGATTTTTTGAAGTATACATCTTTCTTTTATAATTTAGCATTTAGTTTGATTCTCGTGCAGCTGGAAGGAGAGGCAACTGCTCGAGCAATTCGTTTAGCTGGTTTTGTGAACACACCTTTGTATGTAGTTCATGTGATGAGCATTGATGCCATGGAAGAAATAGCCAAAGCTCGAAAATCAGGTTTAAAGTTTTTAATATTTCATTTTCTTGTTTGTTGAGAAGTTTTACATGACCGCAGTAGTCAATTACAATTCACACCATTGTGAATAGAGTCTAACAAACATATAAAAGATTCTGTTGCTTACAGGGCGGTATATACTACATAGCTGTGAGTTTATAAGAGAACAGGCATTTTCTGTAACAGAATGAAACAGTTAAATTCGTTGCTGTCGTCCCTTATATTTCATTTATTTTCTTTTACTTTTTCTCTTAAATTTAATATTACTAAGACAGCCGGATTCAATAAAACGCCAACATTGATGTAAGATAATGGATAGTGTCTAAAACAAGTAAATCAAAAATTTGGCTGGAAAGAGTAGCGGACTATAGAGGATAGATAGTAATACTTCTGGAATACAAGCTGGACAAGTCATGTTTATTAAGGATGTTCAAGTAATAGAGAAGATAAAATAGTCCGCATGCCCAGTGAAATTGATCTTAAAAAACTGGAGTGGCTATAAATCTTTCACATGATTATTAAGTTAATTGATACCATGCATGAGTATGAGAATAAGGATGATGTCCCATTTGAACCATTTATATTTATCACCTGACTCCTCTATGTGCTTCTCGCAATTGTGCCAGGCACTGTTGCCAGTAATTTTAATGGCTGCTTGTTCCGACATGCAATTGATTTCTTACTGTAATCAGCCACTTTTGTTCCCATCTATAATCAAATTCTTACTCACCCCTTATTAACACCCACTTTTGTGTATCCTGGATTTCTGCATGATTTAGTTCCTAACTTGCACCAGCTTATTTCCCTAACTGCACTGCTTTATACCATCCCCTCTGCAACCTCTCACTTTCTAAAGGCATCTCAAAACTTTTCCTTCGGGACTCTAAACAGGGTTGTAAAATGTATTTCAACTGCTCGATTCTCTTTAAGACATTAGTTACCTAACTTTAACTTGTTCTGTTTATGACTTCCCTGGTGCTATGTCGCTTCGATTTTATTTTTGTTCTCAAAACATGAAAGCCAGATCACTTTCTTCAAACTGCAGGACAGAGAGTTGTAGGTGAGCCAGTGGTTTCCGGATTGGTCCTTGATGATTCAGGACTTTGGGATTCTGACTTTGCCACTGCATCAAAGTAAGAGCCAGCACCCTGTCCATTATCACTATTATTATTGGATGGAGAGGGGAGGGAGGTGAACACATTTGATCAATTTGTCATATATATTGATTGCCAAGCATTACTATATTCTCATTTTTCAGATTTGTCATGAGCCCCCCTATAAGAGCAGCAGGACATAACAAAGTCCTGCAAGGTGCCCTTTCAAATGGAGTTCTACAGGTTTCTCTCTTGTCATTCTAAAGATTGACTGGAGTAATAGTTCATACCTTAAAGATACCTGAGATCATCTAATTTCTGTAAAGCTAATTTCAGTGACAAATTAATTTCATGTTCTGGAAAATGGGGACATGTGCTCTCTTAAAGTTTGTGATGGTGGTTATAAGCTTCAGATGCAATATATAAATCTAGATTCACTGTTATTTTGAATCATCCAAGACTTATTAATCAATTTACTCATTTAAGAACAATCTCATTATTTGTTTCTCATGCCAATCATTACAATTTGCAGCTGGTAGGAACTGATCATTGTGTATTTAATTCCACACAAAAAGCCTTTGGGATTGATGATTTCCGTAAAATTCCTAATGGTGTCAATGGTAATAAAAATGTTATTGCTTAAGTCAAATCTATTCCTCTTCTTATTATGTTGACTCAATTTTAGCCATTTTTTCTTTTTTCTAACTCTGGCAAATGGAAACATAGGTATTGAGGAGAGGATGCATTTGGTTTGGGATACGATGGTGGTAAGCTTCTGTGACTCTTTGCATAATCATTCCTACGTCCTATATTAATTTAAATTGTTGTCCTCATATTGGTTGTCAACTAAAAGTTGAGCACTTTCAGGAATCTGGCCAAATTTCTATCAATGATTTTGTAAGGGTCACAAGCACTGAATGGTATGCTTTGATTGTTATTCTCTGTTAGTTTAGTGTCTATTTGTGAATCATGTTATTTGGTCTCGGGGTTAATAATGATAAGTATACATCATGTACAATCTGATGAATCACATGATTTAGCTTCATGAAGTGTGTAAAATCATTTTGATCCGTATGAATTTTCCAGTGCTAGGGTCTTCAACATATATCCAAGAAAAGGAGCAATTATTGCTGGATCTGATGCTGATATAATTATACTCAACCCAAACTCAAGCTTTGAAATAAATGCCCAGTCTCACCACTCTAGAACAGATACAAATGTTTATGAGGGCAGAAGGGGGAAGGTAATTTTTTCACTATAATTTAGTTCTCTTTTGTTTCGTTAACAAGTGGAATTCAAAGTACCTGTTAGCCCTTCTTACATAAGGGGCCTCACACCAGTTTGACCGTGACTAAAGCAACGGTATCCTAGGTTTTAATTGATGTCTATCATCTTTTGATTCTTCCAATCTAAGTGGTTGGTGTCTTGCAGCTATAGTATTTTCAGCGTTTTTTCAGTTATATTTGTTCTGTTCAAAATATTGCTTCTAGAGTGTGTCAAAACTATGTTAAAGATAAAAAATATTGTTGCTTGGGTTCAGGAATTCATTACGAAAGGTTATGTTTTCGTTGAGAGCCTGGGGTCACTAAAATACTCTACCTATTAAGCATTTTAGGAGAAACATAGCCATGTTGCAACCCTTGAGTTGTGATCCAGGATATCCTGATTTGTTACCACCAGGATTCATCCATGCCTTGAAGCTATGCTTACATTTTTCATATTTTGTTAAATACATGGTCTTGTCCAATAATCTTTGGTAGAAATATCACCATTATATTGGCTGGGAATACGAGATTAGAAACGAGATGTGCTGGCACACAAGTGAGTATGCATCTGCTAGTTACCTGTGGTGTGTGAGTGCGCACTGGTGCACACTTTCACACTCACCAGCATCATGTGCATGTATTTTCATTTTCATGTTTTTACCTAAACCCTTTCACTGCATGTTGGGTTTTGAAAGTTCATACCATCTTTTCCTCAGGGAAAGGTTGAGGTGACAATTGCTGGAGGACGAGTTGTTTGGGAAAATAATGAACTGAAGGTTGTTCCTGGCTCTGGCAAGTACATAGAAATGCCCCCTTTCAATTATCTTTTCAGCGGAATTGACAAGGCTGATGCTTCATACCTATCCTCCCTGAATGCTCCAGTAAAACGTTCTAAATCTACAACTTAAAGTCGCTGGTACTACTACTAGGATTCTTCCTTTCTATTATAGATTGCATATAGGAGACTTATACACAATACCACAATGTACAAATTTTGACAGCCAACTCCACCAAGCTTCAATTCTAGACTATACTATGATAAACTTATTTACGAATTATGTAACACTAAATAATGGTAATGTTCAAATAATAAATGAACTGGACTATACCATATTCTGAAATGTTCGTGAATGTCCCTTAATTTATGTCATATCACTGCTTTTAATTTAGTTGTAATCTGCTGGTATTCTATTTGCTTTCCAATATAAAGAACATTTGCAAGCAGAAAGTCATGCATAGTAACCAAGGCTCACAGCAAAAGATTACAAGGTTTCGAATTAATGACATGTCTTGTCTATAGATTCACAAAATAGAAATTTATATTTTAATACTTGAGAATTACATGAGTTGATGAACCCTAGGTTCTTGTGAAATCAAGGCCTGATACAGCAATGAATGTAGGTCAAGATCTTGTTTCTCTTCTGCACGGAATAGAATACATTTAGAGAAGAATTAGAAAGCAGAATGTCGTTGTTTGTTGTTATTTTTTCATACCCCCCCCCCCAACTGTTCCCCTCATTCTTTTCCTTACAAATGTGATTTATATAGCTTCCCTCATTAAGTCATACTCAGCCAAGGAATGATCCATATGCGTTTACCAAAGACCAAGGGGATATGGACCATTACAGGCTGAGCATGGTAACAAATAACAAATGAGGAAGCGCAAAGTTTAATCAAGTAAGCACAATAATCTCGTTGCTAAAGTAAACTGTATAAAGAAGATAAAGAGTGGACTGCAGACTCACCATGACAGGTTCTTCTTGTTGGCAAGCAGCAGCTAGCAGTTCCCTTTCATTTCCAAGGCTGGCGTGCCTGACATCGGACTTGTGCTGCTTCCTATTAGCGCGAGCTCGTGTGAACACCATGGAGTAGTTGGTAGGCACCGGGTTCTTGGAGTCCCATGCTCCAAACTGAGGAACAGACAGCCCTCCATTTTTCTGTAAACAAAAAGAAGTCAAAAGTGATCAATATTTTATCGCAGAAGCTTGCAAGGTCAGTTGCTCGGAATATAAACATAATTTAAATAACATGAATATAGGTAGATATACTTGTAACCATTGTTAATGTTAAGTGAATTTGGGGAGGAAATCAACAACTTCCATTCTGATCTTGTTTTGGTTAATACCCCCTTGGTCATTAACGCGTATTAATCAAAACAAGATCAGGGACCCCACTTGCAAAAATAAAAGCTGGTGATTGAATGCTAATATAAATGAATGATTTTGTCTTGGATATCAAAACAAGAAAACTCTCCCAGTACCCATCTATCTCTAACATTGCTCTTGATAGTTTACAAGAAACAAGAATTCTTGTTGGAAAATAGCAGCATCAGAATCAAAACACAAAGGAAAATCGAGAACAAATTATGTCCCCTTGAACTTCTGAATCTGTGCACTTACCTCCCCCATTGCCATGATGAGGCGATGGAAGTAAGATTGTGAATAGAGATTATCAGTACGTAAGTACATACGTACAAGTCTATTTTAAGTGAGATCAGGGCTGCTCTGTCAAATGCCCTATTTTACTGATGGATGGAAACAATCAGTGACGGTGCCAACCTGTTTTCATGGGTAGAAAGCGTAACACAAGGCTTAAATCAGACAATGGCAGTAGAAAACTTGAGAAGGTATAAATTTTCTCTCCAAATTTAGAGTATGGTTACGTGCTGAATAGAGATTGTACTTTGTAGTGAGTGGTTATCCTTGACCAGCGGCCTAAAACAAAGGAAGAAAATCTAGAGGCGGGGGTGGACTTCCAAGTTTACTTCCTGCCATTCACTTGAAAAACGATTAATGAAAGACAAGCCATTGTTCTAGTTCTAATGTTATGACATGTTTGGAAAGCTTTGATTTTATTAAGATTATAATTAGAGATTTTTATACGTTTGGTAGTATTAGAATTAAATCCATTAAAAAGCTGTGGACAAATCTGTATGATTTTAATGCTTGTCCATCATAGTATGCAATTTCCAAATCATCCTGCTTTCACTGGCAAGTGCTAACATGAACAATTAACCCTTGAGTAATCCACTTGTGAGGGATAAGTAATCCTCTAGTACTTAAATTAGCAAATTAAAATTAAAAGAATGAAAATTAAGGAAATATTATTTTAGATAATTGTGCGTGTAGGTGTCTTGTTTTACATATATAGTAATCCTTGAGTATTTATACATTACAAATTACATGAATCTGCACATTACGAAGTAGGGTACATCCTACTCATAAGAATTATGTGGGAAATAGTTACCTTGCCACCACATAGATTAATTATTATTTTTTGCATATTGTTTGTTTTGATGTAATAATATTAAAAATAATTTTAAAAAAATATATTATTTTAATATATTTTTAAATAAAAAATATTTTAAAAAATAATTTCTACCGTATTTCCAAATTACTCTAAAAATAAAAGAATAATGGGCTCGGTTTGGACTTTTTTTAGAATTATTGGGCGTGGCTTTAAGCCCATTATTGGGCTCGGTTTTAGCCCTCCTTCCTTATAGGGCTCGGTTTTGTAGCCCATAGTTTCTTGATGTTGGGCTCAGTTTTATGCGACCATCATCTAGGCTTTTCTTTCATTCTTTCAAATGCTTTCTCACCGTTTTTCCTCGGAAAATTTAGTCCACGTGATCATATCTCATAAAAATACATGATAATAATCTCCCCTACTTTCCATAGAAATCTCCAACTCGGAAT
>Ga0325411_1009265_pt1 | contig 10544 bp, 4 predicted proteins | sample PopdelMetagenome_13_FD_206181 | JGI IMG/M metagenome (GOLD analysis project Ga0325411, IMG submission 206181) | Populus deltoides microbial communities from Bellville, Georgia, United States - Xylem-PdIQD-R4 | ecosystem: Host-associated > Plants > Phyllosphere > Stem > Wood/Secondary xylem...
CAAGAGAGGGGGGGAGGTCTGAAAGCCAGTGAGCCTGTTAATCAAATGCCTCGTTGATTTTTTTAATTTATTAATTAATTTTCTTTATTTTATATTTTTGGGGACTGGAGGGAGACTTTTCATAACACAATATCTGGCAAAGTACTTTTGCACGTGCCAGATATCGTGTTATGAAAAATTGTTATCGTAATGACAACATAGTCCTGAAATGTTTTGGGAATTTCAATTTAGGCATGGGCTAAAAAGTTGGCACTTTCCGTTCGTTTACGCAGCTATAGCTGCATTTTAAGTAAATCATAGATTTAAATCATTTGATAAAGAAAAAAATAAGATTTACTATTCATAAGCCCTATTGATTACTATGTTTGCAATGCAAGGGGAGAAGAACCAAGCTACTTTTTTAAAACTGTGTTACAGCACAATAACCAGAGGTGTGCAACTTTTTCTTCTTCTACACTTCCATGTCTCAACTGTTCACGTGAACAGTGGAGAAATGGAAGTGCAAAAGAAGAAGGAGGAGGAGAATGAGGGGTTAGGGAAAACAGGGAAAGGGTAGCTAGCTTTGTTATCCAACTCCAGCATGCAGACACAGAGGAACAGAACAGAGGAATAGCATGAGAGGAGAAGAAGCAGAACAGAGGAATAGCTAAAAAAGTGCTCGACTTTCATCTTCATTCCCTCTCGCTTTGTTTTTATCAACATTACACTATTCAAGTAAATTTTAATTCACTTGAAAAGTGTAGCAACACGCATGAATTTAGTACATGCGTGTTCCTTTGCCCAGCCGTGTCACTATCTTAGGCCAATGACCGGGCGAGGCTGGCTGGATTTAACCCAGTCCATATGGGTAGGACCGGGTCCGATCCAAACCTTAATGCATTGACCCGGGTCCGTCCCAAACCTAAATGCATTGAATCGGGTGAATTAATTCATGGGTTATTGTTATGTTTATAGTGTTTATTGAACCACATCCGACCAAAAAAATTATTTTTTTTTAAATTGTGTTTTACTCGAAAAACTAGTGTTTAATATTATTTAATAACACTACATAAATTGGAAGGAAATCGCATGATGACGTAGCATTTGTGGAATTTGATCAATTCCAATTTTGTTTCTGATGATAGTTTACCTGATTTTGTTGTACGCTCAAAAAAACTATGAAAACTGTAGTCCTTATTGGATGAATTTCATACGTGATGAAATTGTAGATAAGTTAATGGAACAATTAAAAATATTTGATATAAAATATGATTTATTTAATGATGTAATAGTGGTAGTTAAATCTACAATATTTAAATTAAAAACCTTCAATATTAATATATATATCTATATATATTAATTATTTTGTAACCTCAATTTGAAAAGCATTTTTTCAACCAAAGACATTAAACTACTTTTTGTTCAACCTTAATTTTAACCATAGTTTTAACCAAGCATATATTTTTCCAAACTAACCTCAACTAAAAGTACTTTTTATAAAATAATTTTTCTAAACCACAACCACAGCAGCTACAACAATACCAAACACACTTGGACGATCTGTTCACTGGCTGGATTGACCAATATGTTGGCCGACTCGGGCTTCACAGTTTTTCCAGTAGGTTCGCCGGTCCTGCTTCGTTAGGACCCAAAACGTTAAGACGTCTTATAGCAAATTACTATTTACTAAAAGTAATTATTAACAAAAAGCTAACGATGTTGTTGATTTTACAAAACTAGTTTATTATTTATTTTAATAGTGTAATTGTTATATTACTCTTTTATCATTTTTTTTATCTTTATTTTAGGGACAGGGTGATATTTTTTCATAAAAATGTGAATCTCTTTTGAAAATTAAATGAGGTTATTTTAGTAATTGTGTTTATAAATACATGGTAAAATAACAAAGTTAGCTTTGGAATAAAATAATTCAATGTTTTGTGCTCAAGAGCGATATTATATTTTCATGTGTTGGTCGAATAATAGAATTACAACATTACCCATGTCATTTCATTTTTTTAGCCTTGCATTCAAGGGTTTTATAGTAATTTTCGCATAGTCTGCTTGTTATTGTTGATTGGTCTTAGGGGTATTTTTTGTTTTGTACAATTAAAAAAATCAAAAAGTGGTTGGCGTGTGCGGCTGCCTCCGGTGGTTGTACTGGCGCTTCTAGCGCATCATTGGATTCATCTCGACATCCTCTTCCTCCATGAATGGCACGTATATGGTGGTTCGGCATGGTTTTGCTGGAAATGGCTTTTCTTTTTTTCTTTCTTCCTGGATTTACATGTAGGCCATACAGAAAATCAAACCAACCCTTTAATTTTTTTTTCTTGTAATTCAGTCCATCTTCTCTTATTTGTAATTTTTTTTATTTGTATTGATTGTTTATAATTGGATTTTATTTTTATTTCATCCAACGTTATTTGATTTTTGAAATTTTTTTTCAAATATATTGCTCAGTTTTTGAATTGCTATTTATTTTGTTTTGAATTGTTTTCTTAATTGATTTGTTTTTTTTTTTTACAATTTCACCACAACCATTTTTTTCAATTAATTTTTGTGTCAAATCTGGTCATGTTTCTTTTAGTTGCTATTTTTAAATTATTTTTTTGATTGATTAGTTTTTTACAATTTCATCGTTAAATATTTAATTTTATTTTATTTTTATTTTGAATTTAGTTCTAATTTTTTTAAGTGCTTTTTTTTTGTTTTGCATGGTTTTTTTATTAATGTTTTTTCTCAATTTCATCCCATGCTGTCAAATTTAGTCCTAGTCATTTTCTTAATTTTTTAAGGATATTTTTTATTTTTTATTCAAATTTTATCTTTATTTGGTTTTTTCCTGTCAGATTTTAAGCCCATTTTTTTTGCTATTCTTTTTATTTTACAAGTTTTTTTATTAATAGTTTTTCAATGATTCTATCATTCAAAATTAAATTAGATAACATTTAAACTTTTCAATCGAACTCTGGTTCATGATCTAACAAGTTGTAGAGTTTTTAGATTAGATGAGTTTTAGGAGGTTCACCTGAGTTTGCTTTGTTTTTTCCTCTTTTTTTAAACTCTTTTTTTTTTAAGTTTGACTCCTTTTGTTCATGTTTTCCTTCAATTAGGTTAGCATCAGGTTATTTGATAATCCATATAGGTTCGAGTGTGGTTCTTTCTATCTTTTTCTCATTGTTTTTTGGTTAATTTATTTATTATTATTGTGTTTTGTTTTTTTTATATTATTTAAATTGCACTTTAACCAATGACTTTGGACTTGAATTTTTTTATGCCTGTCAATTTTTTTACATCAAAAAAAATATTGTTCCGTCCGCAGCGAAGCGCGGGCAGCATCTCTAGTTAATTACTAATTATTGTTACTTTGCTAATTGATATTTTTATGTTAATAATTAATTAATAAAAAAACTAAGAAATATAGCTTTTAACTTTTTCATTATTGTACATTAGTCATGGTTCAAAAATTACTTCAGAGTTTTTTTTGCAATGTTCTATTATTTGTATGAGCAGTGAAGCATCTTAGTATGTTTTTTTAATTGTTTTATGATAGATCCAAATCGTAACACAACCGGTTAACATGAGTGTCAACCAAGAGGTTATGAATTTGAGCACTAGTAAGTGTGTTTAATTTCTTAATTAAGTGTGTTTAATTTCTTAATTGTGATAGACAACGTGTCATCATTCACTTTTTTTAAAAAAAATAAGTGTTGTTCGCCCCTTTAATAAAATAAAATAAAATAGAACCTGGTGTGCAGGCATGGCCTTGGGCGCCTAGCCTCCTAAATGCGTGTAGGCAAAATATTGGGCCTAATCCTTTGATGACCTTTTATTTTATTTTATTTTATTTTGTCTTTTATGGGTTTTTTATACTTCAAACAAAATTTACTAGATTCACTTACTCTTGAGTTTTGACATAGTTTTTTAATATTATTATAAATTTTTATTTGATTTTTAACAAAAAAAAATATTATTATATATTTGATCTAAAAATAATAATACTAGTAGTAAATTATTTATAAAATTTTATTGAAATTGGTTGTTTATTATTAAAATATTTAAATAGATTTAGAACATAATTTTATCACATCTATGATTTTTTAAGCTTTCAATCGCATAAATATGGACATAATATTTTGATATATTTTTTTATGCTTGTTTTAACAATCATAATTTTTTTTAAGAAATAGAAACAATTCTCTAGTTAAAAATATTGCATTGGCTAAAATGAATAAGAGATATAATGATGAGAAAATTTATATTTATGGAAAAAAAAATCAAAACGATTGTATTTTCAAGTTTAATAATAATACCAAAAAAATTATTGAGACCTTGAAATTTTTTATACATTTCAAGAAAATTAGGTCCCCTATAGCTTAACATTGGCATACAAACTAGTATTATGCTAATTGTTGAAGGTGATGAAATTTTTATCTAGAAAAGACATATGAAACACAATTATGTATCAAGTTCTAACATTTGTTCTCTTAGGAGCTGTATATTTTGACATAGAAATTAAGATTTTTTAATTGATGTTGGGTTCAATAACTAATTTTGTTTGGTTTTGAATACTTATTTGAATAGTTTATTTTTCAAGTATGAATTAGCTTGGGTAATCAACCTATTTTAGAATAATTTATTTAGCTTATTTCATAATTAAGTTAGTTATTAAGTGATGAAACACTAATTTTAGAATATTTTTTTGATATTTTCATCATTGTTTTTACTTTATTAGATTGAAATGAACTTCAATGAAAATTGATTTTTGTTTTTAATTTTAAGTTTGGTGTTTAATTTTCCTTTGCCTTCTAGATATTTATTTAGTGATTGTTTTGATTATTATGGTTAATTCGCTTTCTTATGATATAATTCTTTTTATTTTGATGTTACAAGTGGATTTCTCTTATAAAAGTTTGTTGATATTATATCCTACTATTTTATTTAATAATTTTTTCTCATATTAGTTTGCTCTCTTTTATATTTTTATGGTTAATTTTGTTTATGCAAGGGGTTAAAATCTGATTTTTGTTGTCATAAATTTTATTTTCTCATGCATTTGTGAATCAACTTTTTTTCCTTACACTTTCCTTTAGCTTCTTTTAAAATTTATATTTCATCTTGAGGTTTAGTTGATTAAATCAATTTTTTTATTAATATTTTTTTTGTCTTTTGTTTTAATTTTCTTTTCCTCAATCATTGGCAAGGAAAAAAAATGAAGATGCAACCATAAAAGCTTTATGATTGACGTAATGTCAATAATGAAAGGAAGTTTCTCAATATCCTTGTTATAATATTTATATCAAATATAATAAGTTGGTTCTTTTGCACCAACCAACATTAATGTGTTTATTATTTAACAAGATTTTAATACAATATTGTAATTTTTATAGCTAAGCAAAATTTCAAACTCTTTTTTCTTAGTTAGTTGCATACAATTCTTAATTGAATGGCAATCTAAGTAAAATGCAATCATCACATATCATTTATCATCTAATGAGTGGAATTGATTAGGTTCTTGTCTTCTTTTTTTTCTTGGTTTTGTCTTTAGTATTTGTTTTAGCTACTATTGTAATGTTTGCCAAAAGCTCACTTTATTTTCTAATAGTTCATGTGATATTTTTTTATTTTATATTTGAATCGTGAAATTTTAAGTAAATGGTGGAGAAATTATAGGCAAGTGATCTTACAAATACCAATTAAAAGGTGAAAGATATAAAAAAATGTCTTGATTCATTGTTGTTAGTGCCATGTTTTGCTTTTTTGGCTTTTCTTATTTTTCTTCACTTCAATCCAACAATTTCTTGCCACTATTGTATTTTGCTCTGAAGATGAGTTGTTGAAAACCCCAGTAAAAAAAAGCGGTAAATCAAAGTTATTGAAAGTAGACTGAAATGGAAAAGTGCTATAATTGGGATAAAAAAAAACCCTTAGTAATTTACTTGAATTTTAGACGGAATAAAGAATTAAAATCAGTATATGGAGTGTTAACCAATGATAAATCACGTAAATTTCATGACCGAGTAAAGTAATTACTTTAAAGGGATAATTTTTATAAATTTAGGGTAAAAATATTTAGAAAAATATTTTGGAATTTCTAAATGAATTGACGAATGATATAAGGGTAATGGTAACTGTCAATACCAGTCCCGCGTCTAATTGCGTAGTTTGTGACCGAAAAGGGAAAAACATAATGAAAAGATTATATCATGATTAGGGATGAAATTCCATCAATGAATTAGTTGAAAATCTTGATGATTAAGTAAATAAAACAATGAAAAAATTGGAATTTAGCGTAGAATAATTTCTTGTTGTCCAGTTTTATGCTATCAAGTATAAATCTCAATTTGATCATTATATTGTGCTAGAGTTTTACGAGTAGACTCCTGGCATGTAATTCTATCTTAGGTAAACAAATTTAAATCAATTAGAGTTTAGAAAGGTTGTACAGATTTATCAATGGTTAGGATACAATACCTAAAATGAATGGAGGGACATTGTGGTCATTTAAAAAAACAAAGAGAGAGAGAGAGATGTCAACTCTCCTAAATTAAAAGGGAGGCTGGGAGTAGCAAAGAGAATATCTTCTCATCTCTTTCTTCATTCCTTAAAATTCCATGGAAGATGATGAAAAAAATTGATGTTCTTGTGGTGGGAGTGAGAGATTAAAACCTCAAACACCCAACACTGGGCCTATAAATCATCTAGAGAGAAAGAGTGTTAGTGAGTGGAGAAATGGAAGGAAATGAAGATTTGAGGTGGGTAATTTAGGTTGGAGGTGGGAAATAGGCATTAAAACAATGATCGAAGTGTGCTCAAGTCATCTGATTCACTTTAAATTCAATCAAGTAAGTTTTAGCAAAGAAATTTCAAAATATGTAGTTTAGGGTTCTTAAATAATTTTGAAGAAATTAGAAATTGTTTATGAAATCATGAAATTTAGATAAAATACCTTAATAATCATATAAAATCACTTGTTATTGAAGTATAAAACTTGATGAATTAAGAGCCTTATAGCTGACCAGGTGAAGATAAATTAGGAGGATGAGTTTAAATAGGTAATGCTTATCATTATATATATTTATGCATTGTAACATGATTCATGTTATTATTAGAATGGAATTAAACATCTAAATTGAATACAATTGAATGGTGTGTGTATTGTGCTTAAAGGATGTTGTGATCATGTGGTTACAATGTTAACATTTGGTATGATTGGGTTGTGATTTATGAAGTATATAATTGATGACTAATTAAAGGCATTTGAGACAAATCATAAAGAAAAAAACTTGATATTTATTTGTGCGTAAGGCGACTATATTGGGATGAAAATGAGAAATCATGGAGCCAAGTGAATGTTTACTTAGTTATAGGTAGTTAGCATGTGTTGATGTATTCATGATGATTGAAATAAATTTAAGTATTGCATCTAGTTGTAGTTGAATCTCTAATGTATTGTTAATTAAGACTTTATGATGAATTGATGGGATAAGTGATTTGTGGTTATGTTGTAGCTTATGAAATGTATAATAAAAGATGATGAGGTGTTGTAAATAAATAAATATGAAAGAATAAGGCCCTTAGGGCCGGCCATGTATGTTGTTTAATGAAGTCGGAAGAAAACCTATGGGATGGGTTTGTGTAGTTCGACTGTGAATGGTTGAAATAGGAAAAACTTGGGTTCTTGTAAAACAATTGAATTAATTATATTATATGATAATGTTTTAAACTTAAAGATAAATCGGTGATCGAAAAGTAAATAAATCATTGTTGTAACTAATTGGAATTGTGTTGAAAAGTCATGTTGGATTGTTGTAAAACATGTATTATTTGGAAATAGATTAAAAGAAGAAGAATTGATGTATAAAAATAAGGGGAAACTCAAAAGAACCGGCATAGTTAAAACTCAAACTTAATAATGGAAGGATTCAACACGTGTTTAAAAAGATGAATATGTTAAAAATAAAAATCTTAAAGATGTTATGTATGTATGTGTGTAGATACACACACATACGTGTTAATGGAATTTATAACATGTATAAAGTGAAGGAATTGAGAAGGTCCTTAATTATTAGTGTTAGATTAAAATAATTAGTAGATAATAACGAAGTACTAAGAAAAGAATTTTACGATAGCATAATTTTAAAGGAGTGGTTATGAAAATGTTACTTAGACTTAGGTTAGCAAACTTGAATTTGATAGGTTGTGTTCCAAAACAATATTTATTTTAGAAGTAAAAATGTGATGAAAGATTTCATGATTTCATTATAAGAAATGCAAGAAATTGACTAAGCTATATTAAAATCTTCATTATTAAGAAAGTGTATAAGAGTTAACAATGAAAGACAATTGTTGAAAATACGTAGGAAAGAGTTGTATACATGTATTTATATTTTGTGGCGTGTGTGTATATATATGTGCGCGCGCTAATGTATGATTGAAAGTGAAAATATACACGAGCTATAATTTGAAGAACTATCATGCAAGTATGTTAAAGGATATTATTGTGAATAAGCTAGGTGTGTAATAACTAGGATGTGAAGGATATTAAATTTGGTACCTTTTTTTTTTAATCGGGAAGGGCAATCCGAGCTGGATCGTTCGCGGTTGGAGGAGCAGCTAGATATTTGACACCTTATTCTAACTTGAATTTTAAAAAATAAAAAAAACATCATTTTAATGTATTTTAGCACGAAAACATTTTGAAAAGTAACCGCAATTACATTCTCAAAGAGACAGTTAAGGATGTTTAGGCATAAGAAAGGTATGTATCTATGATTTTAGGATAGAACATAAAAACAGAAGAATTGTGGGGCTTTAAATAAGAATATGTTAAAGTATAAAATATTAAAAACGAGACAAATGTTTGGGAAGCAGGAGGCTATGACTATAAATTGAAAGGTGGCATGACTTAGAGAGTGCTTGGCAATATAGTAGCGGTTGCTTTTCAAATAACTTTTTGTGTCGAAATGCATGCCAATGATTTTTTTTATTTTTAAAAAATTATTTTTAATATCAGCACATCAAAATGATCTAAAACATACAAATCATATTAAATTTTAATAAAAAAAATTTAATTTTTTGGGAACGCGGTTTGCACCGCGTTCCCAAACATGTTCTTAATATGTTATAAACCAAACAACGGTGGAAATTAGTCATGATTGTAGGATAAAATATAATATACATAAAACGTGTTATGAAAGAAAATAAACACGTGGTCTAAATGTGTTATGAAAATGAATTGTGGAACATATTTCATTTTCCGTGAAGGAGTTAATAAAAAATAAAGTGATGCTCTCATGAAGTTTGATTGTAGGTGTTTAATAGTGTGGTAGCGGTTGATTTTCAAATAATTTTTCATGCTGAAATGTATGCCAATAATTTTTTTTATTTTTTAAAAATCATTTTTAACATTAACACATTAAAACAATCTAAAAAATACAAACCATATTAAATTTTAACAAAAAAAATTTAAAATTTTTTGAAAACACGGTTTTACCGTCTTCCCAAACGCATTTATGTGAACATAAATGTGTTGCGATGTTTGGTGAACAAGAGAATTCTTTTACTATATTCATAGGTGTATGATTGGGATTATTGGAACTAAAATCATTTGAAAATTTTATCGAAATTGAATGGATTTGTAGATTTATTTTATTAATAAAATCCTAAAATAGCTTTACATAAAAAAAACAAACACCTTCAGGATCCATATTAACATCTTGAATATTGGAGTTAATTAATAATTAATGGTTTTAATGTACATGATGCACAATAAAAATAATCAAGCCGTATAAGTTATAACCACATCATCAACATAAGAAATTTTACATAGAAAACCTGATATTGAGAAAAATAAATAAAAAATCATAATCTTTTTATACTCTTCCACTATATAAATAAAGAGATTACAATTTTTTTCCACTAATTTAACTAGATGACTCACACAAGTGTATTATCAAGCTAGTAATTTGGAATTCTGGATCATCACAATTATATCGTTATTTTAAGAATGAATCTCAACGATGACAACTAAGAATCAAGATGAATCTCATCTAACGGGTATTATAAAAACACGTCAAGATAAAAAAGTTTAAATGTAAAATCAAGATATTGCCAACAACATATCAAAATTTCATGCTAATAAAACTGGGATTACACGCAAATACGTCAAAAATAGTTTTTTAAAGTATTATTTATTTATTAATATATTAAAATAATATTTTTTTATTTTTTAAAATTTATTTTTAACATCAACACATATAAATATCTAAAATTATTAAAAACATAATTTAAATAAAAAAAATTAATTTTTTTAAGAAACATTTTTAACCCAAAAAAAAAAAAAACCCTCACTATCTTTTAAATTCTCTCTCTTTTCTCCCCTCATTTTCTCTCATTCAACCTTGTTTCTTAGCGAAGTTTTTTAGATTAGGTCAAGGATATATTTTAAAATATGCAACAGTTCAGGGATGATATTGCAATTGTCTTCTACTCCAAAACAGAACAGGTAAAAGTGAAATTTCAAATTTTGATTCGTTTGCTCACGCTGGCGCCCAAAATCT
>Ga0325411_1009267_pt1 | contig 10543 bp, 5 predicted proteins | sample PopdelMetagenome_13_FD_206181 | JGI IMG/M metagenome (GOLD analysis project Ga0325411, IMG submission 206181) | Populus deltoides microbial communities from Bellville, Georgia, United States - Xylem-PdIQD-R4 | ecosystem: Host-associated > Plants > Phyllosphere > Stem > Wood/Secondary xylem...
GGCTGGCAGCACCTAAATCTGACCAACAGCACTAGCCTGTCTTTCGACCCAACATGACCTTTCCTTTGTGACCCTACAAACTACTCACTAGCCTGTGTGTACAGATATTGGATGATTGACCAGGGAGAAAGGTAACATAAGAACTAACGAAAATTTCCGACGCTTTAAGAAATGCAGCCAGGGCAAGGGATTTCTCATAGCCAAACTAAAAATAATCACAACGGTAGCACACTCCACCTGATCCAGCTATAACTGGTGTTGTGATTTGAGGCTGGATCCAGACACAGCACGGCACAAGATTTCTCATAACAGACAGAATAATCACAGCATGCCTTTGGTGACAACGACGATAGACATGAATTGGCTCTTTAAATCTATAGCTGTACGAGCTGAAAGGAAAAGGGTTGAGCACAAACCTTTATTTATCTTTAAGTAGCACAGACAAATGTGAAGTAGATATATATATATATAAATTCCATCCTGCTGAAAACCTAGTTCCCTTCATCAGGGAATAAGCATCTCCTGTGTCCTCTTCCACCTCCATGACATGCCTTGCGAGTTTTAATGACATATCTAAAATACTGTCTTATAAGTTTGTTGTACACAACGCATAGTGGATAAAAATCCTTGTTAGCAACATAAAACTCGCTTTGCCATCAGCTATAGCTGCTGCTACAGCATCATATTCAATTTTTTGGACCAATGTCCTTAAGGGCACAGATCTGCTCCTCTCCCATGGCAGACATGACAGTCACCACAAGGTCCTTTCCTTCACCAAACCCATCTTTAATCTATATACACAATAACAAAAACAAAATTTCAGTTTTCGGAATGAAAACCAACTAGAGCCTATGGAAACAGAGAGAGGCTCAACAAATCAAGTCAAGACACGAAGCAGGGACCAGAAAAAGGGATGCCAGTAAAATACCGGAGTAAGCAGACTATCATCAGTGGGAAGCCTCAGATCATCCTTGGTATTTCCATTTTCCGTCAAAAGACTCACCTACATGAATTTAAACATCAATTAGTTAAGTCACTAAAACAAAGCTAAAAAACAAGACAACCAACTCAATTGGAAACCATTGCTTTTGCCATTTTCTCCTTTCTAGTATTCTACAGCCTTCCCTGAAGCAAGTCATTATTTAATATGCATCAGAAAAATATTGATATTAATAGTTCCATAGTTGAAATTAGCAATTTATGCTTCTAGTTTCAGTTGGACCTACACCATAGAACCTTGGGTCTCACATAGTTTAGCACTACACATCAAATTTAAATTCCAAGCCTTTTATACATGGAGATGAAAAAATCACAGTAGTTTTCCCAGTTGAAATTTATTCATTACAAAAGGGCATGCAATCGATTATAGGCAAAGCTTCCCAACTTGTCCCATTAAACAGATAGGGCAGCCAGACTAGTAATCAGCACAAGACAAAATTTACTTGAACAGTAGAAATTAAACAAACTTACAAAGCCATCTTCAGAGATATCAATCAGCTGATAATCAGTACGATTAACATGGGGAACCTGTCAAAACAGAAATTTATCAAAACAAGAACAAAGGCACTTGTAACAAGAAATAAACACATATAAACTGTGAGATTAGCAAAGAGTATTACATCACAGTTGTGAGATGAAGGAACAATATCTTCAAGCTTTTTCCCATTAAATATATCAATCCCCACAAAGTGGCACTTAGCATGTCCATGCTTGCCTGTCTTTGAGGTGGAAACCTCAACAACCTGTACTTTTCAAATGAACAAAAACTCATTATTATTGGGCAGAGCAAGAAAACAAAGAACTGTTGATAGAAGCTAATCATCATTAAAGCATTTTGCTCCCAACCTTCACAGCTGCACATATAAGCTTGTTTTAGCATGCATGGGAGATGGCACCTTATACCTAGTTATAACTATACGTGATGCCATCTGAACCAACCAAAGAGAGCACCACCACCTATCTAAATAATCCTCTGACACACACCTATTGATATTGATGTTTTTAGTGATATTTGCAGACATGCAAGCTAATATCATTGTTTTGGAGGATGTCTTGCAAGAGACACTAAGTTGCAGCACTCCACACAGGCATGAAAACAATTTCACAGAGCTGCAATTTCACACGTCTGTCCAGCATGACATTCAATCCACATTTGGTCATGATCAAGGACCATTGTTACTATTGGAACGATGATAAATTCCAAACAACAATTGTTGCACTGCAGGTTCAGATCCAGTTCTCACTGAAGCAAAATTATATATGCTTATGGGGGTATTTATGATCTAGGGTTACGTGCAACTTTTTTTAACCAAACTCTGGAAATTTGGGGATTTTCAATAAGTTATGAGATTTGGCAAACATATGAAAGCTAAGACTTTGAGGCATCTTTACTTTTGTGAAAAAGACTCCATTGTTCCAGCTAATTTTTAGTACATAGAAACAAAAAAGACCCTTGTATGGTCGCACTGTATTAAATTCCCTGGATGGCATGGCAAGATGAATCAGTGGAGTAAAATTAAATCACTCCATGCCATTTTTTATCCACCCATGTATTATCTTTTGACTGTTACATTGCGAGGATTCTCTGATACTAAAGTGCCATAACCAGGGTAGACTCGAGGGGCACCACCCACATGCAGCCTGTGAAAGCTCAAAATTTTCTAAGGTTTTAATACGCTAATTCCCACTGTCTGAAATCTTGTCACAAATAGCACATAAAGACATCGACCTTTAAATCTACCATAAAAAGGTGCACACACGAGTAACAAAGCCACACATAAACATAATTTAAAAATTACAAATTTTTTGACACACAAAACCCCTACAAGAGAAGAACAATTCTCAGGATACACCATCAACATCAAAATCAACTCTCTCTTCTTTTTTTTTGAAACATTCCCAAAAAGATATAATTAATTCTAAACAAATCCAAGTATTAACTCGGATAAAAATCACTTTTTCAATTTTTTTTAAAAAATCACCTTTGTAAATAGCATGACTTATTAATCAATTTACAAAGAGCACACTGAGATCTGGAGAGAAAAAACAAAAACCCAGATAGAATCCATAACAAGAACATAAAAAAAAAAAAAAACAAAAGAAGAAAAGAGGAGATAAGACCTTGCAAGGACGGTTCTTGATGACTATATAGCCATTCTTGCGGATAGTACCAGCTTGCTGAGGGTAAGTCTTGGAGGCTCCTGCATCAGCCTTCGATTCAAAGTGGTGCTCCTCGTCCGACATGTTGGCTGGTTCGGTTCTCTCTCGAGCAGAAAAGGAAAAAATAATGGAAGAGGATGATGACTTCTCGAGACAGAAGAGGACAGGGCACCGCCACTTCTATTTTATGCCTTCCTTCGATATAGATAGACAGATAAAAAGATTGAGAGAGTTTGAGTTAGGAGACAACACCTTCTCAACCCTGGTTAATGTTTTCGTCCAATCTTGACCGTTGGATCCTTTCCTTGAGTTTAGCTTCGCTTAGCTTCCCACTTCTTTTATATCTTTCTTTTCGAAATTTTGTATTTTTTTATGTAATATAAATATATATTGGTTTTACCGCATCTTATTTAAATTTCAAGGATGGTTGGGGGAGAAAAAAACACTTCAGGTTAAATGTGAATAATTCATATAATTTTTTTTATTCTGTGGTAATATTATTTTTTAAATTAATTTATATAATAAATTAAATTACATTTTATATTCTAATCAAATGCTTGAAAATCAAGTCACACGTTACACGTTACATTATAATTATAATATAATATCTCAATCATTGTGACTTCATTTTTAGAATAACAACACTTTTCTTTTATATGATTTATTGATAACTTTGAAAATTGATAATGGCAAAGAATATTCTTCATTTTTTCCAATTGCTGTAGTCCACTGATTTTTCCAGCAAGATGTTATATATATATATATATATATATATATATATATATATATATATATTAAATATTCCTAGGCATATTTTCTATTTTTGTTTTCGTGCATCTTCTTCTGTATTTATGAGTAGCATCTGGTGCTTCAGGCCAAGATGCTAGAATTCCCACGTGTCAGATATTCTCAAAATACACCTTTTATTATGGTGGTCATCTAGCATAAAAACCCAGCAAAATTAAAATAGAGGTAAGCAAAATAACTAAAAATTTGATTAAATTAAAAAAGTTAAAAAAAAAGTAATTGAAAAATCAAACCGTGAAAAAAAGAAATTAAAATTTAAAAAAAAATCAACCTATTCGGTTTTATAGGTCTAAAACTGAAAAAACCGAACCGGAAAAACTGAGTCAAACCAAAAAAACCGATTTGAACCGGTTTTGTCCAAAAAACCAAACCGACCTGAAACAGGTCGGTTTAAACCGGTTTCGAGCTTTTTTAAAAAAAATTCGGTTTAGTTATTTTTTTTAATAAAAATCAAACCAAATCGAAAATAACCACCTTACGTCAAGATGATTAAATAAAATAAAATAATAAGACTAAAAATTACTAGCTCTTTTTACTCAATGTAAAAATAAATTCGTTACTCCATAACATATTCATACTAGTATAGTTAAAAGTATTATTATAAGAATGAATCCAACATGCTGCTATGTAAAAAGAAAAAAAAAAGATGAATATAATTCCATTTCGGGTTGATAATTTCAAATATTTTTTTTCTAATTTACTAAATGAGCTAAACTATTCCATAAAAAAAAATGGTGTTTTTTAATAATTTAATTTATTTTTATTTAAAATAACTAATTATTTTTCCAGGTGCATTTGGTTATTGATGAATACATCTGATATTAGATATGATTAAATTTGATAAAATTGAACTAAGAAAACATGGAATTAAAACCTAACTCATAAAAAAGTGCTATTATATATATATTCTCAAAGTTTTACTCATAATTATTATAAATAAGGAATTCTATTAAAATTTAAATTAACTACAGCTAATTATTTTTATTATTAATGATTAATTAACTTAACAAGTTTTAAAAAATTATTAGAATTTAAATGAATTAGTATTGAGAAACTAAAATATCCTATTTCTCAAAACTTTTTAGAAATATGCTCAGCTTGTATGTGTCTCGATTAATTTTATTGGCCCTGAATCTAATGACTATATAAACTTATAATGATCCTGAATTTTGTGAGACTCGAACTAATAATCTCTAGGAAGCAAACTCACAGTCTAATCATGGGTATATTTGATAAGTGTGATGCGGTCTAATTGTTTTTTCAACATTAAAAATAAAATGTCAAGGGTATGTGAGTATTTAAAAAAAAACAAAAATTTGAGACTTTAATTGTGTTTAATAAATTTGACTAATTTAAATAATATAAATAAAATAAATAAAAATAAATTGATTAAAAAAATCAAATTGAATAAAATTATGAATCTCAATTATCAAACAACATAATAATATTAAAGGATGAAACTAAAAAAAAATTAAAAAAAAACTAAAAAAAATTTAAATCAATTTATATTAATTCACTAACCCCATAAACATAAGCATATTATTAAAATAATTTTATAAAAAAATTAAAATTTTATATTTCTTAAAATATCAAATTACCTCTCAATTAACTCAATTACAACTAAAAACATTCAGCAGGAATAAACCAAAAAGCCCTTAGACATCAGTTAAATAATTTGCTTTTACTTTTAATAATAATTCAATCATTGTAGATGTTAAAAGACTTTCATGTCTCTAATAAAACCGAAAATAACTAATAAATCAAGAAAAAAAACCACGTTACCATTAAGTTGATCAAATAAAATTTTAATAAAATAATTATTTTATTGTTTCAACCCACCTGTACAATAATGTGGTTTCATAAATTCAACAAATTATAATTTGTATGCTTGTAAGACTGGTCATAAAAGCAGTATTAACCTAACAGTTGCGCATACAAAAACATTGGATAGTAAATTAAGTTTCAAATTTCAACATGTTGTTTGAAACTTCAAATTAAATTCAATTTATAAGATTAAATTAATTATATGTTATGTTTGAAATTTTATTTTAAAATAATGTTTTTAATTCTAAATAAAATGTAATTTATACAAAATAAATAAAAACAAATCAAAGAGGAACCCTCTTATTTATTCAAAGAACTCAATTCTAACTGAGATAGTAAAAATTATTTCCCAAAAACATCCCATTTTTATTAACCTTAATAATTTAATAGTTTATTGATTTTTGTGTTTCAAAATTTTTTTAAAAGAATTTGAAATTAGTTTACTTTAAATTAATTTTTTTTATATTTTCAGATTTTTTTGATATATTAATGTAAAAAATGATTTTTTTTTATAATAATAATAAAATATTATTTTGATGTATTTTTTAGTAAAAAACATTTTGAAAAGCAACCGCCACCACACTTCCACACTGAAATATTTTTTTTAAAATACTGATTTAAATTCTAAATAAAATATAGTTTTGAAAAAATAAATAAAAATATATCTCTTCTTCCCCTCATTTTCCATCTCTTTTTCTTTTACGAGAGTGTATAGAAACGCGGTGTAAATCATGTTTCTAAAAATTTTAATTTTTTATATTTTTATATCGTTTTGATGTGTTAATGTTAAAATTAATTTTTTAAAAAAATATTTTATTATATTTTTAAATAAAAAATATTTTAAATTATCACTGTAATTACAATCCTAAATATCTCAAAATCGGGGCACGTTTTTTCAACCATCTATCATTTAGGTGTTAAATCTTTAGCCTAAGTTGTTGTTTTTACTGACAAGTAAAGCTGCTGACATGCAAGTGAGCTGAAAGTAAGATTGTCAAAGCTCCATTAAATGTTTGTTGACTATCAGTCGTGCTGCGTGCAGGTTGTGAAATATGACAGAAAGATTTCGGTTCTGCCGAGTTCTTGTTTTTGTAGCGCGCACGCTTGTAAGTAAATTGGTGATGACGAGAAATATTCGAGGTTATAGTTTAATTAGTTAGATTTTACATTTGTTTTTTAAGTTTATTAGTTTAAATGTAATAAATTTTAAGGTTATTAAAGATTATATAGTTGTTAATTTGAGGATATATTAAGCTGATCCGGATTTTTGTAATTAAAAAAAAAAATTGGTCATAATGTTTGGTACAAAGCTCCAAATCCTGAACCGTTGATGCTTTGGAAACCAGACGCAGACAACTTTCTGAGGATCTGTCTGTACAAGCATTTTCAGCTTCGTCGACTTCTTCGGACTGAGCTCAGGTCTTTAAGCTTTGTTAATCCAAATTCATTGGTGGATCTGAATATTGGATTTACCAGGAATGCACCCGCATCATCAAACCCATGAAGAATTGGAAATAGATATCATTACTTGCTATTTTTCCTGTACGATTTCTCACCTGTCATTCTTCAAGTTAACAGCAGTTTCAGAATAATCACCTCCTTAAGATGTCTGCTATCTGGGAGGTGCAAAGATGAGGTTATGATTAATTTACGACTTCAAACGATGAAAAGTTTCAGCTGCCACAAACAAGCTGAATCGAGAAAAAGCATGAACAGGCATACTCTTGTTGATTTTTCAAACAATTCTCTAGCGTGTTTAGAAGTGTGATTGTTTTTTAAAGTGTTTTTCAATCAGAAATATATTAAAATAATATTTTTTTATTTTTAAAATTATTTTGCATCAAAATAATCTAAAAACATTAAAAAAAATATTAATTTAAAATAAATAAAAAAAAGATGGAAACCTGCGACATCAATTTATGCGGGAAAAAAACTCCAGGTCGGCTGAATAAGAAAAGAAATGCGAGCCGAATACTGCCACAACAGCAACTTCAACCATCCATGAATATGATTCAGCTTGCTTCCTCTCGAGAGCAACCAGAAAAGGCAATAAGGAAATTTCAGATATTCCCACTGGACCAACCGACCAGCATTAAAATCAGTTCAATCAAACAACTAATCGAGCCCAGCTTTTCTTTTCTTTGTTGATTGACAAAGAAAGGAAACATTGAGGAATAATTTGGAGTCATCGACGCTGATGCTATGGACAAGCCATGGCGAAACGTACAAGAAAAGAGAAAACGGGTGCGTGGCGCTTTTCCCTGGAGTTATTTCACCATTGGTGAGGATATTTTACCACAGTTTTAACTTTATTTCACTTCACAACGCTCTATTATAGAGAATGGAGACAGTTTGGTAGGGAGAAAGCTAAGCCTGGTTGGTTACAGTTTGGTGCAGAGAAATCTCCATTCCATCCATGCAATCACCACTTCAAATGTCAAATCATGCGAGCTCGAGTCCAAAACTATCACTGCTTTTGTGAATTGCTTGGTCGTTCTCAAAATGGGTGGCACACTTTCAAGTGGATAAGAGAAAGAAATTGGTCTTAAGTAGGAGCAAATTTATTGTAGAACATCATTTGTTCTTCACCCAAGCACAAAGCAAGAGAAAAGAAAAAGGGAAATGGACGTTAACAAAAACTCTAAACTGCATTAGATATACAAAATTATTAATTGCTACAATCTTTTTTTTTTTTTTGTCTTTAATCAAAAAATTAGATGCATTGGATTTTGGGGGTTAAATGATATTTTCACGGATCTATTTATCATTCTAAAATTGTTAAGAACATCTGGATATTTTCACAATTTTTAACATGGTTGAATTAATTGATTGCATTTAAAAGGAAAAAAAAACACTTAATTATGATTTAGGGGCTTTTTTTTATTTTTTCAATATAATAACTTTATTACCTTTAAATTCAAAATTCTAAAATTATGAATGCAGGGGATTGTTCTTAATTTTATAGTAGTTTTTTTATAATAATTATTTGGTCACGAGAGCAATGTTATATTTTGATAAATAAATAAAAAACCAAAAAAATGATTGATGCTTGTGTTGCTCGTATCAGTCGCTCCATTATCTTCGAACAATGCGTGTGGTTGCCTCTGCTGATCAAGATTGTTGTTCCGCCATCTCATTTGATTCGTCTTGGCATCCTCTTCCCCCTGGATGGCTCGTGAATGGTGATTTCATCTGGTTTAATGTCGATAAGATTTCTCTTTTTTTCCTTGTTTTCTCTCCCTTTCACCTCAATTTGTGTGATACCCCTGAAAAAATTCACAGCAATCCTTCAATTTATTTCCCTTTTAGATTTGGTTGATGCTCTCTTAATCTCAGTTTTTTATTTGAAATTTTTATTTCAAATCAGAAAATATTTTAAATTTCATCCTCCTTCAATCTTCTCATCTTTTAGATTTTGTTCTCATTCTTTTTATTGTTAATTTTTTATTTCAGATGATTTATAAAATTGATTTTCTTTTGCGATTTCATCCTCAATTTTTTTTTTCATATCAGGTTTGATTCTTATTCTTCTTATTGCTATTTTCCTACTTTGACAAGTTTTTTATATTATTTTTTTTATCCTTCAACATTAAATTAATTGAAAAGCGGGCTTCTTCATTGAGGTCATGTTTGTGACTTCATGAGTTATGATTTTGAAAGATCAACCCAGATTTAAAAAATTGACCCAGGTTTGTTTGTTTTTTCATTTTATTAATTTAAAGTTGTCCTTTTATATCATTAAATTAACCAAACTTATTTTTTGCTTTTTTAGAAATCCTAGCTCCCCCTAATTTTTTCTTCTTACACCTAGGAAAATTGCTCCGGCTCGCAGCGTTGCGCCAACAACTAATATAGGTTTACTTGAGTTACTTGTTTTTGTTTTTTTTTAATTTCTTTTTTTCTCCTTGATATTTGGTTCATTATAATCAAGCTTCTTAATTTGTTTCGATAAGGGTTACATGATTTTATCACAATCTTATATCCTAGATCACAGGTTTCATTAGCTAATCATGGTTGGCTTGGGTCGATCCGATATGCTGATATTTCAATATTTTTTTTTAAAGTATATCATCGAATATATCATTATTTTTAAAAGAGTTTCAGTTAGTATGCATCGAAATATTGACTTTTTACTATTCTTACAATCTTGTAAGGTAAAAAAAAATAACCCAACCAATAGTTGAAATAATAGTCGAAATCAAAATTAGTTAAAGTTTGTATGCTAAATCTTTTATCAAGATAAAAGAGCTAACAAATTCTGTCCATATAAACGAAGTTCCTTATTTAATATATTTATGATCGGTCGACTATGGTCAGTAATGTATTTTACAAGATTTGATAATTACCTTAATATTTTAAACATGATTTAATATTTACATAGAAACATTTTTACATAAGAGAGAATCAATGCAATGATCTTGGAAACTAACTAGACTTTGACTCGTACGATAAAAACAATATTTAACGCAATACACCGGTGAAAAAAAACATGGTATTCCATATGCAAGGATATATTTTACTCAGATTAATGGCCTTCATTAAGGTTGATGTGAAATGGGAATTATTAAATATTTGTAATTTAGCAAACCAGAAGGTAGGAGGAGACAAGCAACAAAAGCAAAAGGGGATTGGAGTATATATGAAAAGCCCAATAGGATATTTGGGCTTGTAGTTTAGATCATCCACACCCCCTGGCCCTTCTTTCCACATGGCCCATGTAAGCTAGACCCAAAAAAACCATGCTAAATCTTGG
>Ga0325411_1009268_pt1 | contig 10541 bp, 7 predicted proteins | sample PopdelMetagenome_13_FD_206181 | JGI IMG/M metagenome (GOLD analysis project Ga0325411, IMG submission 206181) | Populus deltoides microbial communities from Bellville, Georgia, United States - Xylem-PdIQD-R4 | ecosystem: Host-associated > Plants > Phyllosphere > Stem > Wood/Secondary xylem...
ATAATTAAACAGAATTTTTTAACTATATTATTAAGCTCAAGTGAATTAATTATTAGACAATTATCCTCGTTGAAGAACCATTATTATTATTAGCAATTGTTTAAGACCATTGTTATTCCTATTAGCAGTTTATAAATAAAACTGTCCATTCATGGTTAAGTAAGTGTACTATTTTTCTAATATTTTTTTTTTATCATGTGCTATATTTTGAAATCTTTTATGAAATTATATGTCTGTTTAGAAGTGTGGTTGTAGTTGTTTTATATTTTGAAATGCATCAAAATAATTTTTTTATTTTTTAAAAATTATTTTTAAGTTCAGCACATCAAAGCACATCAAAACAACCCAAAACATAAAAAAATAATTAATTTTTAGCAAAACAGATTGAATTTTTAGAAAACACAGGTTCACCCGTGTTTCCAAACACTTTCTGTGTTAATTTGATAAAAGACCTAGAGAATTGGAGATAAAACGATTGTGTTTTTTAAAAATAGATATTCTTTAAGTGAATTAGAAAAATGAAAATAATATATAGAAATATTAATATCAACTTTAATATATATGTGTGTGGGGGGGCTTAAATGAATAGAGTATGAAATGATAATTACTTTTGAAGTAGTAAAATTATTTTCACAGATCACAGAAACATGAAATTGTATTTGTATTTAAATATGGAGGAGATATTATAAAATCATGAAACATCCAGAAATCAAAATTAATAATATTATTTCGTTTCAATAGAAAGGAATGTGGACCGTATATTCATCCATTATTCAATGGAAAGCACCTCGCGGGGTTCCAAATATTTGGAGCATCTTAAACAGTCCTCGCATCACAATGAGATCGCTTGACTTGACCACATGATGTGACACTTTATATTATATATATAAAAAATTCCGCATCACGCTTTGACTAGGAACTTTTAACACTTAAAAATTTCATTAATTTTTAATGTATTTTTTATTTAAAATATATTAATTAAAAAATCAATTTTATATAAAAATAACTTTAAAAAATTTCAAAATCCTTTGATATCAAGCATGATCATGTATATTTTTTCTTAGATTAACATGAATATTCAAATCAACTTATACACATCTTAATTAATCTTACAAACCTAATTGCAACAGCCCGTTTTCAGTTCTTAACTACACTTCCAGAAACAAGAGCAAAAATAGAAAATACAAAAAAATAGCAAACAGCAATATTTTACAAGAACTCATTGTGCTTTAATTATAGCTTATTTAGGATAGTATTTTGGTATAGCTTTATTTTTTTTAATATAATTTTATTTATCTTTATGTTTTAAAAATGTTTTTGAAAAAATTAAAATTTATTTTTTTTGTTTTAAATTATTATTTTTAGATTATTTTAATATATTTATATTAAAAATAATTTTTTAAAAATAAAAAAATATTATTTTAATATATTTTATACAGCAGCGGGAGGAGGGTTTTGTACCCCACGAAAACCAGTTCTGTCTTCCTAAAAATTGAAAAAAAACAAAAAAACAAAAAACATAAACCGGTAATTTCTGGAGAGTTAGGTAAAGGATGGTGTTTCACGCTCCATGTTATCAACCTGTCAGCACGTTACTCGCTTCCTTCCAGAAAGTTTCTTTAGGCTTTTGCTGAATATATAATGGCAATTACTCTTTTAACCTTTTGAGTTTTGAGCATAATGCCAAAAACATGGTCGGTGAACCAAAATTATTACTCTGCCACATGGGCCCATACGTACAACGAAAGAACATGATTCTTCACAATTACTTTTTTTTTTTTTTTGTCTTCTTCTTCTTCTTCTTCTTCTTTTCTTTTCTTTTCTAATGGAGAGCTAATCTAATTTATTTAATAGTTTAAAAAATAACTTGTATTATCAGGAAAAACATAGTTTGACTTACAAAACATATAGATTAAATTTTAAAAAATATTGAGACAACAACATATTAAATCGACTCGGGTCAACCTAGGTTAACCTATTAAATTCACGTCTCAAGTCATGAAACCATGATAATTTTATATAAAACAAATCAAAATATATTAGTAAGCATATTTTTCAAAATAAATTAAGAAGCCTATCTTTCAATCAATCAAATGTTGAAAGATGAAATTAAAAAAAAAAATGACTCGAGTCAACTTAGATTATCTTGTCAACCCATGACCTAGATCATAAAACTGAGATAACCTCATAGGAAAAAAACAAAAAAAGTAACTCGAGTCAACTTACTAAAATCACGATCTAGATCATAAAACTAGCTAACACTAAGAAAGAAAATCAAAATAAATTATGAAGCTCATTCTCAATAAATTCATTGTTGAAAGATGAAATTGAAAAAAAAATCATTCTAATAAAAAAAAACACAATAAAATGACTTGAGTCTAACCGGGTTAACTCGCAAAACCTGTGACGTAGATCATAAGACCGAGATAACCTCATAAAAAGTAAAAATAAAATAAAATCATAAAGCCTAATCTCCAAACACCTTTTGAGTTTATGAATTTTCCTTTCTTTTATAGCCATAAGATATAGCATGCATTACGTGCTTTTAAAAGCTCTTTTTTAATTAAACAAGCGACTTGAATCAATAAATGATGCTCTCAAAACGTGAATAGCCTTTTCGTGAAGGTCATGACTTCCCAAACTAAGTTACTGGTTATCATGCATGCTGATAAAATGATTGCTCAAAAAAGATAATTTTTCTTGATAAAATCTCGAGTCTTGAGTCAAATTTCTTGCTGTTGAAATCCATAGAAGAACACCTTATCATTTACCATTAAATAATATACCAAAAATAAGAGATTAATACAAACACAAATAACCATAAAAGAGCCAAACAAATTATTTTAAACTTGGATCGAGTCAATTTATCATTTCAATATGCAAAATAATCAAAAGACTGCATGCATTGAATGGTGCATGTTGGGTCTTTGATCAAATTAATTTTAAAATATTTTCAAATCAATTTCAAAATATTTATATGAACTAGCATGATTTTTGAAAGTCCAAGATTAGCTCTGGAGAAAAAGGTTATCATGTGAAAGCAAGTATAGGTCCGGCCGGACAATCCTTTATAAAAATAATGCAAAGAAACATGGTGAAATCAATTTATAATGCTCTCATAAAAGAAAAGAAGAAGAGTGATTTTTAGATGTATGGTTTGAATAACCAAGAGAGATCACATGATTGCTTGGAGCGCTATCCTTATTCTGAAGTCTGTATGTCATATACAATAATACTATGTTACAAATGCAGCCAGAACTATACTGCATTATATGGACACAAAAATGTAGGAATGGCCTACTCTCGGTACCGACTCTAACTTTGAGCGGCCTAAAAATACCTAATTAATAAACTACAGGGGCAAGTTCCATGCCGCTACTCGAGTCCAGGTTTATTTTGGCTTATATTGACACGCTATTTGGGACACCTCTACATGTAACTCCAGGTCCTGAACTAGGGGCTAGTAATTCATATGGCAGCACCCCTGCACCACACCGGTTCTTAAGGCGAGGATCAGCATTCCTTCTGTCTATCTCCTTCTCGATCTGCTGAATCTCTGCCGAGAACTCATAAAATGCCTCGATTATTTCAGCATCGCCTGACCATATTGACGGCTGTTGTCGTTCCCCTATGTACTCCTCGTCCGGTGAGTGTGTTGATAATAAGTCCACCACAGCCATGAATTTTGTTGCTTGCAATAAACTTGGCAGTGCCAATAGGTAATATTTTTGTGGATCAGCCAGGAAATTTGCATACTCGGGGTCATTTTCTTCGGGAATTAATCTTCTCATTAGGGGCGGTCTATTAGGCACATAACCACCATAGGGGTACTGCCCAAAATTGAGCGCGGCATGCTGTGCGGATGCAAGCCAGATGATGGTGGTGAGGATCGAGACAAGATCATCCTTGGTTTCCAGCTTGGGCCACCAGTCAGCATCACGAAGATCGAAATGACCTACATTGATGGACTCAGAATACCATGCTTGTAGCTCCTTGTCATTACAAACCAAGCTTGAATCTGGGTAGTAACGCTCAACATAGGTGCGAACCCAGTTCTCGATTGCAGACCAGATTAGTAGCCCATCTTGGGCATATGGGTAGTCCTCAATTAGAAGCTTTAGACCGTGTGGTTGTGTCGGGTCAGGTACTGCCATACCCCTGCAACGGTGACAAAGATAAACTCATGTTAAATGCAAAGTTTCTACAAATACATGCTTAATCTCTGATCCATGTCGACCCTATCTTTGCGTGCTTAGGAGAATATAGTGTTTAGGAGCTGTTTATAGATGCCCATAAAAAGTAGTGCTTAGTAAATGTACCTGCGAATGAGTTCGGCAGGGAGGCCTTCCTTGTCAAAACGCCAAGAGCTTTTGTAGGCAGCTGCGCTGATCTCCATACAATAGCGGCCGGGAGTGAAGCAAGACTCAATAACACCATCAGCATTGATTAAGTTTTGGCGGGCTAAGGCATTGATCTCTAGTGTATATCTCATGTGTGGATCCAAAAGTTTGAAAATAGGATGCATTGCACTCATTTGCCTGTGCGCTGCTAGTATAAATGGCTCCAGGGAAGCATGTGTACGTAACCTATAATCATCATAACATTTCCATTAATCCACCAACATCTAAAAAACCATGCATCATTGTTCAAGCAACTTAATGGTCATCTTTTGACAACTTGAGTTTTTCAAACTTTTGTTCTTACCAGTGATTGACAAGCTGGTGAACACCAGCATCGTTGGAGCAGACATGAGCCTTAGCGAGTTGCCAAACCCAATTGCTAGTTGCATCCACAGGAGGTGTAACCACACGCTTTGATCGGGAATTTGGCCCCGCTGGTGGGAGGCTAAGCTCTATAGCTATGGGCTTAAGTGTCCCAAGAGGCGTCAAGAAAAACAGGGTACGAGTTGCATACGCTTTTCTACCGTCAAGGGCATTAATCCGGTCCAAAAATGGGAGATAAGCATCATGGTAATCAATTATAAACAGTTTGTTTTCCTCCAAGGCCTGCAAAAGTGATATAATAAACAATAATATTTAGAGGAGGCATGATTAAGAACAAGTGCATTAAGCATAAGATCTAACGAGCAATATCAAAAAAGAAAGAAGAAAGTAATTAAAGAACAAAAACACACGTGATAATGCAAGTCTTTTTTAATATAACAAAAGGAAAGAAGGAAATTTATGATTATCACCTGCGAAACGGACAAGCCATTAAGATGGCCCAGAATGTGTTCTTCCTTGAAAGCGGATTCTTGCGGACCGTAAATTTCAGGATCAAGATTGCTTTTTGGTGGAAAAACCTTGAGGCTCTCAATGCTAACTGGGTTAACTCCTGAGACGGCTTGACGAGCAAATTCGTCGTCTCTCAACCAGGCAAACTTGTCCCCTGCAACAGTGCGAGTCACATTATTGTAGATTTTGGGTTTTGAGTAATTAATTATGTTTTGATGCTTACACGTGAATTGTGAGTTTACAGGAAATCCACTTTGGACATAAAGAACTGTGCAGTGCCATTAAGGCATTGAAAACTCACAAACACGTTTTTAATACATCCAAGATTGGTTCCCGATTAGGCATCCGACAAAGGGAAATGGACAAATCACTGGTGAACTTTTTCTCTCTTGTAATCAAATGCTAGACACGAATATTCTTCCTTGCGAACAGCTACGAAAACCGGACTATCCACCTTTTTTTTCTTCTAAAACTTTTTGAGCGTGCATGACTAGGATCCCACTAATGATGGCAAATGCGTGGTGGGCTGCCAGGATATTTACCTGTGATTTTTATTTATTTATTTAGTGGTTTTTTTTTTGGTATTTTCATCCTAGTATAATTTTAATGGCATAAATCAAGTAAACTTCAAGAACCGATTAAAAACAAGCCATCCACATCTCAGGAACCTAACTCTAATGAATCATACGATCAAAATTCTGGCTATATAGAAAATTTAACAAGTGAGTTTACCTAGTGAATTATACAATGAAGATTAATTCTATGTCTATATATCTAGTTTTAAAGCTAAATATATTGTATGGTCTAAAAGTTCCATAGTTCTTATGATCTTAAATGAAACAGGTGAATAAAAAATGCAAGACTGGAAAACGAATGATGCAAAAAAAAAAAAAAACAGGAATCAAGTGTACTCACTGGAAAGGATCTTTGGCGTGTCATATTTGAGCAATCCCTCACTAGATTCTTGTATCTTAGTAACCACTTTGGGCAATGGTAGGTTCTTCCAGATTTCATCTTGCAACCCTACTTTAAGAAGAAGCCCTTCTTTGTAGAGAATATCAATGTCTGAGAAGCCACTGAAGTCATGATTTTCAGCAGAAATGGTTGCCTTGAGGGATGGTATTATGTTATGAAGCACTGATTTAAGCCTCCCAGCTGAGAAAGTGTTTTTCTTAGACTCCTCAAATTGTTCATCTCTAGGCACGTATAGTGGCAATGGCTTCTCCACTCGGCTCTCTGCAGTGATATCTGGTACGCATGCAAGAAATTGTTCAGCAATTGCACATGCAACAGAGATCGAGATGTCTAATCGGTAACCAACATAATTAACCACATTTTCTTTTCCTGGATTCGTAAGTTCGAATTATCAAATTATTGGGGGGGGGGGGGGGGGGGGTTTGGAAAAACCACCCCCCCGCAAGACCACACTAACCAGAGTCCATCGGGAGGCGACCAGTACGGCATCGTCTTGGGAATGGGATTTTTTTACCGCCAAGACTTGGCCTAGTCAAGTTAACGCTCTTGTCTGGATTTCCCAAATCATTGTACACATCGAAGTCGTAAATCCTATCTGACAATTTTCTAACTCCTTTTCCATCGCCCCTAAGATCCCTCAGTTCCTTCTCTCTCAATGCTCGAAGCCCAGCTGGTGTCTCACTTGGTAAATATGGCTGCTCAAATGAAGACCACGCACAATAATTATTAAAAATATAAATAAATAAAAATTCTACTTCATGCGTCCAGTCTAAGTGGGCCCACAATTAGCCTATCTTAATCGAAGTACATGAGACCATTCTCCTAATAAAATTTACAAACAAGAGGTGCATGACCCATGCACAGCACAATCAAGGACTTTTGAAGGTATCAGTGATCAGATGACAGTTGTCTTAAACAGTTACGATACATTAATACAAACAAACTGAACCGACAGATCTATCATGTGCAAGCTCGTGTAAGGAAGACGGAAGTTATTACTTATCACATCAAAGTACAGATTAGTTGAATCTATATTTTAGTGGGGCGGCTTTTTGATATCTATTAAAAAAATTAATTTAAAATAAAAAAACAGTTTCTATTTTTTTTATATATATAAAAAAAAAAAACAGAGACAAGTTCTTGCCCAAGTGACCCATCCATATTCTAGTTGCTTGAGGCTCATGGGTTCATGGTCTATTCAAGAGAGTGACCCGTCCAATTATAGGGGAATCAAAATAAAGTTGTTGTTGCCAATTTACTTTTTCGTCAAGGTTTGTAATCAAAGTGGGCATTCCACTACTTATTTTTAAAGTGACGTGTGTATGGAGATTCAATTTTCCTTTTTTTTTTTTTAACTCAGTCAAACTAAATTAATATCCTGCTGGGAAGAACTGGTAGTAATCTCTTGCTGATCACTTCACCTTAAACCCTCATCCTCCCCTCTTGAAAGACGAGGAAAAAAAATTATAATCAGAGTCCCACGCAAGCAAAACCAATCTTTAAGAAAGCAAGGAGGAAAAAAGGAGGAGTTGAAAATTCAAATGTCAGCAGGTTCTGATTTGTTCTACTCTCTCATTTGCATAGAAGTGAAAACCTAACTGCGTCGATTTAATATCTGGTTTGACCTTTATGGATCGTATATTATTGAGCAACAACATACAAAAAAAATTAAAAAAAAAAAATCAAATCTAACCATATCTTGCTTTTTCCAAAAGGGCATAATTCCGAGAAGGAAAACAAAACAAAAAAGCGACACATACCTTATTGGAGAAAAGAATTCTCTTCCCAGGATGATCTTTCTTAGATTGTATCCATGAGTTGCAAGGGAAATGGACTGGACCACAAGCAAAACCTTCAATGGTGATACTCTCCATGAAAAACTCCTGTTGATGCTTGTTGCTCACTGTGATTGCCCCAGGCACACCGAAATTTGAGTCAACTGTAAATTCAGCAGTGTAATGGACCCTCTCAGCTTTAAGATTTGATTTCTTTGACCAGTCTCTCAACGCAGCTGGCTTGCTCCTCTTTGGTTCCTTGCTTTCTACAAGAACCAATTAAGATCATTGTTGAATTATAAGTATGATCTAAACAAAATATGCGGGTCTTTAAGGGCGTAATTAATTGTGTTAAACATGTAAATCAAGCTAGGTTCTTTATAACACAACAAATAAAACTGAAAACTGAACGATCACTGATCATTACTAAGAATCCCAAGAGCAGTGCTTATGATCGATCGATGATCACCCTTTTATTTAGTACCCAGAAAGAGAAATACGATTTGCTTGACTTACTTGGATCAACATCAGTGCTAATAAGCTCCAAAACAACATTTCTCCCAATCTTGTCAGTGAAAGAATCCAACTGCTTCACAATAGTCGCCTTCAAGTCCTCCTTGTGCTTGTTTCTCACAGTCACCACAGCTCTCACCTTGAAATTCACTGCCTTTTCAGGCACAGTAGTTTTGTTGTTGGTCTTAATTATATCTTCACTAATAGCTGCCACAGGAGCCCTCACGGCTCTCTTTAACTGCTCCTGTCTTCTAATTTGTTGCGAAGGCACCAAAACTGGACTCCCCAAGAACTTGTTCCTCCTAACCATTCCTACCCGTTGGTTCGTCAACATTTTTGACGCTGGTAAAAATGATGATCCATCAATCAAACGACCCCCAATGATTTCTGTAGCTAGTGCCATCCTGTTTCTCTCCCTCTCTTTTTTTTTTCCTCTACAAAGGCTGTATGCTTTTGCGGAGATGAGAGAAAATGGGTGTCGAAGACCAAGAAATAGGAGCTCGGTAAGAGAGCAATGAAAGCGCTGGAGGTCTGTGAAGACTGCTTTTTATTTTTCTCTTTGATGAATCTTTATGTGCCTGTGTGTGACCTTATATATACATGTGTAACATCTTACGAAGCCAGAACGAAAATGATGTGTCCCATAAAGCATTTCTCACCGTCCACACGTTTTTCAAATTATTTAATTCTGTTGTTTTGAATCGCTTTTTCTTATTTATTATTTTTATTTTTTACGCAGAGAGTATTTGTATTTTGAAGGCTAAACTGGCTGCTGGGTCAAAAACGAGTTTTCTCGAGTAAAATAGAGACGCGGTTACGGAGGGAAGGCGAAGTGAAAGTGGGGAGGTGTTCTCCGGCGAAGGACATGCGTGTCCTTGTCTTGCACTAAAATTGACAACCATGTCCTACCGCGTTCATTCAAATTAGATATAAAAAATAACAATAATTAAATCGGTAATAAATGATGTTCATTTAATTCTATTTAGATTTAAGTTTTAAGGAAGCTGAGAACAAAAGTTGTTAAACTCCCCTTTTTTTTTTAACTAGAATTAGTGGGGTTTTTTTAAAAAATAATAAAATTATGAAAGAGACATGTATTTTTTTCATCAAAAATATTTTACAATAAAGTGGGGTTTTTTTATTTATTATTATCATCATAATAATTCAATTGTCCTCCTGGCGTGATTAATTTAAAAAGACTAGGGTACGATATATCGTATAGGGACATAAATGCCATTAAGGGAAGAGTAGAGGGCATGTTTGGTGGTGTTGGAAAGCTTAAAGCTAGCAAATGCTGGCATGCTTGAACTCCTTTTCGCACATGTAAGCACCGTAGAGCTTCCTCTGTTGACTGAATAATAGATAGTATATCTCACATGCGACCAGTTTGGCAGCCAAAAATGCTTTCATTCTCTTGTGTACCGCCAAACAAAGAAAAAAAATAAATAAAAAATAATATCAAGTTAATTTTGCAAAGAAGTTTCACTAGTCTGACTCCGACAGGCAGCTTCAGAGTAAGGGAGGAAAAGTATCCACCTAGTTCATCACTATCTATGAATTTGAGAAAAACAAATAATTCATTAATTATCTGAAAAGAACTACTTTTTTTTTCCCTTTAAAACAACTATGCCAAATCTGAAATAATATTAGGCTTGTGATTTTTTTAATCTAGTATACACCGGAGATAAGTGTTAAACTGCTAAAAAACTAATTTAAAACTTGAGTTTATATATATATATATAAAATCCAAATGGAGGGGAATGTTCCTAGCCTTTTCCTAAAAGTAAATGTTTCTTGACCTAGGATTTAGTCCTCCTAAAAAGAGTTCATTTTTTTTAATCTTCTCTACGTACATAAAGGTTAGGTAAAAGCAAAAGGAGAAGACTACATTCTCAAATGCAATCTGATTTGATAACCATCAGTCAGCATCTATATATATATATATATATATATATATATATATTGTGTGTGAGAGGGAGAGGGAGAGGGAGAAGCTATAAAAGAAAAAAGAAATAAATGAAATGATAATGAATATATAAATAAT
>Ga0325411_1009269_pt1 | contig 10540 bp, 8 predicted proteins | sample PopdelMetagenome_13_FD_206181 | JGI IMG/M metagenome (GOLD analysis project Ga0325411, IMG submission 206181) | Populus deltoides microbial communities from Bellville, Georgia, United States - Xylem-PdIQD-R4 | ecosystem: Host-associated > Plants > Phyllosphere > Stem > Wood/Secondary xylem...
ATCTAACTGAAAATCATAAACATGATTAAAAAGTCTTGAACTCTAAGGCTAAAGAATAACCAAAATCATAACAATGAAATATGTTCTTGAATGAATTAACACAGATTTCAAGTGCAGTACAGGTCAAGGCATCTATCAATCTAGATTATTACCTTTTCATCTAGGCCATGAACAAAGATTTCTGAAGGGCTCATAACTCTTCCAAATGGCATTGGAAATTCAATGTTACCCCATCTGAAAAAGAATGTAGCTGGGTAAGATGATAGTGAAGATGGCAAGACATGTGTTCAATAAATTAGAGCATCAAATCACAAGGGCTTAAAACACTTGGTTTTATAAACTTTTATCCATGCTTTGTCTTGTGCATGTCTGTTCGAAAAAAAGAGAGAGTAAAGGTTCACTTAAGCAAATGAAAGTACTTTTTGAAGTTTTTAAAAGCTGCAGTGTCGTCCAGCTCGCCTCTCATATCCAACGGATAAGGCTTTCCATCAACAAAAGTGAAAGGGTTCATCTCCAGGAAAGTGAAGTCAAGATCTAGCAATAAAAGCTTAAGAAGTTAGCATAAAATTCTAATAGCCAAAGTATGCTATATTAGAATTACAATATGATATGCATGCATCAGAGATCATCGGCATACCTTGAAAAAGAGCAAAAACTACTTGAATGAACTCCTCAATTTCTCCTTTTATCTGGATGGAAGAAAAAAATTCTGCGTCAATGATTCCACATCCAGAATAAAAGCCTAAACCAAAATGCCAACTACGAAATTAAACAGAATGATAGATAATACCATTGTCTATTCCGATAGCATACTTTCCGAAACAAAAAAAATATGGTGAGAAGGACCCCTTTCTCGATGAAAATTATTACCTCTGAAGGAAGGGTGGCAACAAGTGGAGCACAATCTCCCGACGTAAACGTTGCACTTGTTGGAACAAATATAGTCTTGACCTGTTCAAAAACCACAAATCCCATTGTAAGAAACAAAGCACTTAAGTACAGAACCAGAACAAGACGCTTAATCTAAAATTCCCATGAAACAACAATACCTTATCCCAGTTCTCTTCAATTTCAATCCCTCCGCATTCCGAAAAGCTGATGCTGCACCCAAGTCTCTCCGAGACAATGTTTAGATAGAACTCTTGGTCGTGGGGGATAAAGGGTTCAATGATGAATGTTGTTATAGGTCCTTTGCATCCACCCATTTCAACCTCTTTGCCAAGACGCCCTTGGATAAACTCAGCAACTTGATCCAGATCCAGATCCGAAGCAACAAGGCCACTCTTCCCACGTTTCCCAAACAGCATGTCAGGTTTGACAACCAGTTTTGCCGATGCCAACAAGGGTTCCTTCTCTGCGAGCTCATTGAAATCAGTCGATTCCGTTACCTGAAACATACACAGTAAGGAACAGAAAAATGTAACCTCTGCAACATATCGAGTATGGGAATTTGTGTATTCAAATGCATAACATTTTAGAGATCTTCTGTAAGCCTTTGCAACATATCTAAACAATTAATGGATTAATTTAAGAGAAAAAAGAAGAAGATCGGGGCTAAGGAGGGACTGACTTGAGCAGATTTGATGGGTAAATCACGACCAGAAAACCTCTTGAAATGCTCCCTCAACAATCTCTTGGAGTCGTACTCTCTGATCTTCTTGCGTGCCATTTTCTTTTCTATTCAATACAACAGAGATATGAACATAAATTATTACAACCTCAATCACAAATACAAATGCATGGCGGTAATAGGGATTAAGGAACAACAAGCAAACGGTAACTATTATTAATTACCTTTAAAATAGGAATGTGGTAGGCAGAGAGGAAGACTTGAGTATTCTGCCTAGCGCCTTTGGTCTTAAGTCTGCACTGCTTCCTGGTATTTATAGTTGCAAATCCCAGTTTAACAACACAGAATTCTTAGTTAAGATCTCAAGTTAAATGAATGTTTTTTTTTTTTTTTCCATATATAGTATTTTTCCACCATATCTCCCGGTTGAATGAGAGAGCTCGAGTTTTAAAAATATTTTTGAAGAAATTTAAAATAAATTATTATTTTTTATTTATTTCAAATTAATTTTTTTATATACAGATTGTTTTAATAATTTTTTTTTATAAAAAAAAATATTTCAAGCAACAAAACTGAATAAACGAATAGGCAGATACGGCACCAGCCATCTTAGACCACAGTTTCAACTATATCCTTCTTTTTTTTGTCTGAGCATGGGCTGTGTTGTTAGGTGCAAAACTCTAAGATCAAAGAGCTTTTAATCCTTTAGGCAAAGTTCATGCATTTTCTTTTAGCTTAGATGAGAATATCATCAATTCCTTCTCCTATTATTAGTTTCTTGCGACATTGTAGTTCCATTCTTTATACATATAAAGTAGTTCTTTTATTTGTTAGGCAATAAATTACCTGTAATCTAAACACACAAAATGGATTTAGTGTTTTAGTTAGCCCAATCTACGGTAAAATGTGTCTTGAGTTATAATAAAATTACTTTTATGCTATTTAATCTAAAATCAATCCAAAAATATTAAGAAAATTACTTTTGTACCCTTTGATCCAAAAATATTATGCCTTTTACGTGGGGGTGTTGATGTATTTTTTTTTTTTGCACAGTAAATACATAAACTTCTTTATAGTAAAAATATGTATTTGCCTCTAGAGTCAAAAAATTATTGTTCTGTTGGATAAAGAGGCTTTGGGGTTGAAAATTTTAATGTACAATTACATATCCCCCCACAACCCCGGAAATTACATCTTTAACCTCGGAAGAGATAAAATATAAGCTTGGAATTTGAGGGTATTTTTATACTTTCATATGAGTATTTTGTGTAATTGCCAGGGTCGTTGGAAATATTTTGGTATTTTCACTTCTTTTTTTTGAATTTTTTAATGTTTAAAGTTGTTGTAGCGTGCTCGGCACACCCCAGCATGTGGGTGGCGTCTGCACCATTGAGGCAATGCGCTTGACACCACCCGATGGACTTAACTGGCCTTCCGCTGTCTTCCTAGATGCGTCACCATGTTCTCTTCCATGTAGAATGGCATGTGACAGCTTAAAATGGTTGAATTGTCACCAGTGGTTGAATTGTCATCAGTGATCATTAGATTTTTTTTCTTTTCTCTCTCCTAATAGGTAATGTATATTATTGTCCTCTTTGTTTTATACTTCTCAATTTCAGTCCCCGTTCTATTAATTTCTTATTTTGTTCCTTTTTTATTTATAGAAGTTTTTATTCTTTTCAATTTAATCATTCAATTGTAATTTTTTCTATGTTTTGTTTTTCATTTCGGTCCTCATTTTTTGAATTTGTAATTTTTTCCTTGGCACTTTTGTTGATGTTTTTTTCCTTTCAATTTCATTCTTTAATCAAATTTTATATTGTTTTAAATTTAACCCTTATTCCTTTACTTTTTTTATTTTATTAAAGCTATTTCTCAATTCAATTAAACCCTCCAATTCAAAACTTTTATCTCTCTAATTAATGTTTTTTCTCACCCTCATTTTTCTCCCGGTCATGACACAACCATAATGAACTAACTTAATTTGGTCATCTATCTCTTTCATTTCCCTTTTATTGTTTTTTCCCCGGTTAGGTTTTATTTAGGCTTAGATATATTAAATCTTAGACTAAATTGAAGAGTTAATAAGAAATCAAAGGACAAATAAAAAGAAATATCTACATGCGTGTAGGTTCCTCGTAGCTCCGATGACAACCTTCTAACGATGTCATTGGAATCTTCTTGGCAAAGGCTCTCATCTAGGGTGGCCCATGTTGACGACTCAACCACAACGTCATTAAAAGAGTAATTAGGTGTATTTGTATAGGCTTAGGCGTTAATAACTTTAAAGCTTAAGCGGCAGTTAGGTGTGTCTACCATTTTTAATGACACTAAGAGCATGGGAGGATGCAAGAGAATACATGAACACCCATTTTTGTACCGAAGAAATAATTTTCTATATATATAAAGAAAATTATTGTTAATTTAACTAAAATTAATCTTAAAAACAATAATTAATTACAAAAAAATAATAATTTTGAGAGTTAAAATAAAAATAAGAAGCCATGTCATACGGTGCATAAGCATTGGATGTTTTGAGAGGCTACAGGGTTGAGAAGTAAAAAAATTTAGTTCCTTGGCAATATATACCAACCAGGCTTTTCTAAGTTCAAAAGGAAGGGTATTTGCGTGTAATTTTTGTAAGGTAGGTACTAGGTAGTGTCGATATGATGTAAGAAAATGGTGTCTCCGATTATTTGAAATTAAATCGGTGTGGCGCATTAAAATGATGCTAATATTTAAAAAAAAAGGTCAAGAAAAATTCAAGACTCGATCATTTATTTAAATGAATTCAATAATTTTAGTTAATTTAATAAAATAATTAGAAAAACAAATGATAATAAAAAAAATTTAAAAAAAGTCAATGGCCAATAAAAAATAATGAACATTTACCAATATATAATAAAAGCTCTGTTTTGAATAATGCTTTCTTATCTTTCATTCGTGAATTACAAGGTGTTTAAATAGATTACAGAATAACAAACTTTAACTAAGTATCCTATACATCATCTGATTTGAATTCAAAAATAGATTACATGCCTAACTAATAGATTTTGCAGATAAGAGATTTGTTGCGGACGTTTTAAACTTTGAATCTTTAGTTGAACTGGTCATGTTGATTTTTTCTTCCACATGCCCCCGCACGCAATCGAAGTGGACCCTGAGATTGTCACGTAGAAGTTTAAAACGCTGAGAAGACAAGGGCTTTGTAAGAGCATCTGCATATTGATCTTTGTTAGAGATGAGCCGAACATTTAATTGACCATTGAGAACTTGATCACGGACATAATGAAAATCTGTTTCAATACGTTTTGTACGTGCATGAAAGAGAGGATTACTTGTGAGATAAGTGGCTCCAATGTTGTCACACCAAAGAATGGGAGGGTGTATAGTCGAGACATGAAGATCTGAAAACAGAGTTCTGAGCCATTGAATTTCCGCAGCTGCATTTGCTAAAGCCTTATACTCCGCTTCAGTGCTGCTATGAGCAACAGTTAGTTGCTACTTACAACTCCATGAAATTAAGTTTTTGCCAAGATAGACACAGTAAGCACCAATTGATCTTCTATCATCCTGATCTGATGCCCAATCTACATCATTAAAAGTCTGAAGTTGAAGAAGATGATCAAGTTGAATTAAGAGAGCATAGGAGATAGTTTCTTTTAAGTACCGCAAGATTTTTTTAACTGCCACCCAATGAGGTTCTTTTGGGTCATGCATATATTTACTAACTTTATGAATAGCAAATGCAAGCTCTGGCCTGGTGAAAGAAAGATATTGAAGTCCTCCCACAATACTTCTATACAAATGTGGATCATGAAAGGGGGCACCATCTGATTTGTTCAAGATTGGGGATGTGGACATAGGTGTAACAGAAGGTCTGGATTTGTCCATCTTGCTGTGAAGAAGAAGATCAAGTATGTAGTAGCGTTGAGACAAATAAACGCCTTCATCATTTCGAATAGCTTCTACGCCAAGAAAGAAACTGAGTTCACCTAAATTTTTTATTGGAAAATCAGACTGCAATAGGCTTATCACATGATTAATGAAATTGAGATCAGCACCTGCTAATATAATGTCATCGACATATATGAGAAAATAAAGAAGAATAGAACCATGTTGATAAACATAAAGGGAGTGATTAGCTTGACTTCCTTTAAAACCAATGGCCTGTAATTAGTCAGTTAAGCGAAAGAACCACATTCATGGTGCTTGACGAAAACCATATATAGATTTATGAAGTTTACACACATGTTGTGGGTATTGAGGATGAAGAAAACTGGGGGGTTGAGCCAAATAAACATCTTTATTCAAAAAACCATGTAAAAAGGCATTTTGAACATCTATTTGATGAAGGTGCCAACCACAGGATATAGCAACTTATAAAACCATGCGGACTGTTGTAGGTTTTACAACAGGACTGAAGGTTTCCAAAAAATCAACACCCTTCTGTTGATGAAAACCTTCAGCGACGAGGCAAGCTTTGAAATGTTCCATATCGCTATCAGCTTTCCTTTTAATGCGGTACACCCACTTGGAACCAATAATATTAACTGTAGGAGGAGAAGGAATTAAAGTCCACGTACCATTTCACAGTAAAACATCGAACTCCTTGTTAATAGCATCTCTCTAATTGGGATGTTTAATGGCCTTAGAATAACATGTTGGTTCAGGTTCATTGTTGGTGACAGTGGCCATAAGAGCTTTTGAAAGAAGGTACCTGATATGGGATTCTGAAGGTAGTTTGGGTTTGTGGATATTATTTTTGCTGCGGGTAGTCATAGGGTGGGTATTTTGAGGTTGAGATGGAGGAACAAAAACTAAAGAGGGAGGGGGTCTTTCATCTGCATGTTGATTTTGAGTGGGATCGCGAATAAAGGTCGTTGTAGAAACATCAAGATCAAATTGAGGCTCTGTTGGTGTTGCCATATTCTGTGGAAGTGGTGCTGTAGTTTGAAAATTAGAACCTGTAGAAATACTGGAACAAGCATATGATAGTTGGGGATTAGAAGAAAGAATGACAGGAGTTTCATGAATGGAAGGAACAACAGTTTGTGGTGGTTCATAGGGAAAGAGAAACTCGTAAAAAACATGACGGGAAACATATACTTTGCCAGTAGAGACATCTAAGCATTTATACCCCCAATGACCAACTCTATAGCCAATAAAGATACACCTTTTGGATTGAAAATCCATTTTATGTTTATTATACGGACGTAAGTAGGGCTAGCAAGCACATCAAAAAACTTGTAAAAATTGAAATCTAGTTTAGAATTATTGACCATTTCATAAGGTAATTTGTGTTGTAACATCGGAGAGGATAAACGATTAATTATATAAACAGCAGTTAAGAAGGCATCTTCCCAAAAAAAATTTGGTAAATGGGAGTGAGCAAGTAAGGCAAGGCCAACCTCCATAATTTGGCGATGATGCCTTTCAATGGCACCAGGTTGTTGATGCGTATAAGGGCATGTTACTCGATGAGTAATTCCTTGAGTTTGTAAAAAATGATTTAAGTTGCGATATTCACCACCCCAGTCAGTTTGGATGGCTTTAATTTTAGTATTAAATTGACGTTCGACTGCAGCTTGAAATTTTTGAAAAATTTATAATGCATCATATTTGAGTTTTAATGGGAAGAGCCATAAAAAGTTGGTCGAATCATCTAAAAAACTTATGTAATAACATGCACCTGTAGTTGATAAGATGGGTGCTGGCCCCCAAACATCCGAATATAATAATTCTAATGGTTTCGAAACAGAGATATGTGAATTAGAAAAAGGCAAAGCATGGCTTTTGGCCATTTGACAGTGAGGGCAAATAGAACTTTTATTACTGGTAATGGGAGAGGAAATAGCTTTATTAATAACCGGGAAGGAATCATGGCCAAGGCACCGATGCGACAAAGTGGCAGAGATTTGAATACTAGAAAGAGCTTGCGGCTAAAGATGAGCAAGTGACAATGAAAAATTGTAAAGGCCATTACAAAGTAGTCCCCGATGCAGGACGTTCCCCAAGTAGTCCTTCACAAGAAAAAAAGAGGCATGAAACTCAAAGAAAATGTTATTATCTTGACAGAAACGGTGGACTGAAAAAAGATTTTTTTAATATCAGGAACTAGTAGTATTTGGTTTAGAACAAAGGATTTGGATGGGGAAGATAAGGTGGAAGTACCACTTTGAGTAATTTTCAAACTTGCACCATTTACCACTTGAATATGTTCGTGATCATCATAGTCCTCATTTTGAAGATGAATGTTGTTCAGATCATTTATGAGATGATATGTGGCTCCTATATTGGGATGCCACTCATGAGCAGCATGGTGATGTCGGGCAACAAAAAAAACATGAGGTGGACGTTGTTGGGATTGATCCTGGTAAGAGAGATCAAAACGATGATAGCATTTAAGTGCATGATGACCCGGTTTGAGGCATACCTAACAAATAAGAGAGTTATATGCTCTTCAATCACGGGTGGTTGAACGGCCACCTCAACCTTTGCCACGATAGCTACTACCACGACCTCAGTTAAAGGATGGATAGATGTTACCAGGGCGAGATTGAAAAAGAAGAGATTGTCTGGTGGCCATATTCATAGATGCAACAACCTGAATAGTGTCATGATGCTGATTGATCCTTGACTCAGCAATAAGAAGCAGGGAATAAAGCTCCTTCAATGTGACAACATCAGAACGAGAGGTAATGATAGAGACCAATAAGTCATACTTCTGACCAAGGCCAGCAGGAACATAAGTAAGAATTTCATCAGACTTGAGAGGTTGTCCAGCAAGCGCAAGTTCATCAGCCATGCTTTTGATGGAAATAAAATAATCCTTAGCAGTCATGGATCCTTTACGTGCAGTGGCAAGCTGAGTACGAAGTTGAACATCTTTAGCACGTGAAATGGAAGAGAAATTTCATTGAAGAGCAAGCCATACATCTTTTGAAGTGGTATATGACATGACCTGAGAGAGAACATTCTCAGTAAGAGAAGTATTGATGGTGGCAAGGATTAAAGAATCTTGACAAAGCCAATGGTCATATTCTGGATTGGGTATCTTAGTAATGGCACCTGTAGTGGGATGAGGGGCATCTATCTCTTGTGGAGGTATCTAAATTGTGCCATTAAGATATCCAAAGACACCTTGACCACGGAAATATGGGAGGGCCTGAGCTTTCCAAACAGCATAATTTGAATGATTTAGTTTGACACTGAGGGTAAGAGGTAAATGTGAGAGAGAGGGAATAGAGAATGGGGAAGCAGTGTTGGGAAGGGTAGCTGAAGAAGAAGAAGTCATTATATGCGAAAAGAAAAAAAAAAGAGGATCAGACGTTGGTCTTTTTCGGGCTGACTGATACCATATAGAATAAAAGCTCTGTGTTGAATAATATTTTCTTATTTTTCATTCGTGAATTACAAGGTGTTTAAATAGATTGCAGAATAACAAACTTTAACTAAGTATCATATACATCATCTGATTTGAATTCAAAACTAGATTACATGCCTAACTAATAGATTTTGCAGATAAGAGATTTGTTGTAGACATTTTAAACTTTGAATCTTCAATTGAACTGGTCATGTTGATTTGTTCTTCCACAACCAATATTATAAAAAGATACCATTTAAATATTCTGAAAAGGTCTCAACAATTTTATGTGATATAAAGTAAAAATAAAATGAGAATAGAATAACCTCCTAAAAAAAATGAGAAACATTCAAAACTTAATTATTAGTAAATCAAACGTTCAAGGATGAATTGAAAAAAAATCAATTTAAAAAAAATAAAAAAAACTTGATTCAAGTCAACATGCCAAATTTGTGGCCCAATTATGAGACCGAAATGACTATATACAGAAGAAATGAAATAAAAAAAATGGAGGTCAACTTCAAACAAATTAAATGATAAAAGACAAAACTAAAAAAAAAATTCAATTAAAAATATGTAAAATAAACTCTAATCAAACCAGGTTCACTCGACAAACTTACAACATGAGAAATGAGATTGAAATAACCTCACAGAAAGGGGAAAAAAAATAATCATGAAGAGAACAACGTGATGCTTCCAACAATATCGTAGAAGGTGGCTTTTGAGCAACGGGAGGCGCCATACGTACCGTCCAAAGAGCTTAGGCACCAACCACTTTTGTTTTTTTAATTATTTATATATTTGCTAAAATACTAATTTACCCTATTCACTTTTCTTATAACTAAAAAGCCATAATAAAATTACAAAGAAGCCCTTTAACGTGTGTTTTAATCTATTTTGTTTTTAAGAGCAATTGAATCATTTTATTGTGTTAGAAAAAATGTACAAACCATTTTGTCACCAATCAATGTAGAAATGTTCAATGGATCCCTTGGAAAAAATGATATTACCTCCAATTTATCTCTAACTAATCAATTTGATAGTGCTATTACCCCTAAAAACAAGCTTTGATGATTTTTTTTAAAATAAAAATATAAAAATATTGTTTCGTGTTTTGTATCTTATGCCATAATATTTTCCTGGTGACTTGCGTTCTTGTTTATGGATGTAAATGAGAAGGGAGACTAATAGCACAATAGGAAAAACATTCAAACAAACCATTCTCAAGTCACATCTCTTTTTAGGACTCAAGTCAATTAAAATAATATAGTTTCAATTTGTTTTATTTTTTAAAAATCAAAACAATATCATTTTATAAAATCAACATATACATGATCCTGTGCACAAACAAGATAACATGTACATGATCCTGTGCACAAACATGATAGCATTAACACAAGACCATCATGAGAGGGTAATGGAAATCATTAAACAAGATGCATATGAGATTGTAATGAAAATCACATAAGCGTGAGGGAAGGGCACCAAATTCATAGGTGATTTGGGGCACATGAAAGAGGAACAAGGTGCTATGCGAACCCGCCTAAGGGGAGAAAAAAAGGGTATTGATGAACTCAAATCGGGGTAGTTGATTACAAAAGCAT
>Ga0325411_1009271_pt1 | contig 10538 bp, 3 predicted proteins | sample PopdelMetagenome_13_FD_206181 | JGI IMG/M metagenome (GOLD analysis project Ga0325411, IMG submission 206181) | Populus deltoides microbial communities from Bellville, Georgia, United States - Xylem-PdIQD-R4 | ecosystem: Host-associated > Plants > Phyllosphere > Stem > Wood/Secondary xylem...
AAAAATTAAGAGCTTATAGTTAAATTGACAAGCACGTACACTCTCAGTTTCTTTTTCAAGAAATCAATCCAAGATAACTAAAAAAAGGGAGAAAAGAAAACCCTTACACAGCAAAAAAAGACGAAGATCTGTCGGTTGCAGATATTTTAAACCGCTTGTTCGTTTTGCATGCTTGCAGCTACACGCATGTGATTGGATTATTTGAAGTTATTTTCAAATAAATTATTTAACAAGTTTCTAAAATAATTAAATATTAAAATATTTTTTACACCCAATTTAACAAATAGAGCTTTTATATATATATATATATATTCAAAGATAAAATCCCAACCTTTTTCAAAGAAACAAAATACAATTTAAAAGTTAAAACATAAGAATTCAAGCAGCACAAGCAAGTATTGCATAGGCGGATAAAAAAAAAGGTCAATAAGGTTGGTAGATTTCTATATAGTACGAGGGGAGTAAAAAAATTAAAAAACTGATTAAATTAAAAAAACTAAAAATAATAATTAAAAAAATTAAACCGTCAAAAAAACCGATTAGAATTTTTAAAAAACTAACTGGTTCGGTTAAAACCGAACCGAATCCAAACCGAAAAAAATCAAGTTAGACCAAAAAAAACCAGTTTTTGTTCTAAAATAACCGAACCAAAACTGGTCAATTTGAACCGATTTTAGTTTGGTTTTGAATTTTTTTAATCAGTTTAATTATTTCTTTTTTATAAAAATCAAAATGAATCGAAATGATCATCATTCTAGTTATAATAATGATGGAGATTAGCATCCTAGAGGTGGAGTGGCTGGTATGGTGCGAGACTCAAGGTGGGTATACCGGGTTGACGAGGGTAAGTATATATATGACGAGCAATTTTAACTACAGGATATTTAGAAAATTTTCAAAAACACTTTCCAACCTCAATATCAAACATTACTGATCTCCTCCAGATCTTCTCCATCTTGTTAGAGCACCTCGCACCTATCTTTTATTATTTATCTGATTTTTTTATTCAAATTTTTCCAACTTTCAATTTTAATTATTTTGATTATTATTTTATTTATAATGATACAACTTACTATTATGGATTGGTGAATGTAACTATATTTTATAAGATGGTGGTGAGTAATTGATCTATTCCACTGGAGATCATGGTGCGATTGTTGAAAACCCATGCCTTCTCTTGCTTGCTACCACCCTCTATCTTTAAACCAAGATATAATTGAACATATGAAATGTGAGCAACTAATTAATAAACCTCAATATGCTATGATTAAAAAAAAAACCCTCAAAATGCTTTTTTATATATATAAACCTCAAGATGCTTGATTAATCATGCACAACACCGAGCTAATAAATTCATTATTATTATTATATAATTGTCCAAGTCTCTCGTGAGTAATTTTATAGTTTTATAGTGCTCAACATCTCATTGATTATTTTTAAGGCTCATTTTAAGAAAATGGAGAATTACAATTAAAATAATATTTGAAATTGTGGTAGCGATTATTTTTTAAAATATTTTTTTACTCTGAAATTCATCAAAATAATATTTTTTTTATTTTTAAAATTTATTTTTAACATCAACAATTCAAAACAATCGGAAAAACATAAAAAATTAATTTGGAGTAAAAATAATTCAAAAATTTTTAAAAGCTCTTTTTAACCAAAAAAAAACTTTCTTAAAAAAAAATCCTAAATGCAAGTATTTTATCACTTTTAATGAATTTCAGTATATCATAAATTTTATATTCTTATGTCTTTTAAAAGAAATCTCATAAAATAACTAGTTAACTCTCATTAACTAGTGCACATGCATATTGGAACTTTGGAAGAAACATCACATGTTAACACGATTTCTTTATTACAGCCCTCAATTATGCATATTCTAAAAAATTAAAAATAAAAATCAGACTTTTCTACGCATTATTTTTTAATGACACCAATGATTTTAGTTTTTAGTGCCCGTGGAAAAGTAGCTTAATAATATAAATTATATATTGAAATCTTATTTAATATTTTAAATTATTAAATTAAAATGATTATTTGATATAACATTATAGTTTTAATAACCAAGTGATCATGAGTTCGAATCGTATTATCTTTATTAATTTAATAAAAATTAAGTACTAGATAATGTGATCCTATATAAATTTCAATTTTAAAGGACTTTCATTTAAAAAGATGTATTAGAGAATAATATAAATTATATTTTAAAATTTTATTTAATAATTTAAATTCGATGTTTTTTTATATATATATTTAATTAAATTTATTTTAAATTTGTTGGGAATAATTTGAGAGAGAGAGAGAGAGACAGATAAATAACGATAAAATTACATGATCTAATTTTTACCACCAAAGTACAAACCGAAAGGAGGCGTGGGATTGGACATCAAGGGAAGTTCCTAATAGCACGTGACCAGGGTATGAGTACAATAAACACGGATAAAATCATTTCTTTTTAAAAAAAGAAAAAAAGAAAGAGGTGAGGGCACAGTAAAACCATGTCCTTCATTGACTTTTTCTGATCTCTATCTCTCCCAGAGGATCATGCTTTTCCAGTTCTCTACGCGTTGATCTTTATCACAATCAAATCTTTCAGCCTTAGCCTAACATTTAGGGTTAGACTCTGTTGTCTATGTACTTGCACTCGCCCTTCTTCTTTTTTTAATGTGTTCTAGCTATAACATGGATGCCCTGCCAAGCTTCCCTGTAAACTTACAGCAAGGTTATGCTGTTTTAAACTTTTAATACCGCAGTGTTCCTGAATAGGTTTTGAATTTGTTATTTAATAATTATGATTTTGATTTTTTTTTATAATTATTAATTTTAGAGTTCATTAAATTAATTGAGGTGCATACAAAATGATCCGAACATTAATGTTAATAAATAAATAAACAATTAAGTATAACTCAACTGGTCAGGTTCTGTATTTTCTTTTTAAATATCACCAGTTCAAGTGCTATAAACTTTAGAACTACTGAAAGCTTACTTAGTTGTTAATTTTAAGGTATCGGAAAATTAGTTGAGATGCATATAAACTGGCATGAACATCCACGATTCTAAAAATTAAAAAAAAAAATGCCTTCCCATTACCATTTAGTTTGATGCAATTAAATTCCTAGAGAATTGATAAAAAAAAAAAATCCCACGAAAGGGACTTTATGTTTTGAACCATTTTCCTAGTTTTCTTTTTCTCTACTAATAAAGTCATACACCAGTGCAATTAACCCTTTTATTTAACAGTTTTTTTTTTAATTTTAGTCATAAAAAAGAAAGCAAAATAAATTTGACGGGTGTCAGTAATTTCACGATTAAGGGCGTATTTGGCAGTGTGGTTGCGGGTGCTTTTCAAATAACTTTTCGTGCCAAAATTCATGTCAATGATGTTTTTTCATTTTTTAAAAATCATTTTTGACATCAGCATATCAAAACGATCCAAAACATACAAACCATATTCAATTTTAATAAAAAAAAATTTTAAAATTTTTTAAAACTCAGCCGCGTTTCCAAACATACTCTAAAGCTAGCTAGTGAGAACCGTTAAAAAATTGGTTTTGAGACATGATTGACGGGTAATGACAATTTAAACTTGTGTTGCACGGGTTAAAACTTCGTAAGAAATATTTTATCACAATGAATATTTTAATATAAAATATTAATACATTCAAAACTATTTATATACAAATAAAAAATTTATTTTAAAGAATTCCAGGTTAATAAACTTTTACAAATTCAAAAAGTCATGTGTATGTGTTTATGAGCATGCTAAGTTAGTTATTTTTATTGTACTATCAATTTACTCTGCATGCAATATATTATTATGCTCATATAAAAATTGAATCAAACAATTTTTTTGGAAATTTTTCCCAGCAAGATCATACATTGTTTAATTAGTGCTCTCTATAATTAGATAGCTAGCTTGGATCCTGAGCCTTCATCTTTCTTGAAATTTGAATCAAACAAAATCTTTTGGAGTTTGTTTGAGAATATAGTTGCGGTTATTTTTTAAAGTGTTTTTTATTTGGAGATGTATTAAAATAATATTTTTTTTATTTTTAAAAAATTATTTTTGATATCAGCACATCAAAATAATCTGAAAACACTAAAAAAATATTAATTTAAAGTAAATAAAAAAATTTTAATTTTTAATTTTTTTCAAAACTATTTTTAAAATACAAAAACAAACAGAGTGCACTCGATGTGGCAGCATTTGCTTTCAAATATGTTGTTTGAAATTGTGTTATAAATAATGGTTTTTAAATATTTATTTTTTAAAAAAATTATTATTTTTTATTTTTTAGATTATTTTCATATTAAAATTAATTTTTTAAAATTAAAAAAATATTATTTTATTATATTTCTATATAAAAAATACTTTGAAAGGAACAACAACCACATTCTTAAGATATTTTAAATATATATTTTTTTATTTTTTAAAATTTAATTTTAATATCAATGCATTAAAATAATTAAAAAATAATAATTTTAATTTTTAAAAAAAGAAATAATCACATCGCAGAGAAAAAGGGAACAACATCCTAGATGGTAGGGGATAACAAGCCTAAGCCTTGGCTTGGGATGTCATTGTCAACTTCCCTTAATTACCAAAGTAATGGGCTTGACAGCATGCGCGTGTCCTGAGAGCACAGTAGGTAGTAGACTTGCTCAGCATCACGTGTTCCTACTTCCTAGTATGTCCTGTTTTGTTCAGTGGGCCTCAATGCGATCCACCAACCAGCAGATCAAGCCCAACCACTTATCCACCCTCAGGATCTTATCAAGCCCACTATCCATGTCCTTTTCAATTTGTGCAGCGGTTCTTGGCTATCCCATTTAAAAAGTAATTATTTTATTTTGTATTTTTTATTGTTTTTATATATCAAAATTAAAAATAAATTTTAAAAAATAAAAAAATATTATTTTAATATATTAAAAAAAAACAATTTATATCACTATCTCAGGATGAGGAGCCTATCCCATTGCATTTCTCCTGCCGTATTGTAGCCATAGCTGATACCGAGGAATTCACCCCGTGCTAAAAGAAAAATGTCCTCTTTCTGAATTCTAGGAATTCAAACCTTACCGGGTGATAATAAAACATGTTCTTTTCCTTGATTTTCTAGGTTAAAATCTTAATATTAATATTTTTAAAAATATAATTTATTACAAAATTTAAAATACAGAAAATCAACGTGAAGGATATACTTTTAAAATCGTTTGAGAACAAAATTTAGTTTTCTAAAATGATATGAAAATATTCATTATTATTAAATTAAAAAAATAGCCACAACCACCCAATCATTCTATTGATAAAATGATTTGATAGATACCATTCAAGAGAGTGCATAATCTTACATAAAAAAGGCATATTTTGAAGAAAAGTAGGAGATTTAAAGATTTTACCATCTTTAGCTAAAATGAAAAGTAAAATCATTGTAGCTCACTCATGTTTTTCTATTCATCACTACAATATTTTTTTGTCATTCCAAAATAAAAAAGATTTTCTTTGAATTATAGATATTTTTTATCTTTTCGCACATGAATTAGTATATTTGTTTAGAAGTATTATCAACTCTTCTATGTATTAATAAATAGTTAAATAACCAAAAAGCTTCTCGAGTGAAAAAAAAACTAACATTGTCAAGTAGGGGTATTTTTTTCCTTTTCTATTTTTTCTACACATTAAAAGTACACACATGCCCTTAAAACTAGAGAAATTAACACAAGGAATCAAGGTTAATAGGGTATTTTTGCCTCGAGTATGTTGTTAATTATTGATTTGATCAAGGGCAATAACGTTATTCAACAATATTTAACATTTTTTATTGGAAAAGTTGTTGATGCACAGGGAATGTTGTGCACTTTGGGTGACGCGTGTGACGTCTCTTGGTAGTTTAAAATACACTTTTTCCTTCTCGTTTTATTTGTTATAATTTCCTCTTCCTTTTTAGGTGACGTGTGCCAACTTACAATGATCGATTTATAGTTGGTTGACCTTTCTTTCTTTTTTTCTCTTTTTATTTCTTTCTTCTACCCTGAAAAATGAGATATGGTCCTCGTTATTATTTATATTTCATATTTAGTCCTTTTGGTTTTGATTTTTTGGTTTTTTCTTTTTGTTAAACTTTTATTTGTTTTTAGTTTAATCCTTCAATTATAATTTGTAATATATAATGTTTTTTTATATTTGATCATTCTTCTTTTGATTTTTTAATTTTTTTAGTCCTTTTATCAAAGTTTTTATGGTTTTTAATTTCATTATTTAAATCATGTTTATGATTTTTGTTTTTTCAATATTAAAAGCAGTGGTGATAATGATAATGATGATAATAGTATTGGTAATGATAACAACAACAACACCACCACCACCACTAATAATGATAATAATAAAGGGGTGTAGCTTAATTGGTCAGACCCTGAATTTGCTTCCTATAAATCACCAGTTCAAATATCATAAACCTCAGGGTCGCTGGAGGCTTACATGGTTGTTAACTTTTTAAAATCTTGAGGGACTAGTCAAGTGATGCGTAAGCTAACCCAAACACCCATTGTTGACAAAAAAACAATAATAATGTTAATAATAGTGGTAGTAACAGTAATGATAATAATAGCAACAATAATAATTGTGATGATGATAATAATAATAATAATAATAATAATAATTATTATTATTATTATGATAATACTAATAATTGTAATAATAACAACAATAATAATTATGATGATGATAATAATAATTGTGATAATTATAGCAGTAATAGTAGTGATAATGATAATAATAAATAATAATGATGATGAGGATGATATTGTTGTTGCTACTGCTATTAACAACAATAACAATAATAATAGTAGTAGCAATAATAACAATGTTGATAATAATAATAATAATAATAATAATAATAATAATAATAATAATAATAATAATTGTTATAACCCAATTTTTTACCATTTTAATTATTATTATTATTTCATTTACTGAAAAGGATAAAAAATAATGATAAAAATAATAATGATAAAAAAAAAGGTTAAATGAGATAAATGAAGAATGAATTAAAATTTGGGTTAAGGGCAACATGATTAGAAGTTTTTGGGGTTTAATTAAACTTTGAAATTAATCTAATTAAGCTTGGAATTAATTTAATTAATCCAATTAAGGGTTTAGTTGGAGAATTGATAAGTTTTGAGACTTAATTGAGCTTGGAATTAATTTAATTCATCCAATCAAGGGTTTAATTGGAGAATTGATAAATTTTTAGACTTAATTAAGCTTGAAATTAATTTAATTCATCCAATCAAGGGTTTAATTGGAGAATTGATAAGTTTTAGACTTAATTGGACTTTGGATTTAATTAAATTAATGAAATCAGGGACTTAATTGAAGAAATAGCAAAGTTTGGGGTTAATTGGGGATACGATTGCAGCAGATTAAAGTCCAAGGACTAACTTGTAAAAGGCGCCAAAATGCAGGGAAAATTACTGTTTAAACCAGGGGTTTAATTATAAAATTTTCGAAACTTCATGGGCCAAAACGCAAATGGCCACCTCACATACCAAAACGGCGTCGTTTGAAGGAGCGCTGTTCATCTTCTTCGCAGGAACCGTTGCTGGAGTAAAGGGTGGAAGCCGTTTCAAAGTGCTTGGCATTCTCTGGCTATAAAGCCAGAGAAGATGAGAGAGCGGGGGGGAGAAAAAGGATGGCATAACCGAAAAGCCACTGGAGAAAAGACAGAACCGAAGGGAAAACAGAGAGACAGGGAGGAGAAGAACAAAAATGTATTAACAGGGGGGCTGGGGAAAAGAAAAACGCAAGAGACAGAATCAGTTTCAACCATCTCTTCACCATCTTCAGCAACCCTTCGGCCTCTAGGAATCCAGACAGGAGAAGAACCCCCATCTCTTCTGTTCAGACCACCACCATCATCGACTATCGTCTTCATCTTCCTATAATAGCACAAGCAACAACACAGGAAGGGAGGACTTGAGAAGACGCAGAACAACAGAAACAGAGGAGGAAGCAGCAGCAGTCGGGCAAGCCTCCGTCACCATCGACAACGTCTTCGCCTTCACCCCGCAGCCGCACCACCCCCAGCAGCTCTTCCACACCGTGAACATCCAGCAGTCATCCATTGAAGCCGCTGTCCCCCTCAGCCTTGCCAGGTAAGTTCTTCAGCTTTCTTTCTTTTGGTAAATTAATTATCCTCCTACTGTTGCATGCATGCGTGAGTGGTTCACGCATGCATGCAACAGTGGCCAGCCGGGTCACTGGTTTGGACCAGTGACCCAACCTTTTTTTTTTTTTTTTTTTTGACCATGCAACATAAGTTAAAAAAAAATAAATAAATAAAATAAAAAAATAGAAAAACAGAAAAATAAAAAAAAGTAGAAAAATAAAAAAAATATGTGCATGCATAAAAAAATAAATTTATTTTTACTCACTAGGCGTTAGAGTAGGGAATAAAAAAAATATTGATCTAATTCTTTTTTCGTGGCTACGAATTTTTACCAACGCCAGAGTTGGAATTATTCGAGCTCGAATATTCACTGGCGCCAGAGTCAGGAATATTATAAACAAATCATCATAGCATAAGTGAATAAATGTTTAGCAATTTAAGACAAAATCAGCAATGCAGTCTGCCTCAGGCAGAACGTTTAAGGGGTGATAATATCTTCCCTTTTACGTAACCAGTCCCGTACCATAGAATCTCAGTTGACCAGTTAGGGTTCCTAGTGACCATAATACTAGGTGGCGACTCCTTAAACAAGACATTTTTCCTTTAAAGAACCAGATGCCAGAAATCTGTTCTTTTTCCATATTCAGAGAATTATTTTGCGGGCCGCCGCGATGTCGGGTGCGACAATAATAATAATAGTTATATTAATAATGATAATAGTATTAATAATAATTTATGGTTTTTAATTTTATTTATGGTTTTTTTTTCAACAATAAAAAGAAGAACAAGAATACCAATAATAGTAGTGATTTTACAGGTTACAGTACTGACAATTTTGGTACATGGAGGTTTGGCTTTAGATGGTCACAGGTACAATTGGTACCGCCAATGCTGTGGTAATGGACACCCACACTACTATAATCATTTTTGTCATTAAATTTCCATGCTCACTAGTCCAAGGAGCAAACTTGGCTCTTTGTTACCTAGCTATGATGCTAAACCTTACCAGCACATGGTGGAATTGTTTTGCAAGAGCTATCAAAGTTTTATTTATTTTTATAATAAAAATAATAATTTAAATTTAATTAAAACAAAATAATTTTTTAATACAACCCATTATTCTCTCATTGATATATATTATCTCTAAAAAAATATATTTTTTTTATTGTTTTTATGTCATTCATTTGATAAAAATAAAAAATAATCACCATCAACATAAAAAAAACATCTTGGATTCTTTCAAATAACAATAAAAAAGGTATATGTCTAGTCTTAACTTTTTTTTTAATCTCATTAAACCATGTAGATCAACATGAAGCTTCATCACGTGACTCTTATTTAATATGATTTTCAAATTAAATTATGTGAGAATTGAATAAATATGACTCGATTGATATAGCCAAAACCAGGTATAACTAAAAAAATTATAGATTTTTTTTTGTATAAATATTAACATAATCATGCTCTAGGTGAACCTGAGTATTAAGATGTGGCTCAATTGACTCGATCAACTAGGTAAAAATTCAATTTGCTTTTTTAAAAATAAAACGACTTTGATCAAATGTTTTTTTATAAAAAAAATACTAGGAAAACGATATTTTAAATAGACCCGGGTTAAACCTACCCAATCCATGACTTAGGTCTTAGCTCCTTACCAAGTTCAATGAGATTGTCATTTGGAATCTATTTTTTTTTAATTAAACAAAATAACCTAAAAAACAAGAGGGAGAGTCTTAATCAAAATTTAAAATAAAAAATTTAACATAAACTAAAAATATATGTATAAAAAAGATGCAGGGTTTGAATAAAAATTTGAAAGTAGAAGAAAAAAAAGTCAGATGTTTCTTTTCTATTTTTCAACAACTCTTTTTTCTCATTTCAAAAAACAAAGGGATCAAAATAAAATTTTGAATCAAAATATTTGATCCCTAAACTAAAAGGAACAAAAGGAACTTTGGCAAAACTTGTTGGTTTTTTTCCCATGTGACTTGGATTTTTTTCTGATTTAGGTTCGGTTTAGTTTGATTGTTTCGGTTTCAGACTTATAAAATCAAAACTGAACAAAACTGGTCGGTTTAATCAATTTTTTTAATGATTTGGTTTTTTCAATTATTTTTTTCTAATTTTTTTTAAATTTAATCAATGTTTTAGTTTTTTTCTCACAAATACTTCCACTCTCATCCCATATAAAAGAAATTCCAAACTCAAATCTCCCTTATTTGGCACTGTAACGTAAAATGTTTTAAATTTATATTATTAGTATATCAAAAATACTAATTTATTTTTCTTTTAATTAAAATACAAAACGCATAAAAAAACAGAATTTATCGCGCTCCTGAACACTAATGTCTAAAAACACAAAAAGAA
>Ga0325411_1009273_pt1 | contig 10536 bp, 6 predicted proteins | sample PopdelMetagenome_13_FD_206181 | JGI IMG/M metagenome (GOLD analysis project Ga0325411, IMG submission 206181) | Populus deltoides microbial communities from Bellville, Georgia, United States - Xylem-PdIQD-R4 | ecosystem: Host-associated > Plants > Phyllosphere > Stem > Wood/Secondary xylem...
GAAGAATCCAACTTTTTCCAAAGAAAAATAATAATTAGGTATTAATTTGGGATAAAAAAATTCAATGATATAAAAAAAAATTAGGACAAAACTGAAAATTTTAAAAAATAGAATTACAAATCATATTGAATTGCGAGTCGATAAAGGGTAAAAACTGTTACATTGGTTTCCCACACGGCACTTTCTGTTAATTAAGTAATTGGTTAATGTTTTGACGTAAAAGAAAATGTGCATAGTGTTTTGTCTTTATTTTTCTCCCTGTTGTTTTCCGACGTGGCAACTGTGAAGATCAATGTGTAGAAAGCATCAGCATCTTTCTCCACGTACACAAAATATACTCTCCCTCTCCCTCTTCCTCTCCCTCTCCCTCCATGTAGAAAATAAATTAAAAACACGCAATTTTCTTTATTTTTCTCCCTGTTGCATAAAAATCAAATTCCCTTCAGTTCATCTCGATCCTCATTTTCTTTTTTGATCGCGAGAGAAATTGAGAAATTCTGAGGTTTAGGAGACCAAAGAAAAATGAAGGCTATGGAGACGGTACATGATCTGATTGAAGAAGCTAAACTTCGAACGGTTTGGTGGTGTCTTTGTATCTTTTCCGCCACTTACTTCTTATCTCGTAAGTTCTCGATTCCTTTTGCTTTCTTTATCTATTTCTTGATTCTGTACAGTGCTAGTGAAGCTCGTTTTGAAGGTTCAATTTCTTAGATTTTTTGATTGATTAATCAGTGAATTTGCGTTTTGTATTGTATCAGTAGAGCTAGGGTTAACGTTTTATGGAACTTGCTATCACCACGGCGTCGGTGATTATTAACTGATCAGGAGTTTTTTTTTTCTTTCAAGATGAAAGATTTTAATTATTATTATTTGGTACTTAGTTTTGATCAAGGCAGGGTAGTTACGATTTTTATGTAATTTTTGAAACTTTTTCCCCACCTGATTATGCTTTGGTTGCATATGAAAATTAAGGTCTGTTTAGAAAACCAAAATTTTGATTCTTTTTATTAAAAAATGATGAAATTACATCAGTTGAGGTTAATTATAAATGGAAGTTTTAAGTGGCATTAAGTTGATCCATTGCTAGAGTCCTCGTCAGTGATAGATTTGTTGCTTCAAATAAATATTTTTATTTATGTGCATGTGCATGTTGCAGCTTTGGTGTGCTTTCGTTAGGAACCAAACAACGGTGATGATAATTATCCAATATAAATAATTACTCAATATAATGTTTTTTTTTTCTTTTTATGGTTCTTGTGGTAATCATTGCAATTCATTACAGATACAAGTTCATCAATGTGGATGAATCTACCCATATCAATTCTCATTGTGTCTGCACTAAGAATTTTGTCTAATGAAGTGGAGTTCAGCTGGAAAGCGCGCCGGTCAGTTCGTCGACAGTCTTATTTGTCACATTTGGAGAAGAAACAGTTGTCTAAGAATGACTCACGACTTTCTTCTGTGCCACCGGCACCAAAGTGGAAGAGGAAAATTGATTCTCCAGTTGTTGAGGCTGCAATTGGTGGTTTCATCGATAAGATATTGAAGGATTTTGTGGTAGACCTATGGTATTCAGAAATTACACCAGATAGGGAGGCACCTGAGCTGATACGGTCGGTAATCATGGATGCTCTTGGTGAGGTATCTGGAAGGGCTAAAGAGATAAATCTTATTGACTTGCTAACTAGGTAATTTTTTTTTTCATCCTATAATATCCTTTCTAAAATGAAATAGGTCACACAAGTTTTCAAGAAACTTTTCATAGTGAAATAGTCATTTATAAGCCTTACGTGTGAAAACATCGGAATGAAAGACTGTCTGGTGTTGCAGGGATTTAGTTGATTTAATAGGGGATCACTTAGACCTCTTTAGAAGAAATCAAGCAGCTATAGGAGCCGACGTGATGGCAACACTTTCTACTGAAGAGAGAGATGAAAGGTTGAAACACCATCTAATGGCTTCTAAGGAGCTTCATCCTGCATTGATATCTCTCGAGAGTGAGTACAAGGTGTGAGTGGAGTGTTCCAATTTTTTTTTCCTGCTTTTGTATGCACCTTCTTCATTGTTATTTAATGATCTCCTTTTCTTTTGCTTCCCATTTTCCTCTTCCAAAAAGGTTCTTCAACGACTGATTGGTGGAGTTTTAGCTATATTACTTAGACCTCGTGAAGCTCAATGCCCGCTGGTTCAGACTATCGCTCGAGAGATTGTAACGTGCTTGGTAATGCAACCTCTTATGAATCTTGCAAGCCCTGTGTAAGTATACAGATTACTTGGTCTTGGTTTTAGGCCTTTTTTTTTTTCTTATAGATGCTAATCTTCTAAAGAATTGAAATTATTTTAGGTGCAACATTAGAACTAGAGGAAAATTAGAATTAAAAGTAAATGGTGTTGCTTTGCTCAAGGCCACAGTCTAAGAATGTGTGCACGTGCCTCCTAATATTTGTGATGCAAATAGCACCTGGAAAGTTTATAAAAGAAGGGGAAAATCTATTTCTATAAGCATGTCTATTTGGCATGGTCCTAATTGGAGTAACCTAGACAGTTTTACCAGGTAAATAGAACAGAATTTAGGGGGTCTAACTGTCAGGGGCAGTTCTGTAATTTTCAGGGGTAATTTTGTGATTTGTAAAGTTTACCAGTCAACTTATTCACCATTAAGGAAGTGACTTGCTAACTAGCACTAGCTATGGTGCGCCTCCCTAGGCACCTCCTTATTAGCCTATATATATTGGTTGTAATCCCCACTTTTGGAGAATTATTTGAAGTGAATGAATTGAGATTTTTCAGCCTTCAAGGTTAGAGATAAATGAGCCAACTTGATATTAGGAGGATTACTATGACTTTAGCACTTGGTAGTTTACCAAAGACGAAAATGAGGTGTGATGCCTAAGAATTCCTAGGAGTTATTTATAGGAGCCTAGTGTGATGCTAGGTTTGTTTTCTTTTTCTTAAACCTACTTGATCCTTAGCTCCTTCATGTTACTCCTCTAAAACACAACCTGTCCCCAATTTTCCATTTTCCAACCTATCAAATCTGTCACAACTTGTAAGCCACAGTACTAGGGTGCTGTAATTGAAGATCCTGCATCAATTTGGAGGTCATAGGAAAGAAGTAATATGAATTATAATAATGAAAAATTGGATTTTTTTTTTAAACTCTCTCCTAACAAGCTATATTATCAACCATTGTTGCTGGTTGGACTGTCTGATTGAAGAAGTGGTCATCAGCTGCTATCCTCCACCAAATGATTCAGCTTTCATGAGTTGATTAGTTTTCAAAGTATATGTTGCTATGACCATCCTGATTGCTGTGTTATCTGCAAACATGTTATGATTGCTTGTGTTTTTCTTTTTTTGTATGTAATATTGTGCGGATTAGATAAATTTTTGGAACTCTTTAATGTTAATGTATACCTTTGTATACTGAATGATATGGTTATGCTTTATGTGACCAGGTATATCAATGAGGTACTTGAATTGATTTTACTTTCCATTAAAGATGATAGTCCAAAAGATACTGTTGGTGATCAACCTGCAGAGAGTGTGCATAATGCTGACTCTACCTTGAGAAAAGATCCCTCTGTAAATAGTAAAAGGACTGGAATTTTTGACAACAAAAGAGACTATCAAGGAACAGATACAACTTTGTCTAAAATTGATGATTGCGGAGAAATGTACTTGGATTATGACTCACAACAAGACCATATGCAGCCACATCCTGCAGAGTGGGCACGAATGCTAGAGGTGGCGACCCAGAGAAGAACGGAAATTCTTACACCTGAAAATCTGGAAAATATGTGGACGAAAGGAAGAAACTATAAAATGAAAGAGAAAAAAAAAGTTAAAGCAGGGGTTCAGCAATCAATGGCAAAGAGTTTAGTTACAAGCATTGCAACTGATTCTAATTTAGGAAAAGATATGCTGATGAATACCAATGTAATCTTTAAAGAAATGGATGAGAAAGCTATAGGGCGCCTAACACCTAGATTGAGTCTAGATACTTTAACAAGTCATGAGAACAAAAATGGGAGACAGTCTACTCAGGATGGTAGCCAGGTATTGTCTTTTGAAGGTGCACATGTTGGTGGTGAATTGGAGAATGCCAGCAATCTCTCTTTGAATGAAAAAAGAGGCGGACTTAAGAGATCCAATAGCACCTCTGCTCTAGAAGCCCTGGCTGATAAAAATAATGCATTTACGGGAGATGGAGGGGGATCCATTATCTCAGAATTTTATAGCCCAGATTTTCATAGGAGTCCAGATCATGCTGTTAAGGTCTCAAACATGGTAGTTAGTAGTGAGGGACGTCACAGTCCCAAGCTGAAGTGTCGGGTGCGTTTTCTTGTCTGAGTTACTGTGAGCCATACAGATTTTTGGAACAATTAAATTATCTCTGGATTCTTTGTGCAATAAGGGATTTACATTAGAGCTTCTTCTTGGGCCTTGCTCTTTACCAGTCATCATACTTGAATCTAATTCATTTATTTTACATCTTGTACATCCATGTCATTACAGGTCATGGGAGCATACTTCGAGAAACTTGGGTCAAAATCTTTTGCAGTTTACTCAATAGCAGTGACAGATGCAGAAAACAGAACTTGGTTTGTGAGAAGAAGGTTTGCTTCTCATCTAAAGATGACTTAAGGCTGCTAGTTTTACTAAAAGTTTTGCTTTTTCTCGATCCACTCCATTTACTATTCTTCATATTTACTGCATTGATGTTATTTCTGTGAAAGTTCTCGAAGTTTCTAGATAACTTGAAGCTATTTTGCTTTTGCATCAATTTCCATCCTCTTCTGCAGATACAGGAATTTTGAGAGATTGCATAAACATCTGAAAGAGATCCCAAATTACACATTGCACTTACCTCCCAAAAGGATATTCTCATCAAGCACTGAAGATGCTTTTGTTCAACAACGCTGTATTCAGCTTGATAAATATATTCAAGTATTGTCTAATCTGTACTCTGAATTTCTTATTTAGAATGCTTATTTCATTTTTCTGCTTCTTTAATCATGTTGCATTTCCCAGGATCTCATGTCTATAGCCAACGTTGCGGAGCAGCATGAAGTTTGGGATTTCTTAAGTGTTTCCTCAAAGGTAAGGATTCTGTGGAAACTGAAATTTGTTTCTGTAGAATTTAGCTGAACTTATTGTACCCCTTTTTTCTTCTTTATACTTCCATTTGTTAAATTAAATGACTCTGAATTTCTTTTTTTCTGTTTCCCCCCCTTGAAGAATTATTCTTTTGCAAAATCTTCCTCAGTCATGAGAACCCTGGCAGGTATGTGGGTGTGTTCTTCTTTGTTGCTTCATCCTAACTTCTTATTGAAACTACAATTTCGCTGCTAAGCACCATCTTGTTTATATGGTTTCTCTCTCTCTCTCATTGTCTCTCTGTCACAAATGCACATCATGTCTGAATTGTTTGAAGACTATGCATATCTTGGTGCACATCAAATTTCTTGTCTTAAATTGAATCTTTTGTTTGTTTTGTTTTTATTGTCCATCAACTTGAGGATATGCTACAGAACATGTGCTTTGACCCCTATTTTGCAAACAAGTAGTTTAGTTTTGAAGAGAGCCATTTATTGAAGACCTCTATAACCCTTTCAATCTGAATAGCAAAATCATCTCAGTTACTGTTTAATGCTGTGGATCCTGAGTGAAAGCTATGAGTATTGTTTCTTGTCTATCCCCTCTGCTAAAAAATTTTCCTCATTTAATTATGTGAATTAACTTGACAGTCAATGTGGATGATGCTGTGGATGATATTGTGCGGCAATTCAAAGATGTTTCAGATGGCTTTATGCGTAAAGTTGTTGGTTCAACTTCCCCACTCGACGAAACCAATTCCTCAATCTACAACAGGAACTTGTCCTGGCATTTGGATGATGTGAATAAACATGTCTCAAGGCAGGATACTTTAGAAACTGCAAACAGCTATTCTGAAACTGAAGAATGTCATAATCAAGGAAGCCATGACCAGAAGGGAGTTGGATCTACTGCAGAATCCAGCTGTTGTCATTCAGTTAATGAATTGAATGCAAAGGGTTTTCCTCCTCTGGTGTTCAAACATGATGAGGAGTCACGGGCCTTAGGTTTAGAGAAAAAACCTGTATTAGAGGAGAAAAGTGAAAGGATTAACCATGGCGTGTTTTCTGTAGCAAACTCTGCAATAGCTTCCAGTCATATGGATGATCCAGTCGGAATGCCACCTGAGGTATTTTAAGTTTGGTTATCTCTAATTTATCTCTCATTTTTTTCATGGCTCATGACCTTTTGCTGCAAAGATAATTTGGGCTTGGGGCATCTCAAATTACCTGATTAAGTTGATAGAGCATAACAATAGTTTCTTCTTGTAGACTTGCTGTTTCACTTTACTATTTTCCTACAAGTTAAAATAAGCATTGCCTTTTCAAGACTGGGTGATTCATTTAGCTGACTTCATTTAGTTTGGTATCAACGGTTAGTTCGGTCAAGTTCCTTCTCAATAAACCACACACAAGAATCTTATAAACATATAGAGTACCACCTTCTATTCCCCAGGTTTGAAATATTTCTTGCATTTTTGGTAGAAGATTTCTGTCTCCCAAATGTTTTATATCATTGGTCAGCTGAGTTCATAATTTTGCTAATGAACTTTTTTTGTTTTGGACACTTTCAATCGAAGAAACTTGTGTTCTAGGCAAAACTGTTCAGGTAGATTAGCTAAAGATACATCAAACCTGTCAAACCTAAACAGATTGAATGATCAGCTTCATGTTAAAAATTGTTGAGGCTGTTAATTATTGATTTAAAGCTGAATGAGCATTTTATGAGATCTATTAGTAGTAATGGAGGCCTTTGAGGAGTTTACATTGTAAAAAAAATATTCAAATATATAAAAATTGGTTCCAGGAGTTGAGGATAGCAAGATTAAATAGTATTAAGATAGAAAAGGGCAGATGTAGGATTAAACTTGTTAAATAAATACAGTCGGACAAGGGCACTGAGACATCACAACCTAAAGGAGAATGTTGCTAGAGGTGGAAATGTTTTGGGTTAGGGACATGGGAATCGAGTAAAATAACTGCAATACTGAATCTGTATTTTATGAATGATGATGTCAGACATTGCAGTCATGTCAGTGTTCAGATGAGACATTCCTTTTCTTAAAATGTTTAGTTTGCCTCTTGATTTCTGAAGCTTGTTTTAATTCACAGCCTAGGGAAGTTTGACTTTGGTATTTTTGCAGTGGACTCCTTCTAATGTAAGTGTACCTCTGCTAAATCTAGTCGATAAGGTGTTTCAGCTTAAAAGAAGAGGCTGGCTGAGGTGAGCTAATTTTTCTCATTAGTTCATTTATTTCTAGGAAGTGGTTTGTATGCTATTTATAGCAACCCTTGTCCTTTCTCCTTACCATATATTTGTGCATGATGCACCAAACTGTGGAAGATAAGAATCAGATGAAATATATAATAACCATGTCATAATTAAGGCTTTAGCCATAGAAGATCTTCCATGCATGGACTGGAATTTGGGAAAGAATCTCAAATTGTCTTCCATTTGAAAAATTTGAGACATTCCTAAGCTGAGTTTGTGCGATTGTCTTCATTGAACTCATGTCTCCAATGAAGTTTGGTTATCCTCGATTTATTTGAGCTAGGAAATTTAAGTGGATATTTGGTGAATTCCAGAAGGTTACATTTAATGAAATTTCAATGCTCGATAGTTTTTCTGTGAAAAGTTGTTTTACCTGAATATAATATAGTCTTTCTCCCTTTCATGGTATGAATAATCTTCCAGAACCTGTTTTTCTGGTTATTGTGCTACTATTGGTCAGTCTTTCACATGTGATCATCTTTATTAGCACAGAAGACAGGTCTTTTGGATATCAAAGCAAATACTGCAGTTAATAATGGAAGATGCTATCGATGACTGGCTTTTGAGGCAAATTTACTGGCTTCGGAGGGAGGACACTATTGCTTTTGGGATTCAATGGGTGCAAGATGTGAGAACTGAACCAATTTTTTGTTTCTTCATTAAGCTTACTGCACAGATCTTTTCCCAACTGTGTACTTCATTAAGTTTACTGCACAGATCTTTTCCCAATGTGTACTTCATTAAGTTTACTGCACAGATCTTTTCCCAACTGTGTACGTGATTGTTATTAAAAAAAATTACTTGGCATGATGCCCGTTAATTCCTGCCATCTTCAAGTTTTCAAGTAATGAGAGAGGTGTTTATGATTGGCTATTAAAGTTTTCAAGGTTACTCTAGGCTAGCTTTGTGATTGTTTGGGCAACCAGCTTTACAGCATAAGCCTGATGAGGGCTATCTTAGGAGTGCCAATGTGTTTTTGCTGCCATGCTTGTTGCATCCCTGAGACCTAATTGTAAATTAAATTGTAACAAAGATTCTGGGTGCTTAAACTGTTGCCCAACACATGTGAGCGATACTTGGTAAAAAGAGTCTTCATTGGTATGTTCTCCAAGTTGCCGAGGCAGGATTACACTTCTGTTTGATAGTGAACATGTTAAAGCCATCCAAAAGTAAAGCATAGATGTGGCTATCCGAATTAGGTTGTGTTTCTGTTAAGTTTAATTCCACAGTGATGCTTTGTCACTGATCTGACTACATGTTAGTTAATGCCTTTTCCGGGTTTGTGTGGTTAGCCCTCATCAAGGCATCGTCTGATATTAAGATGAATCGATTGGGACAATTTTTTTTTTTAAAAAAATAAGTTGTGAACTGGACTATGGTTTGACTTCTGTTGCTTTCTTGTTGATCTTGATCAGACTGACTGACTGTTAAATTATGTTATTTTCTTATGATGAATTACTTTCAGATTCTCTGGCCAAATGGCATGTTCTTTACTAGAGCAAGGGTTGCACAAAGCAAAGTGGACGATGACCAAATAAATCTCGTACCTTTTCAGATTAGCCAACTGAGTGGCAGTAAGGTCTCTAATAAGGGTTCATTCGAGGAACAACTCGAGGCTGCTTGTAGAGCAAGTGATATCAAAAAAATGCTATTTGGTGAGTATAGTTTTCTTAAACCATTGATACTTGTATAATTTGAGGTCCTTTTACTGGTCTTGAGTTTGGCCTCATTGGCACCATGGATTTGTTGATCATCAGCTCTTTGAGAAATTTCCAAATGGTTTTATTTATTTATTTATTTTCTTCTAATAACATTGACTTGTTTTTTTTTTTTTTCTAATTTGGTAGTCATGTGATACTTGGATTCCACACAAGTTCATTTCTGATAGCATGTTTGGTACAACATGAAGGGGGGATGAAAATAGTGGTTAAGAGAATTAGGAAAGTGCTAGATTATTGTAATTACTTTAACTCATAAAGTTAGGTTTTAACTCACTTGGGTCCCTCTCATTTTTTTTTCATTTCCCTCTTTTTTTGTTCTTTCATTTTCATTTCTTTTTTTTTTCTTTAATTTTATCGTTCAACATTGAGTTTGTATTCATTTTTTTTTTAATTTCATCCTTCAATATTTAGTTGATTTTGAATTGATATTCATAATTTGTTTCAGTTTGTTTTCTACGATGTTATTGTAGTTTCAAACAAAGAACTATATTTTTGTTATCGTATAACTAACTAAAAAATAATTAAGATAAAAACAAAGTTATCAAACCTAGTGAAGTCTATGACCTAGGTCACGGGGTTGGCGGGTTAAGCAGCAAAAAAAGAACTTTTTGTTATCGTATAACTAAGTAAAAAATAGTTAAGATAAAAACAAAGTTATCAAACCCAGTGGAGTCTATGACGTGGGTCACGGGTTTGGCGGGTTAAGCAGTAAAACCCATGTTGATTCAATATGTCGCCTTCTCAATATATATATATATATTTAAAAGATGTTATCTTGATTTTTTTAAACCAAATCATGTTTTTTACATGTCGTTTGGGTTGTCTTTGGACCCGTTAAGTTAACCGAATCATGTCGAGATATTTTTCGCACGGTTTAATTTTTAAACTGAGGGCTAGGAAAAGAGTCGGGAAGGGAGGTTCCGAGGTTGATCCACTAGGCCGGGTTTAATAACAATACCAAATAGTTTCTCGCGTTGAAAAAGTTTTTGGATTTTTTTATCCAACCCGTAGCTTAGCACGAACATGCAAACTAGTTTTAATATAAACAACTTGGAAAACAGAAATTTGTCCTCTCATTCCTCACTCTATTTCTCAAGAGAGTAAAAGTCGCATGCATGTTTTGCTACATGTTTCTATTTTCAACAAAAGCAAGTCATAGAAAGCTGTGTTTGTCTGATTTTGTTGGCAATAGTTTGTTGGAACTTTCATTGTTTGGATACCAAAGGTATAAGTTGAGGTTGTAGATTTTGTCTTCCAATTTTGGATGAACAGACTCTTCGCTTCAGAAATCTAGAGTTGAGTTCTTGACTACATTTATCAAGAACATAGTTACAAAATTTTCCCTTCTGTCAGATGGAGCTCCTGCAACTCTAGTCAGCTTGATTGGAAATAAACAGTACAAGCGCTGTGCAAGAGACATTTTCTATTTCACTCAGGTATAGGCCCC
>Ga0325411_1009274_pt1 | contig 10536 bp, 8 predicted proteins | sample PopdelMetagenome_13_FD_206181 | JGI IMG/M metagenome (GOLD analysis project Ga0325411, IMG submission 206181) | Populus deltoides microbial communities from Bellville, Georgia, United States - Xylem-PdIQD-R4 | ecosystem: Host-associated > Plants > Phyllosphere > Stem > Wood/Secondary xylem...
AAACCTTTATGAGAAATGGAGAGGGATTGTCCATTACCAACGAGGACATGTTTATTGCTAGCATATATAGTGGATTCATCCAAATTGTCTGAGTTATTTGCCATATGACAGGTGGTGCCAGAATTAGAAAACCACTCATGATTATTGAGGTCTTGGACAATGCATGTTGAAAAGCTTCAACTGTTTCTTCTTGAATTTCAAGAAACGCAAGCAATGTTTGGCCAGGTGGCCCTCTTTGTCACATGGTTGATAATAGACAAGAATGTTGGATGATGATTTGACACTACTAAAGTATGCAGAAGTCGTGGAGAACCGTGGCTTTACTCTCTGTAGTTCTGCCTTATGTGATGTCTGTTGTGTATAATAGATAGAAGTAGATTGTGAGTGGGAAACAGACTTGGAAAATATCTCATGACTAAAAGCTTTTGGAACAATCTCTGAAAAGAAGGGTAATGGAAGCTGTGAGATTATTGTGGTAAAGAAAATCTTGTAGTCTGGTCCTAATGCTCATAAAATACCAATGAACTTTATTTGTGTCATCAACAAGATGATCGATGACAACCAGTCGATCACAAAGTCCCTTGAAGAATTGAGAGAACTCAACAATGGATTGAGATCTTGTTGCATCAGTTGGAGTTCATCTTTGAGATGCAATTTGTGAGTTTTTGATCAGTATGAGAAGGAAACTTCAAGAGCTTGCCAAGCCTCATGTGAGTGTCGTAAGCACAGTACCTCACTCATAGACTCCTCTGCAAGAGAAGAAAACAACAAACTCAACAACATCTGGTCTATATATAGTAAAAAATTATGCTTAGGATTTGGCTTTGTGACTTCACTAGAGTCATTGATCACTGTACATGGAGCAATGATGCTACCATCTAGGAAACCAAAGAGTTCTTGACTAGTCAACAGGGGAACAAACTAATTTCTCCAGACAAAAAAATTGGAAGAGGTTAGCTTAATGATGAACATATGCACCATTGTATTGAGCGAAAGAGTATGATATGAAAAAGATGAATCTGCCATAATTACAATCTACAACCAAGCTCTAATACCATGAAAGTGTAATATGACTGTAAAATCTCATTGCTATGGTGAGGAGATGTGTTTGCATTATATACTAATGTTACAACTAAAGAATCTTATATAATAAGAAAAGAGAAGTGCAAGTAAACAAATTGATAATTACAGGGATTTTATGTCAATCAGAATGGAGATATATTAGGGATAACTTATATCCAAAACCTTATCAAAATCCCTAAAAAAAAAAGAGAACATTTTTATGAGCTCATCCATCCTTAACAAAACCCTTAAAAAAACAGTGGTGGTCTAATTTCTTATGTTAAATCTTCATTATTTACAGTCCCTAACTCCAAGTGCCAATTATAAATCAATTTGTGGGCTTGTTTTCAAAGCCCTAAATTTTTTATTTGTAAGTTACTTTTTACTTGATAGAGTCAAGCTTTAAATTTTTAAAGTTTAATTAAATTTATTTAACCTTTATTTAATCTTTAAATAAATGTTTTTCATGTTATAAAATGCTATATTGTTTCATGTACTATAGTAGCAACACTTTCATCTAATAAAATTATGGCATTAACTATACATCTAACATATATGTATTATTTATATTTAAACAAGTTCAATATTGACTTTAAAGGATTTATAATTAGAGATGACAAAGGAAATGAAGTTTTTGATGACGTATATGAAGATGTTGACTTCATATGAAGATGAAGTGACATTCACTTGCATGTTGATACAGATCCCAAATACAAGCCTCTTCAATTTTGCATGTTTAAATGCTACTCTGGTAAACTTATAAATGGTGGACCTCCCTAGACTAAGTATTGTTCTATTTATGATGATGATGATGATATTCATGGGAGCAATGGAGTTGTGTACATAGTTAATAAACATGGTTTAGATGATAAATTTGATGTATTTAATGTATTTAGTAAAGATCTTATTGTAAAAGAGTTTGGAGTTAAACTTGATTATGGTATAACTTTTAGGAAAGAAACCTTGGGTACAATTAGGAAAAAAACCTAGGGTGCAACTTGTAGGAGTAATATAGGTTTTGATATGGATAAAAATAATAACAATGATGGTTTGGAGTGTGAGGTTGAAGAAAATAAGTATAATTATGATAGTAATAGTTTTGCTGATGATTGTATTCCATCAAGTTTCAAGGAGTTTGAATTTATAAATGAAGATAAGGATGAATGGATTGACAACATTTATAACAGTAGCGATTTTTTTAATCGGGACTAAATTACATGATGGGTCTAATTCTGAGGATGAATGGAAATGAAGTAGTGAGGATGATGAAATTAATTTAAGGGGAAAATTTGACAATAATGATGATAAAAACAGTAGAAGGAAAACTAAAAAAAAAAACATATATCTAACTCTAAATTCAAATGCAAAAGATTTAGGATTTCAACTTATAGGTCTATTATATATTTTAAGAGTGTTTAGCATTCAATAACAAGTATCACTTTAAGGAAATATAAAGATAGACATGGTTCTCAACTAAAAAGAAACTAATAATCAAAAGAAGAAAATAAGTGCATAATGTTTGGGTAATGGTTGCATGTAAAGGATTTATGCTTCTTTATGATATGATAGACAACTTTTATGATTAAGTTAGCGAAAGTTAGACATATTAGACCACTCATCATCAAGGTTGTTAGCTCTATATGGACAATTAAAAAACTGCTACCCATAATTTAATGTTAACCTTAACATATATAATGAAGCTCTTAAAAAATCATTTTAGATGATCAATTTAGAATAAAACCTAAACTAATAAAGTTATAGAAGGCTAGAATACAAGCTAGAGATTCAGTAGAGGACAGTCTTAAAAAGTTGTATAAGAACTTTCCTAGATATGTTATTGAAAGATTTTAACCATAATTCTAATCCTTATTGAGGGTTTGACCCCAATTTTAATTTTGTTATTCATTCTCCTTGAAAGTTCCAAAGAGTCTATATCTGATTGAAAGTTATGAATGATGGCTTTGTAAATGGTAGCAGACCTTTTATAGGTAATGATGGTTATCATTTAAATGGTCTATATGGAGGAGTGTTTTTTATAATAGTTTCTTTAGATGCATCAGTCACACTAGATGTGAAAAATGCATTATTTCTAGGTATATATGTTATTGGAGAGGATGAAAATAGAGATGGTTTATGCATGTTTTGCATGACTCTATCAAAATTAGAATCAACAATAAACCATTTTGCATTACGTGTGATAGACAAAAGGTAGGATTATCTTTATATTTTATGTAACTCTTTATTTGTTTTATTTTATGTTTATATATTTGTTTGATTATGAATTTTTTATATATTGTTTATCTATAAGGGTTGCAGAGATTTTCCCTAAAATAACACAAAAATAGTGTGCAAGAGATATTTATGCAATTTTTTTTAAAAGGATACCATGAGTTAGAGTCGACAATAAGGGTTTGTGATTCTTTTAAATCATATACAAACCTTAACTATTGCAGCTATATGAAAGATATTGGTTATATTAATAGTGGTGCAGTTAATTAGTTAAAAAAATCCCTTTTGAAACAATTGGTATACTAAGTGAAGGTTGATATTGTAAAAAACAAGATGGTGGAATCATTGGGTTGGAAAATATAAGAATATACCAATTATGTTGTTACGTGAAAAGATCAAATTGAAGTAAATATCCAGGTTCCATGATTGTTTTGTAAAGCTGTAAGTCGGGAGACTAAAACCATTTTTTTTTATAAGGAAGGTGTTGAACAAAGTAATGGAAAAATATAGAGATTTGAGAATTATTTATACAAGTTCTAATAAATACTAAGTGTTTGAGGGGTGGCGTAGACATTCAATGAATTTGAATAAGAGAATTTGATCTTGCATGAAATTAAGAGTTTAAGAGGAAATTATAGGTGTAATTAAAATCAATTAGAAGAAAAGGGACTAATGCATGATTTTGATGATTTGATGTTTTTTATTAGTTCTTTTGATTCAACTATATTTACTATTGGTAATGTGATTCACGAGAATAAAAAACAATGTGTTTAGAGCCAAAAAGGCCATTTCTTGGGTTTAACACTGTGATAGATTTTTCAGGGTTTTTGTGCAGTATTCTTCATGTTCTTGGAAAAAATATTGCCTTAACTCTATGATTTGGACCAATTTTGGTCCATTTCTTTATGCTAAACGCTTCGTGATATTTGATTAGTTAATAATCTGGGGTTTATTGCAATAAATAACAAGTTTTTAATGGTTTTAAATCGTAGGGTTTTTGGTTTAGAACCGAAACCTATTTGAACCAAATCGTGATGATTCTTTGATAATTGAAGTGAATGCATGCTAGATTATTAATCATTGCATGATTCACAACATGTTCGTGGCCTTGTTTTGATCGTATCTAGTCTAGTTGGAGAGTCATGTTGATAGAATTGGTATGAATGTTTTTCGTGTTTTTTATTTTTTCTATGGTTGATCTGTTTTTGATAAAAACTTTATAAGTTTTCTAATTTTTTTAAGTTTGATTCATTTTAAGTTTTGGTTTTGTTTTTAGGCCAAACTATGTCTCTTATTCGGTTTATGGTAAGACCAAAGATTTCGAGTTAACCCACTCTTGTCAAAATTAGGTCAAAGCTTAAGACTCTATTTGGCTGACAATGTTTTTGCTAAAGTTTTTTTTTTCTTTAAGGGTGTGTTTGGCAAACACCCCCTGACCTATTTTTGACAGTTTTAGTTTTGAAAAAAAAAAGAGTGTTTGCCAAACATAGCCTTACATAAATAATAATAATAATAATAATAATAATTTGCTTTAAGGGTGTGTTTGCAAACACTCCCTGATCTATTTTTGACAGTTTTTGTTTTGAAAAAAAACGAGTTTTTGCCAAACATAGCCTTACATAAATAATAATAATAATAATAATAATAATAATAATAATAATAATTGCATTTTTAAAAAGAAGAGGATAATGTTTTTTTAGCATTGTTTTAGAAAATTTCTGTGCATGTTTTGGAATTTACAATAAGTTTGTAAAATTCCTTAAGGATTTGGCTAATATTTTAATAACCCTAAAAATTTTAATCCATGAAAATTAATGGCCAACGTTTTGATATAAATGTTGGACCTACCAGTATGATGATATTTAATTACCAGGAGTTGACTACAAAATTCTCATAATTATTTTGGATATTTTTCAATTTTAATTGGGAATATTTTTCACCATAATATACGAGTTGTAGAAAAAAACTTTCACCTTTCAGGATAGGTAAACCATGCCAGGGCATCTACATAGATTCTTTCAATAAGAATATACCTAGTCATACAAACCCGTAATAAATTGAAATGTCAGATTTATTCATAAGTGTAAATATTCATTCTAAGCCATAGATGGAGCACCAATTAGAAACCCATTAATATTTTTAAACCATATCCAGACCATACAAAGCAGTTTGCTTCAGGTATGGTGCGCTCGGGGTGCTCATTTCTTCTCTAGCCATAAACAGTCTCTTACCCTGGAATTTCATATAAAACCAGTCCAGTCTTCTATTGACCCTGAACCAAATAACTAGGAGACAACTCCTTAATCCTGACACCGCAACGTCATGCGCACACGTGTGACAGAATCACGACTTCGCTAGGGAATATAGTTATTCTCAGCCTATAAAAGGTATTAGCACCCCTAGTGCACCCAACCTGAGGTAAGTTACTTTGTGGTTTGATGTAGTTTAGAGATTTTGATGGTTTTCTGGTCTGTGGTCTATCTATAGTTTAGGATTTAAGATTTATTTATATGAATAAATTCGGCGTTTAAGAATTTATTATGGACTCGTGTACCCAAATAAATTCTTAGAAAAAAGTTCTTTGTAATTTGTGTATTACGATAAAAAATACTTATAATTAAAATTGGCGAATATTTAGAATAACTATGATAATTTTTTGGTCAACTTCAATATTTTAAATACCAGCCTCATTTGTAGGTCCAAAGTTCTACACATGGATTATTAACAATTAATTCTCATGAATTAAAAAATGATGGTTTATTGAAATATTGGCTAAATTCTCGTGAATTTAATAAACAAGTTAATAAATCCTAAAATGCATGCCAAGACACACATATATATTTGTTTTCATATGAAAATACTAAACAATGTGATTTTTTTATATTTTTGAGATATTTGTCCGTATATAATTAAAATTTTTAATTCTTTTATCTTTTTGGTTTTAAACATTTAAAAACATATAAGAAAATACAAACATACACACCTAACCATTTTTTTAATTAACCCATACAAATTACAAATATTTACACAACATTATAATTAACCAAAAATTATAACAAAAAAATACATAAAAAATCATCTAAATCCCAAAATGGACCTTCTGAAGGCTGAGGATAGCTTGAAAAGGCTACTTGAAACTCAGTAGCCACACTAGAAGATCTTGAAAATGCAGAAATAGTGGTGGCAAGTGTGCTTCACGCACCACCGCCACTGGCGATGTGTGGGTTCCCACACCGCCGCGAGCGAAACCTAATGAATAGGTGGTTTTGGAGCAGTTTCTCCTTTTATAACTCCCTAGGCCGATAATGGATCTCACCATAACTTATAACACAAAAAAAAAAAACACAAGCATTTGTTTTTATTTTCCTTCTTTCTTGTTCTATTTTTTTTTAATGTTGTTTTTTATTCGTTTCAATCAACCCGAACAATTATTGGCAAAGAAAAGGAAATGATGAGGCTAAGATTTCTGGTTTTGGTGGGTTGGTCTCTAGTGGCGCATCAAGTATACTTGTTCAAAGAGGTTTATGACTGGTGGCACATTAGTACACACAACAACAGGGCCTAGGGGTAAGTGGGCCAATCCACGAGATGCACAACATCTTCTTTTTTTCTCTATACTGGCAATGCACCTTACTAATGTCAAAGGAAGCATATCAAGACTAGAAAAGTACTGTCGTTGCTCTCTTTCTCTACTAGATTTTCAACGGTGGCAAGTTTATTTTTGGGAAAAAGAAAAAAAAAAGGGTGAAGACAGGCTAAAAAAAAGGGTAAGGGTTTTTTTATGGTCTTTTTTATGGCTCCTTCTTTTTTATGTGTTTCAGGCAGCTATTTATAGCTAAAAAAAAGTTTGTTATTTTTTATTTCTTGATTGCAATGCAAACTTGGTGACCAAGCAAGTAAAAAATAAAGTGATCCTTTAACTTTGTTCTTTTCATATTTGATCCCTTGTAAATTTTGATTTTTTTTATTTTTTTGTATTTTGATTTAAAAAAAACACTAACTTCAATGTCGCATTAACAATTGGACGTGTAGGAAAAAGACGTAGCAAATGACGTTAAGATGTCAAAAATACTTCTTTTTTTTTGTTTTTGTTGGTTTTTTTTTTTGCTATTTTTGGGGTTTTTTTTTTCTAAACTTGGATAGCAACATATAAGATGATGTTTTCATGAGTCATGAAGTCGTAAAACAATTCTGTGCAAATCGCTATGGTAATGAGGTCAAAATTTATTAGTCTTGTGAAATAAGGAAAACCATTTTTTATATCCCCTAGAGATGAATATGTCTCTTGTAGTCCTAATTTAAGCTAAAATGGAGTTTTGTTTTTTGTAAGATAACCCTCGCTATGATCACACCTTACACAAGGGGCAAGTATTATAAAATGATAAGAATGAAGGTATTTGAAAATGTCCATTAATGATAAGAAAGTAGTCGAAAAACCTAAAACAAATGTAAAATACCTGTGAACAGAATCCATAAGATCTTGATTGAATTTACAGAATAAAAAATCTCTAAAAAAAAAAGGCTTTGCTAAATGATGAATCTTGAAAAGACACGCAGGTATCTAACAAACAAGCAAAAGCTTCTCCTACACCTTCGACAAAAAAAAAAGAAAAGAAAATCATTGAGGAACTTGTAAATGGAATAGTAAAGGGCATTGTTATTTTAATATGAACAGGTAAAGAGATTTCAGGAAAGGAAAGTTGAGTAGATGTTCAATCAACGGTTTAGAGTGAAAAGAAAAACCTCGAAAAATCCCTTGTCAAAAGCAAAGGTCTTTAATAGCATAACATAAGCTAAAAGAATAACAAAAGAGGATAAAAAGGTGTAAAGGAGTGAAAGTGATCCTAGACCCATAAAAACCATCAAACACCATCTGAGCCTGCAAACTCAGCCTTCATTATATGCCTTGAAAAGTCCATTCTAATCAACCGAGCAGGAAAGATTGATAAATAACACTCTTAAAATGTAAGGAACCATTTATGAGAGTCATGACGAAGTGAATAACTATTAGTCTTTATTCACTTTGAGAAAATCCCAACACAAGACTTCAAACAAGTATTTGATCTTTTTTTAACCTAATAAAAAATGGACCATCTTCTAAACCAATCACCATGATGAAATATCTTTCTTCAAAGACTAATACAAATTGTAAGAGTTTCATGGACATTGTTATTTTGACATGTCTCAGGTTTTAAAAAAGATAGTAAATCTTGCAAAATCTCTGTTAAGGAAAACACTCTAAAATAAAAACCACAACGTGTGTCATGGATATTTGAAAAAAACACATGAAAACAACGTTTTCATAAGATAAAGAGTTTTAATTCATTCCTAATTAGAAAAAAAATATGATAGCATTTGCCACGACGTAAATGCTCACAAAAAAAAGAAGGCTATAAAGGTGGCTTGACATTCAAGATTTGAAAGTAACTCACATAAACTTGCTTAAGTAATCTGTGAGGGTGAGTTGGCAAGAGAAACCACTTCAGAAATTACAACCCTCAGTAATAATAATAATAAAAAAGGTTGTGAAGTGTGGGCTATATTTCAAAAGACATGCATTACATATGGTTTAATCGCAACTTTGAAATAGTTTTAGTGCATGATCCACCAATTAACAGAAAAGATGGTGAAATCTGCAAGGTGAACGAAGTCGGGAAATGGTAAAGACATCCCATCCACAAGGTGTGGATAACTAAGGTCATATGACAAGACACTCGTTTTAAGAGTACCCTTAGAGAATATTTTGTTTTAAATGTTATTTTAGAAAAGTTTTGGAAGGATCCAATGTAAATCCTAGTTTTTGAAATTGAAAAAGGGGTAGGTCACCAATGAAAATAGGTCAATTTTTTATTTTTAAAATGGGCAGGTCGCCTATAAAAATAAACCAATTTTCAGGGAAGTATGGAGGCTTGCTGAAATTCTTTTTGAAATTTGAAAAAGGATAGATCATCTATGAAAATAGACCAATTTTTTAATTTCAAAATAGTTAGATAGCTCGTGAAAATAGACCAATTTCTTGAATTTTAATAGGGGTAAGTCACTCATGATAATGAGACCATTTTCTTTTTTCCTTTTCTTTTTTTTAAAAAAAGCAAAGTCTTTTGAATTCCAAGATGGATGGATCCTTCAGCAAGTCTAATATACATTTTTTCTTTACAAGCTCACAATGCAAAACATTGATGAGATTTTGCTTCGTAAGCATTATAAAAAGAAGAAATATGTTGTTACCCACTTTTGACCCCATAAAAAAATCAAGAAAAAAATAGAAAAAGAAAATCCAAAATATAAGAGAATATACATGAAGAAATCTTAGAAGATTGTCCAAGTTAGTGGTGAAGGACCAAAATGACAAGTGGAAAAACCGGAGGACCAAAATATATAAGATTGGCAAAATTTACAACCCAATTCTGATTGAAAAAGGGTCCTATTAGTGAAAATATTTTTATTTGGAGTAAATAAATACAAATTTGGATAGGCAAGGACTCAATGAGAATTTTGGAAGGCCTAATTAATTTTATTGAGGACTTAATTGCAAGAAAAATTGATTTTTTAAGTCAATATAAGCTTTAGTTTGAAGAAATTAAAGTCTGAGAGGTTTTATTGCATAAATATTAAAGTTTGATGAAAAACTCATTGGTCTTCAAGTTTGGAAAAACTACCAAAATCTCTAAATCAAGTTTGTTGCAAAACCACCATTGTAAAACTAACATAGGTACAAAGCTTACAATTATAAAACATACCCAAAACTCTTTTATTTTGATCAAATGGTCAAGTTTTGATGAAGAATGATCGATCTTTGATTGAATCCTAATTTGAAATCCTATAAATACCCCTGAAAAATCAATATAGATGAGCAACAACGAGGAGAGAAAGAAGACAGAGGAAGATATGATAAAAGGAATTCCCAATTATGAATTTTTAAGAGTCTAGCACAAAGATTTCCTTAACTTTGAAAGAAAATAGCAACCTTAGAAAAGAAAGAGCAACAATCATTGGTAGAGCTTGGAAAGTATATATATAAAAAAACTCTTATAATCTAGCTATTTATGAGGCAAACTTCTAGCTCCATGTTTTAATGGTATTTTGAACTTGATTTTTTGTAATATATTATATTGATATTGTATTTTTATTAATGTATGAAATATTATTTTTTTGTTTAATTTTAATATGAGTTGTTTGCCACTATTTACTAAATGTTTAGTTTGTTGAAATAAAATAGTTTTTATATTCTGTTAAATATAGCCG
>Ga0325411_1009275_pt1 | contig 10535 bp, 3 predicted proteins | sample PopdelMetagenome_13_FD_206181 | JGI IMG/M metagenome (GOLD analysis project Ga0325411, IMG submission 206181) | Populus deltoides microbial communities from Bellville, Georgia, United States - Xylem-PdIQD-R4 | ecosystem: Host-associated > Plants > Phyllosphere > Stem > Wood/Secondary xylem...
ACTTTTTATTTTCACACTTCCTGCATGGACACCTAATATCGCCTCCAGTAAAATTTCTAGGAATAGATGTTGCGAAATTAATAAAACCCTGAACCCCGTTACAATAATCCATCCTCCGCAATCCTTGGGGTGAATCTCGATACATCCATGAATGATCATCCATGATTTATATCGAACCTCTATAAAATTATGATGACATAATGTATTAATTAACTAAGTTAGGTAAATAAACTTGCAAAAATATTACTTTACCTCGAGATTATCCAACAAACCAATCACAACTTCTCATAAATATTAAATATTCATTATCATTTATCAACGTCCATACAAGTTAAAATATATAAATTTACAGAAATTACCACTCCGCAATACCATTGACAAAACTTTAAACCAACCCATTAAGTAAGCTATTAATTATTTCAAAACAGCACATGTATTTTGGTAGTTCCATAAAGTTTTAACAGTTTACAAACAAATACAATCTTACAAAATCTAAAACAAACCATAACAGGTATAGAATTATACATTCATATACTACAAGTTTGTTTGAGAAATAACAATAAAACATGTACATTTACATTTACTAACAAAATACATATACTAAAAAAATGATAAAATTGACATTTAATTAAATGTTAAAATTTAAAAAGAAAGAATTACATACAAAAATTGATAAAATCCTTTGGTAAATCAGAACACGGATGCTGTGACCACAAAACTTCAAGAAATATAACTTGTTGTGCTGATATGAGGAAGATTTTTATTGGGGGGGGAGGGGGGTCTGGTTGTTTGCAGATGGAGAGAGTTGGGATTAGGAAGAAGAATGAGAAATAGGGGAGGAGAGAGTCGGCAGAGCTGACATATATTAATTTTTACTGACGGTTTCACCAACGGAATATCCGTCGGTGATTCTGACGGAAACATAGATACATTACCGTACGGATCTGCCATTTCAAATCCCTTGGTGAGTCCATCGGCAATTTAAACGGTGAACCGATCACGTCACTGTACGGGCTGTCGTTTTGAATCCGTTGGAAAAAAATAACCCGCCAAAACCTTCACGTCAGTGACCCACCTTTTTTTTTAATTCGGAAACTTTTCCATCCGTAATTCTGTCAGTAAGTACCGATGGAAAATTTCCGTCAGTAATTACCGACTGAATTACGGACAGAAAAGGGTCCGTCGGTAGTTACCGACTGAATTATAGATGAAAAAGTTGCCGTCGGTAATTTCGACCTCAAATTACCGACAGAAATATTCTGTCAGTAAATCCGTTGGTATTTAGCGAATTTCTGGTAGTGTTATGACTTGATTTCTTGTGGCGGGCTTCTAACCAAGTTAGAGTTCCGTAATTTAAATGTGAGTTGAATCAAAGTTAAAGTACACATATAAAGCTTTTCAAGAAGGTATTATGAGCAGAAATCCAAGTTCATTTGGACCTGTAATCAGACCTGCAAAATCGAGTAGAAATCCTCCTGACAGCAAGATTCTCTGCTTTCACAATACAGATTCAAACAGGAATATCTAGAGCCTCGGATATCAAAATCATGTGATTCAAAAACTCAAAATCATCTACTCATCCAGGTATACAACATTTATGGGGATGTTAGGTCAGATAAAATTGTCTTGAAGGTAAAAATCCAAACACAAGCTGAAGGATGAGATTGGTCTCCTGATCTGATGAGGAAACTAACAGTGTCGAGCATCCCATTACGGCTAAGAGTCTGACATAGAAACAGTGGGCCTTAGAATTCAAGAAAGGTGCAAATCAAGCCTCTAACATTTCATGAATGAAAGAATATAGCTGGAATGGTCGGATATTGCAAGAAACCAACTTAGAAACAAAATCTAAGTTGCAGCATAGTCTAAATTACAACATAATTGTAATAGCAGCAGAGTCAGTTTTCAACACAAATTCTGAGGGATTTAACCAACCTTAATGACTATATAAAAACGAAGGAATTAAGTAACATTAAGGGCTCATAATTCTAAGAAGAATCCTAACGAAAGATAGTAGTTAAAGGAGAGAATAAAGGAAGCAAATCATAGCAGAAACAAGGCCTCTTCTTCTTCTCTACAACTTTATTTTTTCTCTGTTTTTGTTAATTTTCTAGCAACTATGAACTAAACTTTGGCTTTCGGTTCAGGGGAGTTTTGTTTCATTATTGTTTTAAATTGTGAGAAGAGATATTTATAATGTTACTTTTGGACATTCAAGTACTTATTTTCCCTGAATTTGGTACATAAGCTACTATTTTCATTCAAGCTTTTTGGATGGTTTCTGTGGTAAGCATGCTTTTCTTTTTATGAGTTTTCAATTCGTAATTGTTGATTTCTATCAAGAAGGAAGCAAAATAAATGAATTTGTTTGATTTAACTTTCAAGTTAAAAGAATAAGACATGTCAAAATCTTTAAGCTTTTTAACGATAACTTATAGTACTTGATCATTTTTTTTTGTTCTTAATTGCTTTTTTCAAGGAATTAATTAGGATTTTTTTTATAATTAATTTAATCTTTCTCGATCTTCCATGCTTAAAGGAATTTTAGTATTTGCTTGAACTAAAAAAATATTTATTTTACTTCGATGATCAATCTAATTCATTGAATGGACATATCCCTTTTGAACCAAGCATATAACACTGAATTATCTCTTACGTTTTCTTTTTAGAATTTTATTTTTCTTTAAATTTCTTATCAACCCCCCCTTCTTTTTTATTTTAGTATATTGTACGAAGATTAAACAAAATTTTCCTCGAGTTCGACCTGGATTTCACGATCATACTATAATTTTTTTTTTGTGATAGTAAAGTCAGAATTATATTTTGGAGGTTCCAATAACCGACCAAATTTTGGCGTCATAGTCGGGGAAGTTTTTATCTAATTTTTCTTTAATAGTGAACTGATTTATGCCAAGATCTTCTCGTACAAGTGAACTAGTTTCTAATCTAGAAGTTGAGAGAACCGCAAGAACAAATAGGAAGGGTAAGAGGCAAGAGAAGAACCTGCTAACTTTAACGCTTTCAACTAGCAATTCTAAAAACAAAAGAAAAGTAGAAATTTCTGAAAACATGGTAGAACATAGAATATTAAAGGAGTTGGCAACTCCCAACATGAACTAGTAGCCTTTATTCATTGAATTTCCAAATATTGATATAGCACTTGAAGGAATTCCATGTGGTTTGTTCAACCATGAAATCATAATGAGTGATAGAGGTATAAATTAAATTGATGGCTTTCTCATTCTCTTTGGCAGAGAAGAAGAAGGACTGGCTTTATTAACTTCTTTGTTACCTTCCTTCAGGGTCAATACTAACATGGAATGATTTAAAGAAGAAGTTCTTAGAAAAATTCTTTCCAGCCTCACATGCCAGAACAATTCGTAAAGAAATTAGTGGAATTTGCCTAAATAATGGGGAAATTTTATATGAGTAATGGGAATGTTTTGATCAATTATACACAAGTTGCCTACATCACCAAATTTCTGATCAATTATTGCTGCAATATTTTTTATGAAGGATTTTTGCTCATAGATCGAAGCACAATAGACGCTACAAGTGGTGGTGCACTTATAGAAAAAACTCATGTGGAAGTAAGAGAATTGATCTCTAAAATGACTGCAGCACCCTCGCGACGTCTCGGCGACCCTCCCCGGGAGCGGGGAATGATTTTGGGGTTTTTGTTTTATGCATAAGGGAGTCACCACCTAGTATTATGGTTAATAGGAAACCTAACCAGTCTTTTAGAGATTTTAAGGCAAGGGACTGGTTGCGTAAAGGGAAAATATTAGCACCCCTAGTACGCCATGCCTAAGATAAGTTGCTTAGTATTTGGTTTGCCTTATAATTGCTATAATGTTGGTGTTTTCTAATCCCATCCATTTTCCTAGGATAAGCTTGCTATGATGAACAAAACTTGGACTCAAAGTCTAAAAAAAACCCCTTGGTCAATGTGGATCACACCGTTAGATATGTCTACAAAGTACCAAGGAGAACCAATGCAGATCTCTTGAAATCTGTGTTTGATTCAGACTAAATTTATAACCTATGATTTATGAGATAGGTAAGATAGAAATCTAAGGAGATTCAATGTGCTTAGAAGCTCATTTTTCTCCTAGTATTTCAAGTGTTCGCGACTCGTAAATCGCAAGGAAAAGGAACAAAGATTTAGAAATTTAAGGAAATTCATAGCGCTTTAAAAGCCTCTTTTTGCCTTAGTGTTTCATACTTTCACGACTCGTAAACCATGTAGTCAAAAATTGAAATGTCTTCAATTATAATCGAGGCTTTTTTCAAGGATGTGTGGTGACTTATTATTTCTAAAAAATATTTTGGATATTAACCACTTGGGGTTTTTTTATCCAAACATTTACAGCAAATAATAACAAATTATTCCCAATAATATTTTGGATATTCATCTTTTAGGGATTTCTTTATCCAAACATTAACGGTTAATAATAGATGAATTCCCCCCAAAATAAGATTTTTACATTTTTTAGAATATTGGCCAACACTATTTGGAGTTTTACAAACATGTTATAAAATCCAGAATATAAGAAAATTATTTTTTTTTGTGTTTAAGAAATCCATGCTAAAACACATTTTCTTTTAAACTTCAAATATTTTTTTTTAAAAGAAAATTCAAAATATTTTAGGGTATTAGCCGTATGCATGAAAACATATATATATATATATATATATATATATATATTTGTCACATTGCATCGAAAACCAGGTATTCTAAATACGAGATTTATATTTTTACAATATAAAAATACAAAAACCACAAAATAAATACACGAAAAACAACAACAATATTACTCCTTTTATTATAGGGGCTGGGTCTAGCTCAGCCCATGTGGCTGGGCTGAAACCAGCAGGCCTAGCCAGGTCACTAGCCCAAACCAGTGACCCGGCTGGGCACAAAGGTATGCATGAGTTTCCTCACGCATGCCTTGGCTGGTTACTATTCAAGTGAATCAAATTTCACTTGAATAGTAACAATGCAACCAAGAATGCAAGCACAACTGGGAATAACAGACCTAGAGGGGGGAACGAAGGAGTTGCAGTGGTGTTGAAGGCGTGCTGGCTGATCTATTAATATTCTCGCCTGTTTTTTAGCCCTATTTCCTTTTGTTCTCTGTTTGCATCAGTCTACTGCATTTTTTCTCTACGTCTTCGTCCCTCTCTCTCTACTGGTTTTAGCTTCGGTTTCTTTTTTTTCCCTCTGCTCTGTTCTTCTTTCCCTGTCTCACAGTCATGGAAGGAAAGAAAATCCCTCTGTTTTCTATGTTTTTCCTCTCCTCTCCCTTTCTCTTCTTTCTTTTATTTTTTCACAATCAACTCAAACAAATTATTCTTATTGATATTCTGATGATTCTAGTGGTTATTTTCCCATGATTAAAGGGTGGTGTAACTCCTTTCTGCCCTCCCATAGCTGGCAACATGAGGCCAACTGTTTCCTTCCGTGTGAGGCACAAAAAAAAACATGGTCTCTAGCTCCAAAAATCAGGCGTGATGATAAAGGAAACTAGCAGGAATTTGCTAAGAAAAAGGAAAGAAATCAGACGGGTAGGGGTGCATGTTGCAAAGTCTTTTTTTCCTTATTCGGTGTGGTAGAATTCTCGTCATTTATGATTGTAAACCCCGGGAAAAATAAATAAATAAATAAATAAAAGTGAAGAAATTCATGCATATGGTTAAATAAAAACAGGAATTCAGAAATTTTTGAATATAAATTTTCGGGCGAAATAATTCGAGACATTATAATAAACCCGGTACTATTGAGGGTTGGATTTAATTGAAGAGAATAGTATATTTAAAAGAAAAGGGGGGCCTAAATGAAAATAAGGGAAATTATAGAGTTAAATACCCTCTCCTCACCAAAAACAATCTGTAGGAACCATAAGGAAAAAATATGGAGTTTTGTACCCATTCTTGCAAAATCAAGAGAGAAACACTAAAATTTCAAGAACCCATCTAAGATTAAGGGTATATAGATGGGATAAACACTTGTGTGCAAAAGATTAACAAAAAAATTGAACAATAAGAAAAGAAAGGAAGGAGTTGAAAATCTTCAAATGGTTGAAGATCAAAATCTTAATTTGTACCAGGTAAGGTGTTCTAAACATGATCTTAAAAATTCATTTTTAATTTGATAATGAATTGATGCTTTGATATTGAATTATAAGTTAGGTTTCTTAGACATGAATTGGCGGGAAAAGTATTTGTTGTTAAAATTAAGTTAGTTCATGTGTGGTATGAAAGTATTGTATGAAGGGAAGGGGGTGACGAATCTGGATAGACTCGTCTCCTGACTTTCAGCAAGATTTTGGGTAGGAGGATGAGAGAATTAGGATCGGCTTCATCATAGAAATTGTAGATTTGAATGTTAGCTAACCAAGAAAACTGGTCTTGCTCAATTTGGAGATGTAGAACTCCAATTATGGATTACCAACCGAGACTGAGTCGTGACTGATTATGTAGGGCAGTAGGACTAATTAGTTGATGAGCAATTTTGACTATCTTGAAGGCAGAACTGGGTTCTCCTTCCATTAGAGAACTTGTAGCCTCGTGTCTTAACTTTCTAACGAGATCAATCTCATTTAAAATTGAGTTTTAGAACTTTAGATATAGTTAAAAATATGATGAGTGTTTAGACAGTAACAGTTCAATGTCTAGACAGTAACAGTTGGACAATAACAATTCAAATGTCTAGATAGTAACGGTTCAATGTCTAGATAGTAACGGTTGATAGTAACAATTGAACAATAACAGTTCAATACGGTTGGACAGTAACAGTTGGATAGTAATAATTGGAAATTGGACAGTAACAGTTCAAAGTTAGACAGTAACAATAGACTTTCACGTGAATACTATATATAAGAATATAAAAGAATTGAGTCATATGAACACTTGCACATTGAGATGCTAACTCTAAAAATATATGATATATGTATGTATGTTATGATTACTACTTAAAAGTGCATTTTTATCAAGGTTTTATATCATTATTTTGCACTTGAAGTATCAATAACTCCTTAACTAAAGCATGTTTTATAATAACAAGTCTGATACCATAAGATACTTTTAATTTATGGTAAATGTTCATCTTAAATGCAGGCCTATACATAAATAAAAGGATTGATTGATGAGTTTAAGTACGGAAATTGAAAGGATAAAGAGAGGGCCAAACTTAGAAAAGAGATGCTGGTTCAGTCCAAACTAGAACACTGTTCAGTCATTGGGTCATATCTGGAGGTGTAGATCTTGGATTTAGGTCTAATTTATATGGATGGAAAGCTAAGACACAGGCCTTAAACTTTGATGGGGAGTCAAAGATTTAAAAAGGCCTTTTTCAAGTCCAAACTATAGCAACAACGGAGAAGTCCGAATCTGTCCTACAGCCCAGACATTGTTCAGTGTTCAGCCCATATCTCAAGTTCTAGAAGTCTGTTCAAATTATGATGTTATCAATGACGTTTTTGGCAGACAAGAAGATAAGGATTGTCACCAAGTCAAGATGTGGCCACCCACTCAAAAATTAGTCAATAAATCAATAGTTTCGAATTTTAGCCTATAAAAGGAGGCATTTGCCATGTATTTAGGCATCTTGGTTTGCAGATCAAGATCATGCTCTTGCTCTTTCTCTTTTTGTAATGCTTAAGTTTTGCTTGTATTAATCTCTTGCTTATACTTTTCATTTCCTTTCCTTGTTTATTTATGTTTCTCTCTTTCATTATGTTTAGCTAAGTTTTTCATTTCCTTGTTTATTCACCTTAATGTTTGATACTAACATGTTTTATATTTGTTATCTTGTTCACCTTTAATATTTTGCTTGTTAAATGGTTAATCTAGATTTATGTTCTATAACCCTTGGTACAACAAATACTTGGCACTTTCATAGCCCAACCATATGGTATAACCGACACCTTTGCTATGAAAGGAACTTGAGTTTTTGTTAACATAAGTTATAATCATGAATGCTTGACAACATTTACAAGTGTCGCACCCAACATCGCGGCGACCTTAAAAAAAAAATCAGAGATTACGGAAAAAGAACAGAATTCTGGCGTCTTGTTCTTTTAGGAAAAATGTCTTTTTTAAGGAGTCACCACCTAGTATTATGGTCACTAGAAACCCTAACTGGTCAACAGAGATTCTATGATACAGGACTGGTTACGTAAAAGGGAAGATATTATCACCCCTTAAACGTTCTGCCTAAGGCAGACTGCATTGCTGTTTTAATCTTAACTTGCAAAAGCTTTTTGTTGATTTTTTTTTTTGTGTGTAAGGATGTATGATATTATTGACTCTAATTTCAATGAATAAACCTAAGAAATAAATTTAAATCAATGCATGTATATTTTTTTATTTTTTATGTTTTTTTTTAAAAAATAAAATGATGGTTTAATCAGAATATTCCTGACTCTGGCGCCAATGAATATTTGATCTCGAATATTTCCAACTCTGGCGTCGGTAAAATATTCCATCATAAATAATTCCAATTACACCATGAATAATTCCAACTCTGGTGTTGGTAAATATTCCAACACAAATAATTCCAATTAAAAGTTCCGCTGCGAATAATTCCAACTCTGGCGTTGGTAACTATTGCGTAGCTATAAAATAAATTCAGATTAATATATTTTTTATTCCTGACTCTAACGCTAATGAATAAACAAATGAACTAAATTTACGCATTCACATATTTTTTTTTATGTAGTTAAATAAAAAAAACAAAGAGAATAATTAAACAAGTATTTTTATTCTTGACTCTGGTGTCAGTAAATAAATAAATAAAGATAAATTTATTTTTCATACATGCATGTATATTTTTTTGCTAAAAAAAATATACGAATAAAAATAATATAAACTTAAACTAGTATTTTATTCCTGACTCTGGCGTGGGTGAATAAACCAGTAAATTTATATTATTTTTATTCATGCATACACATATTTTTCTATTTTTTCTATTTTTTTATATTTTTTATTATTTTTGTTATTTTTGGGGCTGGGCCCAGCTCAGCCCACATGGGCTGGGCTAGGCCGGGCCCGCCTGGCCACTGGCCCAAACCAGTGGCCCGGCAAAATTAATTGTACTGCACGCGTGAAGCAATTTCACGCGTGCAGCAACTGTGCGAAGGTAATTAAATTACCTTCGCACAGTTCCTCATTTGCACAATTAAAACAAGAATGAAGAGAAAATGAGAAAGGCTTACCTGCTTCTGGAGGTCGCGAGGAAGCTTGTAGGACGGCGATTTCGTTCTCGTCTGTGTACGCCTGCTCCTTCTGTTTTCCTTTTGTTTCTGTGACGATGAAGGTCACGATTTGCTGCTCGGGTTCTTCTTTTTTGGCTTGCAGGGGGCGATTGAAGACGAGAATATTAACACTGGTTTTCTGGGTTTACTGCTTGTATTGGTCTCTGTTTTATGGGTTTCTATTCTCTGTCTCTCCCAGTTTTTCCTTTCGTTCCCAGCCTCTCCGTCTCTCTGTTTTGCCTTGTTTTTCCCCCTGTCTTCTCTGTTTTTTTCCTTCTCCCGCGAGGTCGCCTTTGCTCTGCTTTTATAGAACCAGCGGCAGTCCTCGGTGGTAACAGCTGCCCCCCTCCTAAATGATCGTAACCGAGGCATTTGAATGAAGAAAAACGTCTGCCATCATTGCCAACGGACGAAGCTCCTCTGCCTTTAATGGCAGAGCCGTTGCAGAGTGGAGACGGTGAGCAGTCATTGCAAAACGACGCCGTTTTGCTGGCTACGAATTTGGTCCCTGTGAATCTTCTAATTTTGCAATCAAACCCCTGCTTAAAATATGATTGGATCCTTACATTTCTGCGTGATTTTCAAGTTGGTCCTTGGATTCTAATTTTTGCAATTTGGACCCCAATTGAACCCCAAACTTTGCTATTTCTGCAATTAAGTCCCTGATTTCATTAATTTAATTAAATCCAAGTCCAATTAAGTCTCAAAACTTATCAATTCTCCAATTAAACCCTTAATTGGATTAATTAAATTAATTCTAAGCTCAATTAAGTCTCAAAACTTATCAATTCTCCAATTAAACCCTTAATTGGATTAATTAAATTAATTCCAAGCTTAATTAAGTCTCAAAACTTTATTAATTCTCCAATTAAACCCTTGATTGGATTAATTAGATTAATTCCAAAGTTTAATTAAACCCCAAAATTTCCAATCATGTTGCCCTTAACCCAAATTTTAATTCATTCTTCACTTATTTCATTTTACTTATTTTTCTATCATTATTATTATTTCTTTCCATCATCAATTTTTTCAGTAAATGAAATAATAATAATAATTAAAATAGGTCAAAAATTGGGTTATGACAACAAGTATTAGCATTATTCGAATAAGATAACTAATGTAATCATGTTAACAATTTATAATCCAATTGGAACCTCCTTTGCGTGTGGTTTCCAGTTGAGTAATAAAAAGTGTTTATACTATACTTGTTTGAAATACCATTAGTGGATCCTCTAACCTTGACAATTATTTTATCCTTGTTTAATCCTTACATCAATA
>Ga0325411_1009276_pt1 | contig 10535 bp, 4 predicted proteins | sample PopdelMetagenome_13_FD_206181 | JGI IMG/M metagenome (GOLD analysis project Ga0325411, IMG submission 206181) | Populus deltoides microbial communities from Bellville, Georgia, United States - Xylem-PdIQD-R4 | ecosystem: Host-associated > Plants > Phyllosphere > Stem > Wood/Secondary xylem...
GTCTTTACAAGTGTGAATTTAGCAATTTGGCTGGTTATCTATGGCTTGCAGAAATAGATTTACAGAAGGACTCTTCTCTTGTGTCAAGGCAAAGGCTCCTTTCAATGGGACGGGACACGAAACCCTACTTATCCCTTAAACTACACGAAAAGCTCGGCTTTGATGGAGACCTTGCTTTTGTCAGACCATAATTAATAAGGCAGAAGCTAGGTTGGCTTGTAAATTGTAATGAACCGGATTGACCCTTGGCTTCCACTTGACGGGGGAAACCAGTTCAAATCTTTGCCGGAATAGAAAACGGAAGATTGGGACAAAGCAAAGCCTCAAGTAGGCCTGTGCAAAACAAAATTTTCAATAAATAAATTGAGAGAGAGAACCAACAATAGTAGAGTGACTACCAATCGCTATTTCTTTCAACATCCAACTTCCAATTCTTTTGTATTTTCCAATGGATTCTTCTTCGAAGAAATAGAGATTGATCCTTCAAACATCAAAATGCTTCTGCGAAGGAATAAGTCAGATTCAACTTAGCTGAGAGCTCCATCATCAGCTCACTGGGAATTCCAGCAATGGTCAACAGATCATTCCAACTACTTGAAATTTGTAGACGACATGCTGAATAGAAATGCTATCAAATTTAAGAGATTGAAATGGACACAACACTCCAGAAACAAGCAACTATAATCATCCAACACCTTAAACAATCTTTATCCCCACTCGGATTGATCATGGTAGAACTCAATTTCTACCAAAAAAAATATGAAATGTTGAAGTTGCATCGATGAACTTGAGGAGGTTCCTTCTTGATGTGCTGACATAAACTTTGAAATGTTAAAATAAGATTGTCCTATTCCTATGTTCTCCTCTCCCATTATTGCTCTATCCAACCACGCCTAAACCACAAACTAAGATGGGCTCCATTACACTTACACAGATCCATCCCCACTACCACTAGGTTGCTTCTCACAGATGGCAAACTTTGCAACTTCGATTCTGAATACTTGTCCATGTGCAAGATATCTACTGACTGCTAATTACCAGAGCCAATTTTCTAAAGTAACTCAGTCACCATTTTTTCGGTACTTTTGTTGTCCCGGATAAAAAAACAATAGTACGAGTGGATGAAAATACAAATCTTTGACAAGAAAGAAACTTTTTGCATGCATTTCCCATGATAAACCACCTAATTGCAAGGCAACAAAGACCAGATTCGGTTCAGGCATAGAGGAGTTAGCAAAGGCAAGTAACAGAATCCAAACAGAGAATTTCTTTGGAAAAATGGGTCTTTTCTTCCAAATTTATGAAAGAAATTCAGAAACAATATCTGACTTTCTGGTAGGTTAGTTAAATCTTGGCTATGCAATTCTGTTTCTCTTTTAACAAAATGCAATAAAAACTTAAGGACTAACACATTGTCTGATTGAAAAAAGAGTTTGTCAAAGAACACAAGGTTTCTCCATAGCATTTCTTCTCATTGTATAAAGTCTGTGGTACAAAGAAAGCCAATTACCAGTTAGATGACCACTTCACTAAACTTTATCAGAATAACAGGTTGATCGAATTTCACTAGAATCATTACAGTTAAAAACATTTCACTGGCCAGTTGATCAATCCGCCACCTGCACAACCAATGACCTAACTTCTGGTATGCAACATTCAATGAGTTATAAGAATAGAGCATACAAAAAAATAAAAATAAAAACTTCACAGATATAAGATGGCATTCCAGAAGTATATGGCATCAATGAATTTGTGTTTGCCTATTCCAAATGTTTGAGAGGAGAACGTCTTGTTGCAGGAAGCTTCTTGTGTTATCTAAGAACAGTTAAACTGATTACAACGCTCCATTCTATACATAAACATTGACACTACCCTCAACTGACTTGCAAGTTTTGAGACATTGGGACCTGGATACACGAGTACACACATATAAGACTGGGGGATAAGCCTTACAGTTGCAATAAGAAGAATATATCTGAAATATGAGGGGAGAAACACATTAGAACAGCTTGGTTTGAACATTGACATGGATTTACAAAAAAAATGAATGAATATAGGACGAGGGATCGTGAAGGACGAGGGATCGTGAAGCATTATAATCTCTTATTTCTTTAGGATGCCAATTCAATTTTAATGGTGCATCTATTACACTACAATACACTTAGCCATCCATCTGCAATCAGCATCCCGTTGCTGACCTCTGCTTAGTTTAGTTTGTAAGAGTAAATAAACAAGTTGGTATGGGACACCAAGTCAAGTCAACTACATTCAGGTTAATTCCAAAGCTTGGTTAGATTCACATGGAAAATCTATTATTGTTTTACTGGATACAGAAGCAGAATGCATCAAAACCATAAATTGAATAATTGAACTCCATCCAATCCTAACATTCTAGCATACATTCAGATCATCACGTCATATAACTCACAATGATAACTTTCAAATGCACACATTCTTTGAATTTTTGTTTTAACTTATGTTATGCAACATTTAATCTGTTATGTGAGAAGTCATAAGGAAAAAATAACTTCACAGAATTAAAATAATGCCTCTAAAAACATGCAAAAATGACAGGTGCTTGCCTATTCCTAATGTACAAGGAGAGGTGATTGATATCTTATTGCAGGAAGTTCTTTCTGGCTATATAAAAGCACTAAAAATGAATGTGATTGTCCATGAAATAAAGGATGTGACCCACCCTTAACCAAACCAAAGCAAAATGCTTAGAAAGGCTTGCTGTTGTAAGACATAGGGACTTAAAGACTCAGGTGAGCAGTTATAAGACATCAGGATAGTCGTTACAGTTGCAATAAGAATGAACCTACAGATAACTGGAGAGAGAAACCAGATTCAGACATCAACCTATGTACACATATGGAGATAGTACAAAAATTTGACTATAGAACAAGAATCTGCAAAACATTGTAATCTCTTCTAAACTGTAATCCAAATACACTCCTCTCTCTAGAACAATCAATTCAACTATTATGGAGCATTTATGAAAAACAATGCAGTTGTTATATTACACTGCCTCTTTTCCAATACAATAGACTCATCCATCCATCACCTATCTGCATACTCACAGCTGACCTCCACTAGTTTGGGAACAAGGCTTTCTTGAGTTTGTGTCTATAATGAACAATTTAGTGTAGTTCCTAAGACAAGTCAATTAAAGTTGGTTTCACTCCTACGCCTGGTTAGATACACAGTGGACCTCTGTCAGTGTTTTATCGCATACCAAAGTAGAAAACCAACAAGATTATTAACTGAACATAACGAACTTTATCCAGTGCTGAACTTCTAACCTACTTTCAGATTCTCATGCCTTAAAATCCATAATTACAACCTTCAAATGCAATCATATCATTCAATTCCACAAAAATAAAAACTTAGAAAAGCATAACCACCGAAAGCACTGTCCATACCTCAAAAACAATACTTTGAGCCCTCAACTAAATCACAGCCCTCCTTTGCTGGACCTTGGCCTTCTCAGCATCAATGATTGATCCCACCAGCTTAACTGCATTATCCAACTTCCCTTTACCATTCACTACCACATAATCAAAATCCCTAACATGTTTCACCTCCTCTCTCGCGGTCGCAATCCTCACAAGCAAAGCCTCGCTAGTCTCAGTCTTCCTATCAATCAACCTCTCCACAAGTTCCAACTCACTCTCCGCCACTAAATATATAAAGACAGCAGAATTCCCCAAAATCTTCCTCAAAGTCTCAGCCCCTTGTACATCAACTCTTAAAACGATGTCATGCCCTTTTGCCATAAACTCCCTGATTTGCTTTTTTGGTATCCCTTTATAATCACCATAGACAAGTGCATACTCTAACAATTCATTTCTCTCTACCATTGATAAAAATTCTTCCTCTGACACAAAGTAATAATCTTTACCATCAACCTCACCTTCTCTCGTTGGCCTACTAGTTGCAGTCACAACAAAATGCAAACTTTCTCTAACTTGTCTCAATTTCTTGATAACAGCATCTTTACCAACCCCACTTGGACCACTTATCACAATGATTAAAGGGTTTGGAGGGGGGCAAATTGGGTTAGTACTAAAAGAAGAGCCCATTGAGAACTCAAGGGCACGTAGCATTTCAGGCTTTGAGGCTTTGTCAGGAGGTGGAATAGTGAATTTAGGCTTCTGGGTATCGCTCGTTCTGGTGTAAGAAGCAAAGAATCTTGGTGGGGTTGAAGTGAAACGTTCATAGATAGAAGTGGGTTTGCTGTGATTTATGATAAGAGAGGTATTTTCGTGGCGAGAGATTGGAGAGAAGAGAGTTGGGTTTGAGCTAGAGAGGGAGAAATAGAGTCTGCGAAACATGAGGGGATTAGGGGTTCTGTACGTGGAGAACGGAAGGTGAAGGGGGAAGGTGGAGCTTGGATTTAGTATCTGAATAAAGGATTAAATTACTATCTCTGCTTATATATAAGCATTGCAACATCTTTGTAAAATTATTAGTTGATAACAATTTATCTACTAGGTCTAGGTTAATAAAGCAAGAACTCAATCAACACAAAAAAATTTAAAAAATTACAAATTTATTATTATAATTGATTTAATATTGAAAGTGAACTCACAAATTAAATATTACAATTTTAATATCAACTAATTATCACAACCTTTTTTAAGAAAATAGTCGTTAAAAAGTTGGTATTTCTTCTTCTTTTTTTAAAACACAACAAAGCTTTTTTCTCCGGCCATCATTTTATCATCTTCATCCTCGCCATCTCGTCATCTTCTTTCTCCTACCACTTTTCTACATCTATCAATATCATTTCCATAATTTTTTTAACATCAATATCAACTAATAGTAAATACTATATTATTGGTCTGCATTTCACTGCAAATAAAATCTATTTTTTTAACTTAAAAAAATATATATTCAAGGGTTGTTAATGTTTTTCTAGTTAAAAGAAATTTAAACCATGTTGAGGTTCATTCGATATAATTCAATTAATTTGATGAGTCTGAAAGCAATTTAGATAACTAATAAAAACATATTTCAATTAAAAAAAATTCAAGATAACATTATTTAAAAAAAATATTGAGACAACAACATATTGGATTACACCGGCTTACATTGTATTAATCTGTTAAATTCACAACTTGAATTATAAGACCATGATAACCCTGTATAAAAAAAATCAAAATAAATTATGAAGCTTAATTTCCAACAATCTAATATTGAAGGATGAAATTGAGAAAAAAATAAATTAAAAAAGGATAAAAAAAATAACCTGATTTAACCTACCAAATCCACGACCTGGATCATGAGACAGTATAACCCCATAAAAAGTAAATCAAAACAAATTATGAAACTTAGTTCTCGATCAACTCAATGTTAAATGAAGAAATTGAAGAAAAATCAATTAAAAAAGACAAAAAATAACTCAAGTCAACTTAGATTAACCCGTCAATCCCATGATCCGAGTCATGAGACCAGATAACCTCATAGAAAGCATATCGAATAAACAACTCGAGTTCCGCTAGACCCGCGACTTGAGTTATAAAAATGGAATGACCTCGTATAAAACAAATCAAATAAATTATAAAGCATAATTTAAAGTTCAACCTATTGTTGAAAAATGAAATTGGAGAAAAATTCAATCTAAAAAAAGAACACAAAAAACAACTCAAATAAACCCAAGATAACCCGTAAATCTCGTGTTTCGAGTTATAAGATCGGGATAACCTAATAGAAAGTTAACTGAAACAAATCATGAAACTTAATTCGTAATCAACACATTGTTAAATGATGAAATTGAAAAAAAATATATCAATTAAAAAAAATTGAGTCAATTGGATTAGCCTACTAAGCTCATAAGACGAGTTATAAGACTGGATAATCACATAGAAAATAAGTTGTAAAAAATCATGAAGTTCAATCTTTAATAAACTAAATTTTGAAAGAAAAAAAATATAGATCTAGAAAGGAAAAAAAAAATTTATTACAATGAATAGTGTTATGTGAGGTGGTACATAGTAAAAGTATCATCTCTTTTATTTTTGTTAATATATAAACACTTAGACATCATATCTATCAAATTATTCCTCTTACCATGAACACCATATGATCATTTTATTTTTATTGCCATCATTTTTGCATTTGTAATTTTATTTTGTTCATCGCAAAATAATCAACATTCACTTAAATTTATAATAACAAATAATTAGAGTACTACCACTAGTACTATCATGAAAACTATATAAACACTTAATTTTTAGACTCTTCTTCTTCGTGCTACCATAAGTGTTGCCACTATCTTTATATATATTTCTTCTTTATAATAACAACCAACAATCATACACACATATACCTCCATCTTCATCATAGCATTATCAACATGTCTTTATATGTATCAAATGTCAATAATATACAAGGTAGCAACTAAGTGGGCTAGAGTTTAAGAATATAAAGTGTAAAAAATATGAGAAAAAAACTGTAGGATATTAGAAATAGAAGCTAGTAAAAAATGTTATTCTATATATGTAATGATAGGTAATGTGACAATATTTTCATTGATTAGTATAAACCTATTAGTAAAATCAAAATCACTACTGGAGGAGGTGTTAATGATGTTGAGCCAATACTACATAAAATGAAGAAAATAAATGATAAATTACATAGAGTTTGGATCATGAATCATAATATTGAGACTAACTTTACAAATGTTAAGTTAATGTTGGTAACAAATTTAATGTGTGTAGTTGTATTGTATCTAACTTTTATATTGTTCATGTTTAACAAATAAAAAATGACATCAAACAAATGTATGAGATTAAAATGTACTCGGTTGCTCTAAAATAAAAATCATTAGAAAAATAAAGTGTTTATCTAAAATCATTCACATAACGCTACATAATTAAGTTGTTAAGCAAAACAATATGATTATCTAAAATCATCAACATAACAATACATCATTAAATTGGTAAGCAAAATAGAGTGTTTATCTAAAATAAACATTACTAATAAAACATCACTAACACCAATCTTCATTTCACACTTAATACAACTTGTTTGGGTTAAGAATTGAGATGATGTTCTGACACTACTTCTTAAACTCATTTTCTGCAAGTATGATAAGTATATATCATAATTATAATTCAAATTTAAAGTGAAAATATATTTTTGAGTCACTTGTGATACACCACCACTTCTACCACCTTTAACTCCTCTCCAACCTCTAGATTTCATATTTATAACAAATTGAACATTAACTTGTTTAGCACTTATTATCCTATATGTGGCTTCCATATTCACAGTATATTGAACATTAACTTGTTCAGTACAATCCCTTTGGCAAGTTATCAAGTTATGGCTAAATAATTTACATACATTACACCTAATTATCAAAGTTCTTTTTCTTAGGGTTTCATTTTTCTTTTCTCATTATTATATTATTATATTCTTTTTAGGTCTACCCATACACTTTTTAAAGAATGAAGGTTAAATAATCACCTCTCATTCATATGAATTAATATAAACTTCTAGTAATGAGTGGACCACCTCATTACAGGTCATAAAAGTTGTAACCCTAAAGAACTAATGATAATATTATTCTAAATTCATTATTTTATGAGGCATATAAGAAACAACGTGTCTATATAGAATCCTTATCAGTGTTCATGCACAACATGAGCAATGTCGCTTTTCTAAAATAATTAAAAGTCTAATATGCCCCTCAAACACTTAGTAATCATCAACAATTGCAGGAATCATTCTCAAGTTTCTTGAGTTTTTCATTGCCTTATCCAACACCTTCCTTTCATAAGGATTGATTTTAGTCTTCCAACTAGCAACTTGAGCAAACCTATTGATCAGCTTCAACCTAATCTTCTCAAGTAACATCACAATTGACATGCTTCTATACTTGTCAACCCAATGATTAAATGATTTGGACATATTATTAGTTACATTTTTAACCTTCACTTTAGTGTCAAATAAATGTCTTACCTAGGTCTTATAATGGATGTTCTTTAACCAATCAACAACACCACTTTCAATTCACCAATATCTTGCATGTGACTACAATAGTTAAGGTATTTAAATGATTTAGATGGACCTCAAAATCCAAGTTTAAGCTCTAATATATGGAATCTTTTTTCTTCTTCTAAATTGACATAAATATATCTTGCACATTGTCTATATGTTGTCTCAAGAAAAATATCTACAACACTTTCAGCTAGACTTTGTAAAATGTTTTTAATAATTACATAAACACACAAATATATAGGTTAATCAAACCTTTTGTATATTAGACATTATACAAAATAGCTTGTGGCTTATTCTAGTTTTGATAAAAACATATAAAAACCATCTTAAAATAATATTGTTTTTAGCTTCTACAACAACATATGCAATTGGAAATAATCATTTATATGCATCTAGACCAACTACCGCTAATAAAACTCATTCATAAGGACCTTTGAAATAGAAATCATTAATTCCTATAAAATGTCTACAACAATTTACAAAGCCATCTTTCATGGATTTCAAAAAAATATAGATTGTTGAAACTTTCAAGGTGAATGGACATCAACATTAAAATTAGGGTTCAATCTTTAATAAACCTAAAAAATATGGATAAAATATTTCAATAACTAAAAATATCTAAGCATCTTCTTATATGATTACCTCACACGAATTCTCCAGTTTTTGTTTTAGCCCTCTATGACTATATTAGATGCAATTTTATTGTAAACGTATCATCTAGAATGATTTCAAGAGCTTCATTGAATATGTTAGGGTCAATATTAAGTAGGGGCAATAGTTTTTTTAGCTATCTGTGTAAAGTTAACTTCTTTGATGGTGGATGATCTAATACAACTATGTTTGTCTCTTCAATAACTTGATCATAAAAGTTTCGGTATCAAATAACAAATAAGCATAAATACTTAATAATCCTCATTTTCGAATTCAAACCCCTCATCATTTGATGAAATACAACCATCATCTAAACCCTCACTATCATGACAATATTTATTTTCATCAACCTCATAGTCCATACTAATATTATCATCATCTATAACCTCATACCCTAATCCAGTATCATAATCATCTTCACCCATAACTTCACAAACTAAAAGAGCTATTTTATTTCTCATATGAATGTCATCATTATAATCATGAAAATACTTGGTCCTAAGAGGGCCTATCATCATTAAATTTACCTGAGTAGCATTTGGGCATTCAAAAATTAAAAGGATCGTGTTTGGGGTATGCATCCACATACAAGTGAATATATTCTTCATCTTTATGCAAAGACAACATCTTTAATATGGAAAGAGTATAATTTTTTTTTTTTTGCCTTTGTCATCTCAAATTTGCAATCCCTTCAAGTCAACATTGAAAATTTGTTTGCACATGAACAATACTATAGTATGTTCCATAGTTTTTTTTCAATGTTTGTTTCACTTTAATGGTGCATGATGATATTTTGGTATTTTGTATCCAACAAATAATTAATTAAAGATTAGATAAAGGTTAAAAAAATGTTAAACACAGTTAATTAAATATTAAAAAAACAGGGTTTAAATCCATCATGTGAATCCTTACTATCATATACAAAAATTAAGGATTTTTTTTTATAGTCATTTACAAATCTCAAAAAGTGTTAGGGATTCTACACAATGATTTAATAAATAAAAAAAAATGAGGCAATAGCTATTTTTAGGGTTTTATTTGCTTAGGATTGAGAGCTTAAAGTAAGAAAAAAAACCAAATTAGTATTTGTTAGGGAATTCAATGGGAGGTTTTGTTAGGGATTCAAAACTCTTAATATTTAACAAAAGAATGCACTAAATGTGAATCTCAATTTGCACAAACAATTGTTTAGGGCTAGGGTTGTCAAAACACAATTTTAACCCCATTTGTTTTTAATTTAATTTTTAGAGGGTTAAAATGAAAATCCAAATATTAGGGACTAATATTAATTCTTGGTGAGATTTATTAATTTATGAAAAAATTAAGGACTATAGCGAATTTTTTTCTTCTCTTTTTCTTCTCCTAATCTTTAATTATAATTTTAGTCAATTTGTTTTAGTATTGTAGTGGAATATATTCTTTAAAAATATATTAAAATAATTTTTTATAATTTTTTTAAAAAAAACACTAAAAAAATATTAATTTAATAATTTTTTAATAAAACATACTTTTAAATATATATATATATATATATATATATATAAAACAAAAGACACCGCTATCTGAAACAGTATCTAGAATATCCTTTAAAGCCACCCATGATGAAATGTTTGTCTTGTTTTCAATGTTTCGGATTACTTTCGGTGGGATAATCCCTTTGCTTTGTTTTAAATAATTTTCTGACTTTATTAAAGGTATAGAAATTTGGTTCGGTGAGGAGGTGAAATTTTTGTGACAATTTTCTCCCGCCAATTTCTCCCTTGTGTTGGAAAGTATATTTTTCTCTGCTAAGGTTTTCAGTTTTTGTTGTTTTTTCCGAGTTCTCTCTTTTCAATTATATTTTTTCTTGCAATAAATCCCTAAAACTCTCACTT
>Ga0325411_1009277_pt1 | contig 10535 bp, 12 predicted proteins | sample PopdelMetagenome_13_FD_206181 | JGI IMG/M metagenome (GOLD analysis project Ga0325411, IMG submission 206181) | Populus deltoides microbial communities from Bellville, Georgia, United States - Xylem-PdIQD-R4 | ecosystem: Host-associated > Plants > Phyllosphere > Stem > Wood/Secondary xylem...
TTTTTTTATATTAGGAAAAAATTTGATAGGCCCGCAGCATGTCTTGGCCCACGGATCTAGTACAAACTAAGAAGGATTCTTTGTTTCATTAGGAAGCGGACAAGCTAATGTTAAAGCTGCAAGGGGTTGTTTTGTAGCCCAGACAAAGCAGGCCGAATACGTATACAGGCTAAGAAGGAATCGAGGTTCTCACAAGACTTATGGCTAGGTTATGATCATCAGTATTATTTTCAACAAATGGATAGCAGAAATTTAAATGCAACAGAAGCCTCATTCTCCCATGTTTCCTTCTATGAATCCCATGTTGAATATCAAAACTGGAACCATGCCAATTACGAGGAACATAAGAGAGCAAAAACTGTGTTGTTGCCTATCAGGAAATTATGATTGAAGAAGTAGATGTGAATAAGTAAAAAAGAAAATGCATGTTCATAGCATAGAAATGAGAAAAAACGGACACCTTCCATGAAATAATTCTTAAGAGTTAGAATATTAGCAAGCAGGTCGATGTATACATCTTTGAATGTAACCTAAAGAAGCATGAAGAGCAACAACATCTTCTTCGTTAAGCTCTCTAATCTGAATGAATACAGATAAGTTTCTGCAGCTTTCACAATGACACTCACATACCTACAGTTGCTGCCCTTTTAACAAGCTGTATCGTATTGTTGTGGTTTATTCTTTAAGAGATCGCCTTAAAGCTACATTATTGGAACTCATAATTAGTAAATTCATCTGACCACAATATTAACAGCAAACCAGATAAACCAGAACTGGGAGTCGTCCTTGTAAGGTGTTTGTGGACTGATCAACATGCCCATCATACATTACATTTGGCCATGTGCCATGTGCAAGCAAAAGGTTTGCAGTCGTCCAGAATCATGGTTAGGGCCATCTGTTTTGTATATTGCCATTACCTTGATATCAGTCAATTGTTTCAAATTAAACTCAATACCGGAAAAGACTGATGACTTTAGAGTTCTTTCAGCCTTTCCCTTATTTAATAAAAAATCATGTTTCCATTCTAAGCTCTACTTTCTGTTGTACTAGATGCTTTCGTTATTTGCTAGTTGATCATAGGAGCTTGTTCATGTGAACAGATGATTAATAAATTCTGTCATGGTAGGTGATGCTTTTGTTGACATGATTGTTTGAGATGCCTTGTATAATGTCCCCTCTGTGCATTTGAATTAATTCCAGTTTTTTCGTAACTCTAATTTTCAAAAAAATTAGAACATTACCAGTTTCTTTATAACTCATTAATCTTTGATATTTTGATAGTTTGCTGCCTCATTTTACTGAATGACATCTCGTGGAGAATTGTGCTGGCCGATGCCTTGCTGACCTTTTCTCAAGGGGGCAAAGACATCTAAAATAACGTTGGTAAAAAGAAAAATTCTGTATGTGTTATCAAGTATGCTAACGCTTCGCAAAACGAGGTGTGTAGAAACCTGAAGGCGAATGTGTTAGCAGCCTTTTTATGCTTAAGCTATTGCAAGCAACACTTCCTTATTCAACTTGAAGCGCAGATATTATTCATTTTTACAACTTTATCCGTAGAGTTCAACTCTAAATCAAAGGACCATGAAAAAAAGACCTAACACAGACCAAGGAGACCCAGAAAGTCTCAAGCTTGTGATCTATTAGTCCTTCTTCGCTTGTTGGAATGCAGTGATCTATGCAAGACTCCGTGGCTTCCGAATGCAGGTGTTGAGGCCAGCGTCGATGAAAGCTTGTTGGTCAGACTCAGAAGTGACACCTACAATCTGACTCTTAACACCCATCTTACGTAACAGCTGTGTTGCCTGACATAATGTATATGATCAGGAGATGATGTAAATATCATATAAAATGTATATCACGACATTAATTGGCAGTTGAAGTTTTTATACAGGAAACGAAATTTACAATTTTATGCTTCAAGACTAAACCAAAATGGCCTCAGAATCATGATGGATCAACTTTCAATTTCATTGAGTTCCTTTGTATTTCATCAAGATTTTGCAGACTGACAGTTGTTTCCTTTTCACTATACCAAGTTAGTGGTTCATAAAAACTATCATTATATTATGATCATAATGTGGATGGGGTTTTTAAAAACATTAATAAGTTGAAGCTGATCAAAAAATATATACCTGAATTCCAGTCATGATGGGCATTTGATCGTCCATAATAATGAGATCAAAAGAAGCCCCAGCAAGATGAAGATAAACAGCTTCTTTCCCATTCTTCGCCTCTTGAAATTCCATTGCACGATGCTTTTCTGTCCCTACTGGCATCGTGTATCTCTGAATGGTGTCTCGAGCATCACGATCATCATCAACAACAAGCACAGAGTAATTATTGCTGGAAACATAGAAAAGACAGAAAATATTATGACTTCTAATATAATTCAAGGTACACAATCATTATTTAAGAGAAAATACACATGCCCCTGATCATGTTCTCCACTAGTGTCACTACTGATCAGTGCCTTCTGATTCAGCCATTGCTTCACATTAGCAATCTTCCGGCTTCCAGCTTCAATGTTGCTGCTCGTAGCACCAGATTCGTGAAGAAGATTCAACCTTAGTTCCCTGGTTTCATTTTGATCTTTCTTGAGTGCTTCGGTTTCTGACTCAATTGCTTTCTCTAAAACCTGCCTCTTTTGATCAAACTTTGCAATGCACACATCTAGTTTCTTAACAAGATTCTGAATTTCTTGGTCAATTTGAGTGTTATCTTCGTCAGCCACTGATGAAGGAATTGATGGCTTCGTGATTCTGAGAGATAGAGAGAGGGTGAGAGACATTTCTACTCCGTCAACAAAAGACAAACATTTCTGAAGTCCATATATAGAGTGCGAAATTTATAAGAAGAATATGTGGAACAAAGTGAACAAGTTAGTTCTTTTCTGCTCTGGAAAAAGAAAAAAGAAAAAAAACTACTAACAAAAGAAGCTCAAATAGGACCCGAAACTAAACAAAAGACGTAGTAAAAATTTTAATGCATACTCTTCTGCATCTCCACCATCTTGCTTCTTGCTAAGCAAAGCTTGTTCCTTTCCTTGTTTCGCAGAGTGATCAAGTGCATTCCTATTGTCTTCTTCTGCATCTCCACCTTCTTGCTTCTTACTAGGCAAAGCGTGTTCATTTCCTTGTTCCCCAGGATGATCAGATGCCTTCATATTGTCTTCTTCTGCTTCTCCGTCATCTTGCTTCTTACTAGGCAAAGCGTGTTCCTTTCCTTGTTCTCCGGAATGATCAGATGCATTCCTATTGTCTTCTTCTGCATCTCCGCCATCTTGCTCCTTACTAGGCAAAGCGTGTTCATTTCCTCGTTCTCCAGGATGATCAGATGCATTCCTATTGTCTTCTTCTGCATCTCCACCATCTTGCTTCTTACTAGGCAAAGCGTGTTCCTTTCCTTGTTCTCCAGAATGATCAGATGCATTCCTATTGTCGTCTTCTTTGTTGGATTCATCAATATCAGTTGTCTTTGATGGTAAACTATTTGGGGAAAACTCATCAAATTCGGATAAGGCCTCTTTAAAAACGATTGAACTTTCCCTGTTATTTTTTATGCAACTAAATTATTTCACTATTAGAAATGTACAATAATGTACAAGATTCAATAAATCCAAAGAACTACCTGGCCTTTTCCAAGCCTGCACTTACACCAGCCTTGATTCTCTCAATTTCAGCAGACACGCCAAGAACAGTATTCATCAGTTGCTCAAAGCATCCTAGAAGACAAGACATATGGTGGTCTGCAGCCATTGCTTCAGGATCAGAAGGCAAGCACTGAAAGAAATTCAGCGCTTCTCCACTGGCTACTCGAGAGCTGCTTCTTGTTAGATTGGAATCGCTTGAAATCGGCATTGAAACAATGAGCCCTTTTTTCTCTTGACTATCTTCTTCTGTCGTGAATTCATCCATCTTCTGACTCAGCCATTGCCTTGCTTTATCAATCTTTGCCCTTACTTCTTGATCAAGATTTTTTCTTGCAATAATTGATGCTTCAATTTCTACCTTAAAGGACTTGGCAGCGATGATTTCTTTGGAGCCGCCATCACTCTTTTCTTGTGATTTTGCAATGAAATGATCCAATTCTGAAAATAGCATCGTACTTTCAATATCAATTTGAGTGTTATCTTTGTGAGCCATTGTTCTTGCTTTGGGAGTGAGAGAGGGGGCTGAATGAGTATTCTATGAGAGAAGCACCAAATTTGTGGCTTACAAAAGCGGTTGTTTCTGTTAAGAAGTTGTAGATTATGGACATATATTCTCCTTATGCTTGTATGTGGATAAACTTTTTACATTTGATGCAGGAAAAATGCCTTTCACCAATGAAGCTGAAGAACATAAATAAGCATTTTATGTGAAGAGGCAACTCAATTGTGAAACCAACAAAGCTCATAACAGAGAAACAGAGAAGGTAAAATTTCTAAAAGCCTCATTTCCCTATGTCCTCTCAGTTCTCACCACACTCTTTCAGTTTTATTATGAAAGTGGAATGGATGTGTTTCTGCAGCTATACTATGAAACCAAGAAAATTTCCATAAAGGAGCTGGCAATCATCACTGAGAGTCATTGCGGAAGCAATTCCTCGAGAGGTACAAAATATTGAAAGAAGACAGGGAAGGAAAATGCTGAAAAGGAACTGTATATTTGGGTCAGTGTCGAAATCCTCGGAAACCCGCTGATCTTTTGAGGATCGGAAGACTTCTCTTGAAGTTAAATCACAACATTCCACCTCGCATGCTGGTGATGCTCGGTAGAAAACGTTATATAAAAGAGGTACTGTCATGTTTTTACAGTTGAAATCGCGTTTTGTGATTTGTAAATTTTGTTTTTTTCTTGTCTAATGAAGAATGAACTCAGTTCTCTTCTTTGGCTACATATAAACACCATGGACTCACAAGTCAATAATGTCATTTTTGCCAAAACCAAACCCCAAGGAGGAAGAATAGAGAAGTTACTAGTCAGTTGTAAACGCGTTGTCACGGGAAATTTTTTGGCAATGTTATTTAATCAAGTTGAGCCCGATAAACCGAGTGATAGTTGATCTAGTGATAGCCAAAGAAAAGAAAATATGTGGGAAATAGATAATTAGTCAATTCTATATGTAAAACCTCAATATATATTGATAGCAAAACAGATAAACCACCTTTTAAGCCAGAACTATGACAATATACATGGAAAGAAGAAGCACACGACAGAATCATCCTTGGAACATAGAACCAAATATTGGAATAACCCATGGTCAAGTTTTGCAGAGCGTAGAACAAATGTGGGACTAATTTAATTTCATTTCAGTAAAAAAATTTAAGCATGCAATGACCAATTAAGAAGCTGAATGATCACAATGCCTAAATCTAAGCATGCAATGACCAATTACGAAGCTGAATGATCAACATCAGAACAAAAACGTGAAAACAAGTTATAACAATTTCTACCATTCCATTCCATTTACTATGCTTTTGCAAGCAACACTTCCATATGGACCATATTCATCTTGAAGCACAGCGATTATTAGTTTTTACGACTATTTTCTCTTTTAGAATCACAAGGTAGTCAGAAACTTTATCCACGGAGTTCATCTCTACATCAAAGGACAAAGGAAAAAAAAAACCAACACAGACCAAGGAGACTCAGATACTCTCAAGCTTGTGATGCAGCCCTTCTTTGCTTGTTGGAATTAGGGAATGCAGTGATCTATTCGGTATCCAGTGGCATTTGAAGGCATTCGTTGGCGCCAGCGTCGATAAAAGCTTGTTGAACAGACTCAGAAGCGAAACCTATAATCTGACTCTTAACACCCATCTTACGTAACAGCTGTGTTGCCTGACATAGATGTATATGATCAGGGACAGATGTAAATATCATATAAAATGTATATCATGACATTAATTGGCAGTTGAAGTGTTTATACAGGAAACGAAATTTACAATTTTATGCTTCAAGACTAGACCAAAATGGCCTCAGAATCATGATGGATCAACTTTCAATTTCATTGAGTTCCTTTGTATTTCATCAAGATCAAGATCAGATTTTGCAGACTTACAGTTGAGGTTTTGAAAAACATTAATAAGTTGAAGCTGGTCAAAAGACATATACCTGTATTCCAGTCATGACGGGCATTTGATCGTCCATAATAATGAGATCAAAAGAAGCCCCAGCAAGATGAAGATAAACAGCTTCTTTCCCATTCTTCGCCTCTTGAAATTCCAATGTAAACTGCCTTTCTGTCCCAACTACCATCACGTATCTCCAAATGATGTCTCGAGCATCACGATCATCATGAACAATAAGCACAGAGTAATTATTGCTGGAAACATAGAAAAGACAGAAAATATTATGATCTTTAATATAATTCAAGGTAAACAATCATTGTTTAAGAGAAAATACACATACCCCTGATCATGGTCTCCACTAGTGTCACCACTGATCAGTGCCTTCTGATTCAGCCATTGCTTCACATTAGCAATCTTCCGGCTTCCAGCTTCAATGTTGCTGCTCGTAGCACCAGATTCGTGAAGAAGATTCAACCTTAGTTCCCTGGTTTCATTTTGATCTTTCTTGAGTGCTTCGATTTCTGACTCAATTGTATTCTCTAAAACCTGCCTCTTTTGATCAATCTTTGCAATGCACTCATCTAGTTTCTTAACTAGATTATAGATTTCTGGATCAATTTGAGTGTAATCTTCTTCAGCCATAACTTGTTCTCCAGAATGACCAATTGCATTCCCATTGTCTTCTTTCTTGGATTCATCAATATCAGTTGTCTTTGATGGTAAACTTTTTGACAAAAACTTATCCAAATCGCACAAGGCTTCTTTATAAACGAATGAACGTTCCCTGTTATTTTTTTTAATGCAAATTAATTATTGCTCTAGTAAAAATATACAAGATTTTTACAAGATTCAAGAAATACAAGGAACTACCTGGCCTTGTCCAAGCCTTCACATACAGAAGCCTTGACCCGCTCAATTTCCTCAGGTAAGGGATTCCAAGAACCAGGCAATGTATCCTCCGAAATGCCAAGAGCAGTACTCATCAGTTGATCAGTGCCTCCTTGAAGACTAGACTTACGGTGGTCTGCAGCCATTGCTTCCGGATCAGAAGGCAAGCACTGAAAGAAATTCAGCTTGGAGTTGCTTGAAATCGGCGATGCAGCAATCAGCCCTATATCCTCATGACTACCTTCTTTTGTCTTGAATTCATCCATCTTCTGATTCAGCCATTGCCTTGCTTTATCAATCTTGGCCCTTACTTGTTGATCAAGATTGTTTCTTGTGATAACTGATGCTTCAATTTCTATCTTGAAGGACTTGGCAGCAATGATTTCTTTGGAGCAGCGATCACTCTTTTCTTGTGATTTTGCAATGAAATGATCCAATTCTGAAAATAGCATCTTACTTTCAAGCTCAATTTGAGTGTTATCTTCCACAGCCATTGATGCACTGTACTGTTCTTGCTTTGGGGGGGGGGGGTATTCTATGAGAGAGAAGCGCCAAATTTGTGGTTTGCAAGAGCGGTTATTTCTGTTAAGAAGTTGTGATTTGTCACATGCGGGTGATACTGGCAGACAGCCTTTATATAGAAGAGGGCGGACTGAATAACCATTTTACATTTGATGCAGGAAAAATAGTGTCTTTTCTACATGAGTTCATTTTTTAACTTTTACACAAATATAATTAAATATAATTAAAGTAGTTAAAATAAAAGATAAGAAAAATAAATTATAAACTTGGTTTTTAATAATGTAGTTTAAGAAGACTACATCAGCATCTCGAGTATCAAATTGTATTTAAATATTGTATTTATTTATCAGTCCAAATTAAAATATAGAATTATTACTTGATGAATTTACATCGAGCTTTTCACATCATTGGAACATGTTTTCTTTTCAAGATTTTTTTTTTATGGCAATACATCATCAATGCCAAGAAGTTTTCCCAAACTCTCAAGGATTTATAAATGTTACTTTCTCGGCAAAGTGAATTTTAAAACTAAAAATCTAAATATTTTTATATCTTATTAGATAACATTTAAGAGACTAAAAAGTTTTAAAGTATTGTGAGAATATAAATGTACATTTTTATGCAATATTATAAAAATTTGATTGCACAAATATGAGTATGAGTAAGAATTGATAATTGTGAAGTTGTTTTGCTCTTAAAATAACTTGTATATGATATATGTTTAGATTTCCTTGTAAGAATTACAATTTGAAAAGATATATATATATATATATATATATATATATATTAAAAACTAGTTGTTTATAGTCGTTATAATTTTATTGGCGACTGAAATGATCAGCCAGATCAAATTGATCAAGCTAATTGTTCGACCGATTCCTGTATAATTCCTAGATATTCATAAAAAGTAAACAAGCAGTTGATCAATTAATTTGATATACCCAAACAATTAACCAGTTCATGTAGAATCTAAATTTATTAATTTTAATTCTTTTAAAATGCATATAAAGTGAAGTGCATACATTCTTTTTAATTTATGCTATCAAGTAGGATATAAATATTTACATTAGTACTAAAAAAAATACATAAACTAAGTCTTCATTTGTTTCCTTGTTGATGATGTATTCTTTATATAAAAATTGTTTGAAATTTATTCTTAAGAAAACATATTATTATTTAATTTTCATGTATTCTTCGTATAAATAATTTCGTCAATGCTTCAGATGGATGGATATGTGGAAATGTTCAAGCGCAGCTATATGATATGTCCTTACCATAAGAAGAGTTTGCATATAATATAGTTTGGTAGAAGACAAGTCTAAGCTACCCAGCTGAGCTGAGCTCATGTGTTAAAAAGGAATTAGTTGTTTTAGTCATGTTTCGCCAAAACCAGACCCCAAAGAGGAAGTGTCGAGAGGTTATTGGCCATTGCTTTTCACAGCTGGCTTAAATTAAGGCCAAGTTGGGTCATAATCTAAGGCTCTATTTAAGATTTTAAGAATAAATAAGATATATTTATTAATAATATTTTATAAAATAAAGATTGTTCTCAGTTACTAAATGAAAATTATCCAAGACTCCATTTATAAATATAAATAAAAAAATATTTTAAAATACTTTATTTATAATTTTGTTTAAATTTTCAGTTTTAGTGCCATTTTATTGTTACAGTTAAACGTGGTAGATAGCATAGTGATTTGACAACTCGGCTTTTGCCGAATTTAAAGAAAAACTAGTTGTGAGTTAAATAAGTTTGGCTCGGCCACCTTTATTAACACCACGAATTAGCAGCGTCGCCTTTTAAGCATAATTATTAAATTTGGCCGGGCTGCATGTCGATTCGGACCTGGCCAGCTCAATGACTGGACCAGTTTGAATTTATTAAAAGATCAGTAAGTGCAACAACTTGGTAAAACTCGGATTACCTGGAAAAACCCGGACGAGACCAAATTCTTCTTTAAATGTGGTTTCTGTCATTTGGCTTCTCTTCTTATTTCTTCATCTTTTCTATAATGAGTTGATGATTGTAAATACTCCAGTCGTTCATGGAAGCTGGCCCGACAAAGACAAATTGGCTGAAAAGTTTGTTGCTATGTGCAAGGCCAGTTTTAGAAAAGAAACACATTAATAGTTTATGTTATTTGATTTTCAGAACTTTAATGCTACTCGAAAATAAAAATAATGCAAAAACAAGCAAATCATCATTGAAGAGCTGGGTCTCTTGGTTTGGCCAATAGGTTGCTGGGAAAAAAAAGAAGGGGATCTTTAGTTTTGGCCAAGGCAGGGGGATGACATGAGGGAAGTTGTGGCTGGGTCTGTGGCAGTTGCTTTGTCAAGTGAAAAGGAAAGCTTTACTGGTTTTGGAAGAGAAAATCCAAAGTAAAGAGGGTGGCGACTTCTTTTTATTTTTGATAGAGATAGGGAAAATTTAGGGTTGTCTGTCCCGCTTTTTTTAAATTTTTTTTCTTTTTAATTAAAAAAATTAACATATTATTTTTCAATGTGATATAAAAAAAATTAAAAATATTTTTTAAATTTTATTATTTATAATCTAATTTATATTCGCATGGATTTTTTTTAATTTTTTTATATAAAATATTAAAATTTTAATATATATATATATTTTTTAATTTTTCCGGGTTAACCCGAATTGATCCGGGTTAACTCATAAAACCCAAGATCCAATCCTTTAACCAGTCAATCGCCGGACAGGTTTTATAACTATGCCTTTAAGTAGAAGGAAAAGAAAATATGCAAGAACCAGATATTGGTTAGGTTCATCTCTACATCAAAGGACAAAGGGAAAAAAACGAACACAGGCCAAGGAGACCCAGATACTCTCAAGCTTGCGTGCATCAGCCCTTCTTTGCTTGTTGGAATTAGGAAGGAATGCAGTGATCTATGCAGTATCAATGTAAGCAATTATTATTTAAGAGCAAATACACATGCCCCTGATCATGTTCTCCACTAGTGTCACCACTGATCAGTGCCTTCTGATTCAGCCATTGCTTCACATTAGCAATCTTCCGGCTTCCAGCTTCAATGTTGCTGCTCGTAGCACCAGATTCGT
>Ga0325411_1009279_pt1 | contig 10534 bp, 4 predicted proteins | sample PopdelMetagenome_13_FD_206181 | JGI IMG/M metagenome (GOLD analysis project Ga0325411, IMG submission 206181) | Populus deltoides microbial communities from Bellville, Georgia, United States - Xylem-PdIQD-R4 | ecosystem: Host-associated > Plants > Phyllosphere > Stem > Wood/Secondary xylem...
CAGAAACCCTTTATCGCATCCTTCTATTTTAGTTTAGGACAGCTTGTAACAAGAGCAGATCGACCAACGGGTGGGATGCGTCCGCCTTGAATTTTTCTTATCTTGACAAAAAGTAGAGACGGATTCCTCATGTTAGTTCTATGTTCCCAGGTTGCTTGTGGGTTACTTGTGAGGAGCATATGAGCAAAAGAATCTCAGGATTTTAAAATGCCCGATAAAATTATCTTAAATAACTTTTTTTTAAGTTAATGATTTTGAGGTTTCCTGCTGCCTCTGCTACCATGTTAATGACAGAACTTTGTTATTATGCCTTACAGGAAGGAGATTTTCACCCCACTGTTTTTCTTTTTTGCTCGGAAGCCACATTCAGACAGCCAGTAATGGAGCGCAAGCTCCCGCTGCTTCAGTTTTCAATCTTCCTGGGAATCGTGATGGTAGGGTGTATCTTAGAATTAACCATGACAATGTTATGCCGCTGCTGTTCTGTGATTCTCTCAACTCTGTCCAGTTTTCTCCGAGTTGATTTGTGCTGTACCTCTTGATATTTGCTTGATAATTTATGTCAGCTTTCCGCTGCATTTCAATCTTTACCAATCCAACGGACAAGATTTTACCATAAAAATTACGGCATTTTTTTATATTTCTGTTACCGATCTTCTGATGGCATCATGTTGCAGGTCCCCCAGCCTTATGCTGCAAGATGTGAAAGCTGAAAGCAAGATTGAAGCGCCTATAAGCTGCATCTTCAATTTTGAATTGCTGGATTATGCTCCATCCACCACCACATATAATAGTTTTATCAAAAGAAATTTTTTTCGGTATTTACACTAACATTTCATGTGTGATTATTTTATCAACAGAAAACTTCCACAAAAAAATAGTTATCCATAAATTTTGGTCTTCCAATAAGTTTATTGTTAATAAATTTACCAATAGCTTTCCAGATAGACCATGTATGTAAAAAAAAAAATTATTCATTTCAATCTATTAATAATTCTCTCAGTACTAACAACAACAACAACAATAACAAGAAGTTTACAGTCAGTTGCCTTTGAGAAGGAAAATGGTACGCATGAGTAATTATTTTATAAATCAACTTTGAAGATACATAGATAAATGATGAAAGATAAAATTAAAAGTGATAAGAATATTTTTGTTTAGGCTGAACAATATTTTCTTTAGTTTCTTTTATTTTTATGTTTATATTTGTTAAAAATAAGTATTAAAAGACCATGATAGAAATGATGGTTGAGTCAACTTCTAGTTCTAGCAACATGCATGAAGTTGTAAATGACAATAGTAATACTTATAGGAATATGGTTATGGATGCGATGTGAATGAATCATGGTTATGCAAGTGAATGTCCAATTATAGATGAACCAAATGCAAACGGGGCTAGTTTTTTGATATTTTGAAAGACTCCGACTAACTTATGGTATGAGTGCACTAATCATAGCAAATTATCGAATATTGCACATGTGTTCACCATCAAGTAAGATTATGGGTTGAGTGAGATCGATTACGATAAAATTATTGAATGAACGAGAAGAATTTTACCTGAAGAGAATAATGCACTCATATAAGTTATGAGTGCACTAATCATAGTAAATTATCGGTCATTGCATATGTGTTCACCATCAAGTTAGATTATAGGTTGAGTGAGGTCGATTACGACAAAATTATTGAATAAGAGAGAAGAATTTTACCTGAAGGGAATAGACTGAAAGAGAACTTCTATGCTTCTAAATCCATGATGAAACCCTTCATAAAATTGACACATGTCCAAACTTCTGCATATTATAATACCTTGAAAATGTAGAGTTGATCGAGTGTAGAATATGTGGACATGCTCTTTATAAACCTAAAAATGGCAGGAGAATGACTCTTATTGCACATAAAAAAATTTAGATACTTCCAATCACTTCTAGACTGCAAAGGTTATTCATATCTCCAAAGACTGTTGAGCACATGACATGATATCATTCACATAATACAGTGGATGGAGTCTTGGTGCACCTATCTGATGAAGCCTGGAAATATTTTAATAGGGTGCATCCTTAATTTTCAATGGAATCAAGGAACGCATATCTTATGTTATGTATAAACAGATTCAATTCATTCGAGTGATTTATTGCTTCTTATTCTTGTTGGCTGGTGATACTCATAATTTACAACTTGCCACCGGAATATATATGAGGCCGGATTTCATGTTTTTATCTACGGGCATACCCGGTCCTAAAAGTTCGGGTTGAAATATAGATGTTTATCTTCGATCGTTGAACGATAAGTTGAAGTAATTGTGGTCATCTAGGACTTTGAATTTTAATGTCTCGAGGAAATTATAAATCTATATGAGATTACACTACCAAAGAAATGACCGACATAACATGAATCATCGAGGAAAGTTTTTTCGATGAACAATAGTTGTCTATAAGCGCGTTGGTAAAAATCATGCCGACTAAATTCTAACTACTGATGAAATATTCTGTAGGTAAAATGTAAAATTCTAGTTTTTTTGACCCCCTTATTCAAGCAAAATAACAAGATTTAGGAGGTGTAAATACTCTTAAACCACCAAGGGGTTCATAATTTTCTCCAATCTCAACATATGTGTAACACTATTTTCTCATACAAAGCATTTATTACATATCAAAACAAGAACAAACAATCTTAATGTTGGGATATAATGCTCTTAATGTTGGGATTTAATGCTCTTTTATATATTTATTGCATGTTCTCTAACTACTAAAAAAGAAGGTCATTAGCATCGGATGTTAGCAACAGAATAATTTAGATGTAAATTTAGCAACAGATTAGTAACATATTACATATATATTAATTTTTTAATATTAGCAACGGATTTAGCAACTCAAAATCGGCTACTAAAAAATAAATTAATATATTAAGAATCAACAACGGATTTTCCGTTGCTAATATGGTTGCACAAAATTTACAATGGAAAAGTCTATTGCTGATAAAAAGGAAAGATTAGATTTTGAATTTTATATAAAAAACAATAATGACGTGTTAATAATTAATTGGTACATGTATACCTTGCCAAAAAAAAAAAACCTCACACAGGTAAATACCAATCTCAAGAGAAAAACCTTTCATTCTCCAAAAGAACCTTAACCCATATGTCGCTTTTTATTCCTTCTCCATAAACCCCATCTCTGTCACTTTCTTAAATCCATGAATATGTTCTCCTAAGGCATCCTTTTTTAAAAACATCATCTATCACTTTCTTAACTTCTTCTCCAATGAATCTGTGCTCCCAAGGATTTCATCTTGCAAGGAACAAATATAGTGCATCGAAGATAGCATATACAATTAGAAGCTGACCCATATTTGAGAGATTGTGTTTGTAATTTAGAGAGAATATATATTATTTTATTAACTAATTTTATCGACAAGAAGAATAGTTTTTTTGATTTATTGCAAATTATGTGTTAAATATGGTTGTTGTCATATGCTAATGTTTCTAATTCTTAATGTAATGTTCTTTATCTTCGTGGTTCTGTGATGATTCCATTATTGCTTGGTTAGGTAGTGAGGCTTTTTCCAGGGTTTTGGTTTTTTCTATTTTGCTGGGTGTATGTGTGTTGTTTTTCAGAGGAGAAATATAGGTAGCTTGTGATAGACCCGTAAATAAAAGTTAGATCTTGGATTTTACTAGCGTATTGTGAAAGTTGTTTGGCTGGTTAACAATTTTTTACATACTACATCATTTTCACTCATCTTCTTTATCATCAACCTCTCTCAAGTGAATTTGTTCTTGTTTAGTAGTCTTAAACAGACTAGAGCAAAGAGAGTGAAAATGTTCATCATTAATTTTTTACCTTTCTCATCCTATTTTGACTAAAAAATTTACACTCTTGACTGTCCATTTTATTCATTGTAACGCAGATGCTAAGGGCCTAACCATCATAGTGCAATGATATTCCTTTCTTATTTGCATTTAGCTTCACTAAAAGAGGTTAAAATTTAGGATTTTACGTCTTTGCTTTTCATCTAGTTTTTTATTTGATTGGTTACTTCTTATTTGTAGTTCTTCTATATTGAGAACCAAGTAAGGAAACAACATAGCAATGATTTAATTCTTACTACATAATAATTATGTGCCTCTATATGATCATGGATATGTGTTGCCTTTGACTTCAGTAGATGGTCCAATTAATATAGAAAGGTAAATGATCTTGACTTGTGTACCTTTCTTAGATTTTATATTTTGAAAATGTTACTTTTTTGGTCTGTGTCCTACGTGCTTAAAATTGTAGCAAATATCGAAGTTGTTCAAAACTTGTTGATTGTTATGTATATTGAGCAAACTTGTGATATTAGCATTCGTGATGATTTTATGATTGTGGAAGTGGTATTGTATGTGATGCCTTGACAAATATAATGTGTTGGACAGTAACTAACCACAAGGGATATCCATGTGGATGTGTATTTATTTCCAAGAATCTCTTGTTTTTTATTTCCTTTGGCAACTTGCAATGCGAACCTCATTACAGGGTAATTTACTTTTTTAATTTCTTAACACTACTATTCTTGTTTATTTCTTCTTCTTCTAATTTCAGGTTGTTGAACCCATCACATCACATTACTTATTTGTATTTGGAATTGCCAAGTTTTTGGGTTGTGCATATTGGGTCCTCCAGGTTTGTCAATGTAGCTTAAAACTAACTTGGTTTATAGAAAAATTGCATGATCATTGAATCTTGGCATCTGTTTGCTAATAATGATGCAATTTGTTTCCAAATTGTTTTTTTTTTGTTTATACTACACTTCTTTGAAAGAGAAGTTGTTATTTTATATGTTATGTAGTTTAATGACCATTTATTAAATATGCATAATCTTATTTTAGTTTGTCAGTATTTCTTTGTTTAATGTAACGATCTTAAGTAATAAATTATTGATCAAATAAATATTTAATAGTTGGTTTAAAAAATAATTGTGGCATGTGTTTTTATGAAAATTTCATTTCTACAATATTACTTGACAATGCAAACAATTATATATTTTTGTTTCAATAGAAGAGTTTAGATTACCAAAGCTGAAGAAAAAGGATGATGGTGAGAAATAATAAACAGAGCAATTGCTTGGTGTATCCTAATTACTAGCTAACATATTATCTTTTTTCTTTTCACACAATCCCAACTATTTAATTATACTTCAATTTCATACAGTATTCTAATATTGTTGTCTTTTCATTTATTGCAAGTTTTCATATCTTTCCCTTTTATAACTTATGAGCTAGTTATTAATGAAGTTATTTTGATAATTTATTATATAAAGTTTTAAATATAGATTGAGAAATATATTACATAATATTCTAAAATTTTATTGGTTTTAGTTAGTTAATTAGATTAATATAGATGATCGATCATGGATGTATCATCGTCGTAGGGATGGTCATATTTGTCCAGAATTTATTGCGGGTGTACAAAGATTTATCAATTTTGCATTTTCAATTGATGAAAATGTATCTGGAGGTAAAATTAGATGTCCTTGTGTTAGGTGCAAAAATCAAAAGTTCTTAATGGAAGAAGATGTTTATAAACACCTGTTTTCAAGTGGAATTTTACTTGATTATGAAAATGAACTGTACATAAAGAGCCTTATATTTCATAACCAATAATTGTTGGACCTTCATCAATTAGGTGTATTATATTGTTGTGGATGATGTTTCTGAAGAAAATTCATATAGGAATATGATTCTGCATGCAATGAGGGTTGGTGATGCATACTCTAATTATATAGTTTCTAGTCCTATGGTATCAGAGGAACTTCTGAATCCAGAGACATAAATTTTATAAATTACCGAAAGCTGCAGGGGAGTCTTTATAGGATGGGTGCACCAAGCAATCCAAATTATCTGCTTATGTACAATTGCTTAATATAAAGTCAACTCTAAATTTGACTCAGATGACCTTCAATAAATTTACTGAATTTACAAAAAGTTGCATGCATGATAATGAAAATTTGGTTTCAAATTTCTATAATGCCAAGAAATTTATGCGCACACTTGGACTTAGTTATGATAAATATGTTGTGTGTCCTAATTATTATATGTTGTATTATGGGGTAGATGCTATGAAAACAAATTATAACTTTTATGGAAGTTTACGATACAAACCTAGAAATCCCACTAATAAAGGTTCTAATAAGTCAGAGAAACAACTTCGATACTTTCCCTTGACACCAAGTTCAGAGGCTATTAATGTCTCCACATCATGCCAAAGATATGACATGACATCATTTTCATAGGTCAGATGATGGATTTATGATGCATCCATCTGATGGGGAGACATGGAAGAAGTTTAATCAGGACCATCAAGACTTTGCATCCGATCCATGAAATATTCGGTTAGGATTATGCAATGATGGTTTTAGTCTATTTAACATGTCTTCAAATGTCTACTCTTGTTGGCCAGTAATTGTAACTGTTTATAATTAGCCTCCTTGAAAGTGTATGACCCAACCATTCATGTTTTTGTCAATGATTATTCTTGGGTCGAAGAATTTGAGGAAAAAGCTTGATGTTTTCCTACGACCGTTAATTGATGAGTTGAAAAAGTTTGTTTGACCATTTCATTGATTGAAAACATAAATTAATATATAATTGTGTTTGCTTCTCTAACGTTCTATTAGGTTAGAACATGCTATGTTGCTATGATATAAGACAAATTAAATTCCATTTTAGGAATTTATTAAGAAATGGTAAGGTATATACCAAAAAAATATTATAATAATAAGAATATAAGACAAATTAAATTTCATTTTATGATGCAGTTAAGAAGTTATTATTTTAACAATATTTTTTATTCATCTTTTTGGTTACTGACTGTCTATGCATTGTAATTAAATTCCACGATGAGTTATTATAACAACTATATTGAGATTTGTCTTTATTTCTTTGATAGAAAAAAAATATATTTTTTGAGGACGATGAACCAATTGTTCGTAAGATCGATTTGGAAAGATAAGATTAGAATTGCTTTGAACCAGTAGTTGACACGAGCTCCTAAGAGAGCCATGTCAGACAGAAATACCACAAATATTATGGATTGCATTAATAAAGGTCCAGTTTGGATAAATAATGACGATTGAAATCAAATGATTAAAGATATTTGATCCACCCCTGAATTTTAAAGGAGATCAAAATCTACAAAGAAGAATCAGTTAACCGAAACAAATGGTAATTAAGCACTCATTCTGGAGGTACGATGTCATATCGAGCTAGCATGGTAATGATTTTTTTTATTTGTTATAATAAACTTTAAATTTTTATATTTATATTTTCTAATATTGTTTTTGGTTGATAGCAAGAAAAAATAGGTGGAAAAGAACCTTTACGAGATGATGTGTTTTCGATGTTGTATCAGAGTGCTAAGCAGCCTAAAACCTTAATAGATAACAAGTCTAAAAAAGTTGTTGTAAGTATTTTTTTTTTATGTAATTTAATTATTATTTAAAATTAAAATGAATTTATTATTATATTTAATTTTGTTGTAGAAGAATTACAAAAAAGAGATGATTTCAAGATATGAAACTGATCGGGACAATCATTTTTCATTTGACGGAGCAGCTTGATGTGTGGCTATAGAAGGAGTTACAAAGGGTCGAATATATGGTGCACCTAGTATGCTGAAATCAATGGTTAGTATGAGTGCTTCATCACAATCCTATAGGATGGAGTCAACACCTCCTAACTCATCAATTCAAGTATTGAAAGAGCAAATAAAGAAAGAGATGGTCATATTTTATCACTACAATAGGAGATGACTTTTATAAAAAAATTTCTTAGTAACATGGGATACCAAGCTTGGGCATCAAATATGAACCAATGTATGTCGACACCTATGGCTTCATTTATGCCATCACATGCGGCTTTACAGATGATGACACATTTATATTCCATGTCTATTCTAGTATATCGACCTAGGCCTCGACCACCATATACTGATCCCATCTTATAATGGTCAGCATTGTTTTGGTTCGTTTCCACCACCACCCCAACCACCACCTCTATGATAAAACATATTTATTAAATTGTGACATATCTATATTGATGTAAGTTTAACAAGATTTTGATATAAGTTCAATAAGATTTTGAAATTTATTATGAAATTTATTTTTATTTGACTTATTATTGTTGATAAAATAATTTCTAGTATTAATTTATGTTCTTTATATGTTTTTCTACATTTTTTTGAAATATCCACAAGTAATTATAAGAAATTCAACAGATGGAAAAAAATAATTTAAAAAATTCATGTTTTAAAAAATAGTTATTGGGCAAATTAGTAACGGACCAGCAACAAATTTTCTATTGCTAATTAACAACGGATCAGTAACACAATAGTCATTGTTGATTAGCAATGTAATATCTGTTGCTGATCAGCAATGATGATTAGCAATGGAATATCCGTTGCTGATTTATATAATTAGAAATCAAATTTTAACAACGGATAGGTTGTTGTTAAAAAAATTAGCAATTGATAATCCATTACTAAAAAATTAGAATCTATTATTTACATTTGACATTATCTGTTACTAATTTTATTTTTGATTTTTATAACAACAAATTTTAATTTTATTTGCAACGAATTAGGTAGCTGCTAATTAACCTTCTTTTTTAGTAGTGTCTCTCTAAAGTTATTAGCTTAAATTTTTGAGTCTCAAAATCCAACATTTAATTAAACCTATTATCCAACCATCACTTTATTCCTAAACATATTTGACATCTTGAAATAGATAATGTTCTAACAGAATTTAGCCCCTCTTTGGATATAAATAGAAATAGAAAATTTATTTTCAAACATCATTTGACAACTTGAAAAAAGTATACGGGAATCTTGATAATTTATAACAATCCATTAACAACTTCCACCCACGACAATTTCCCACTTTTATACCCCCAGATAATGCTCCCAGGAGAACATGGGTGGCAAATTTTAGGGGTGAGTAAAAAATTAGAAAACTAAAAAAAATTATTTGAAAAATTTAAATTGGTAAAATAAATTGATTAAATCGGTTAAAATATTTTGAAAAATATCTAATTTAGTTCGGTTTCTAGTTTTGATGTACCTTAACCAACCAACTCGAATTAAACTGAACCGATTCAGTTTAGATAAAAATAAAAAACCAAGCAGTCCAAGCCGCGGGCCGGCTCCTCCCATTACTTTCCCTTTCAACAACCTTAACAGACCATTTATCTGCTTTCCCTTTCACATAGCCGCCCCCTCCCCTCCAACCCTTTCAATTTTCATTCAAACTTCACAATGACACAGCCACCCCCATCTCGAAAAGAATGGCAGACTTAAGAAAAACCCTAGAAGAAGGGGAGAGGATTGTGACTCCCAGCAGACGACCTGGCGGTAGCCTTAGAAAATCCATTTGGATTCGGGTTGGTTATACCCCCCAAGACGAAGTCGCCGTCTACCAATCCAAAGGGGCCCTGGTATGCTCTTCTTTGATCTGGAGAATCATGGGTTTGGTTCCATTCTCTTAAATTTTCTGCTATGTGTGTATGTGGATGAAAAAAGATCGATATGGGTTGGTTTCTTTTATTATAATGTGTGACGCAGTGGAGAAAGGAAATGCAGACTCAAGAAGTTCCTTCGGGTTATGATCCTGTTGTTCCTACAAAGCCAAAAACTAAGTTTGTTAAAAGGGGAATGAAAGAAAGAAGGAAAAGCGGCTTCGGAAAAATAACCATAGGTTTTTTCGGTTTTGGACCTTAAAAATCAGACCCAAACCGAATTGAAATTGGTCAGTTTAGACCGGTTTCAATTTAGTTTGGATCCTTTTTTTTCCTTTCGGTTTGGTTATTGTTTAAAGATAAATTAAAATTAAATCTAACCAAAAATGGTTACCCCTAGCAATTCTATTGGCCTTTCAATTTTGTTATTAACCCGTTTTTACTTGAAATCTTTTGCTATGCTATTACAGTAATACTCCAGGCCATGAAGCTTTTTAGGTTAAGTCGTCACGCCGATCATTTAAGCTTGCACAGGTTTTTGGGGCAGCGGGGTAGTCATAGATGGAATCAAAAGAACATCTCAAATCCACCAGAAAGGACCCAAAACATTTGTCATTTTGTTCATCCATTTGAGCTCCATGTTCAATGGTGTAAATTGAAGAGAATCACAGTGTTTCTGTACGTCCAACAAGTTGCTTGCTTACTCGTTCTCCCCTTAATCGCCAACCTTTTACATCCCTATCCATCAAATATATATATATAGAACTAACTAATAGCATCACCGCATAGATGAAAATTATAATTAATTGAGAATAAAGTACTAATGAGAAAGAATATTCATTAATAAAGGAACAAACACACTCGAGATTAGAGAAAAGGAAACACCTTCTGGGCTCGGTAGGATAAAAATATTCAACATGTTTTTTTTTTGCTGTGGAACATTAAATTTACATCTTTCCTTATCATTTTGTCGATGTCAAATAGAATTAAGAATGGACTCTTTGACGTCCGCCCTCGTAACTTCCTTCGGATTGCTGACACTGCTGG
>Ga0325411_1009280_pt1 | contig 10533 bp, 5 predicted proteins | sample PopdelMetagenome_13_FD_206181 | JGI IMG/M metagenome (GOLD analysis project Ga0325411, IMG submission 206181) | Populus deltoides microbial communities from Bellville, Georgia, United States - Xylem-PdIQD-R4 | ecosystem: Host-associated > Plants > Phyllosphere > Stem > Wood/Secondary xylem...
TAATACCGATGGAGAAGCGGCAGCAATTCCTGTGCTGACTGAACTTATGAACTGTCACATATATAATACTATTAATAAACCAATCAAAGCTGCCCCTATGTCAGGGCAGCTGTGTGGACTTGTAGCTCACCATTTGATTGCCACTTTTCAAGCAGATTATATAGTTGCTTGATTGCATCAGACTTCTAGCTAGCAGTGTTTGTTTATTAATCGCGCTATTTGATTTCCACTTTCCAGGCAAATTAGGTAGCAGAGGATAGAAGATTTGATATGGTCGGTTTGTTTTCTCCACTTCTTCTCCACTGACCAATTCTTAGAGACTTAATTGCTCCACTAATCCAGTAGGACGGATGAAAACAAAGAAATTTAGAATCCGAACCCAGATATTAATTTGTAGCTAGATATTCATTTATAGTTTTTTTTCTTTATCTCATTCACGATCTGTATATTGGTCTTATGAAAAAAACAAAGACCAAACGGATAGCCTACGTATTTCAGAGCTGTTCATTTTATTTCTGATCAGCTCTTCTGTTGAAAATGTTCACCAATATTTTTGTTTTCGATAGAGCGACAACAACTGTTCGGTTTCATATAGTGAGTTGCGAGGCTTGGAGGATAGTAACCATTAAATGATGGGTTTTTGTTATTTGATGATGGATTTGAAATGCTCGAGGCTGCTAGTTCTCATGATATAATGTTTTCTTGCATCACACATACAAGGAAACAAACAAATAAAATTATTTTAAAACGTTACAATTAATAAAGAGCAAGCCAGATTAATTTTCATTGCTTCAATTCTCATCGATCCTCCTTTCTTCTCTCGATCCTTCTGCGACTTGATGACACCCACAATATATATATCAGATGGTCGACATGCATGCTGGCACCAGAGTCTCCCCAGGTTCTTCTGCATATAGAGTAGGGCGGAAGAGGCTATGAGAAGAGACCGAATTTAAGTGACTCCCAAAACAACAGTGAAAATCTAACTCTTGGTCCAATGATTGGTGAGCTTGATGTTATACGTGGATGTCTGCCTAAGTAATTCACGAAAATGCTTGATGTTTATGCAGTCAACTCTTACTAAATAGAATTGCAAGTTACTATATATGTTTCATGATATGTTTGTTGATTTAAGTTTCGTAGTGTTAGAAAATAATATAAATTATAATTTGAAATTTCACTTAACAGTTTAAGCTATTAAATTGAGATGGTTCTTTAATATGGTATCAGAGTTTTGATAACAAAACAGTCATGAGTTTGAATTTCACTATCTTTATTTATTTAATAAAAATTAAGTACAAGGTAAAATAAATCTGTACAAGTTTCAAGTCCAAAAAACTTTCATTTGAGAGGGTAACCAAAAAGTTTTTACTTAAAAAAATATATTAAAAAATAATATAAATTATATTCTTGAACCTTCCCATATAAAAAAGATGAAATTAAGTAATAGCTCCATGAAAATTAAAAGGCACACAATGATCTCTAATATAACCATTTGTTGGAACTACAGCTTATTTATCAACCATAGATCAGGTCTTTTGAAATGATTTGTCACGTATAATACTTAAGCACAAGCAGTCCATATGAATCTCTCCGCAAACTGGAGTGAAAACCCATAAAACATGGCATATCATGTTGCATTTCTAACTCTCTTGAAATATTCGTCTCCAACCTAGCTAAAATGAAGAAGCTAATTCATCACTGTTTGGGGATCCAGAGTTATTCTGCTACAATTTACCTCCATAAACATAACAAGAAAAACACAGATATCGCTCCTTTTGGAATGAATTTCAAAAGAGTATCTGATGAAGTAATTCCAAGGCATTGTTAACATACTAGCATTTTCACCAACAAGGCTCAAAACACAGCAATCCACATGCAGCGCCACTCCAACAATGCACTTGAGATCAAAATCTACTTCAGTAGTAGAGAGCCTGCCACAATCTCAAGAAGGATATATATATATGCAATCGCACCAACAAGGATATCTGCACGCCACATCCAATCAAATCAGAATGAGGATGAAGAACGTTAATCTACGGAACTCCTTGGCCTCATTATGTTAAGAAAATTTACTCATATATGAGTACAGATTGTCTCACCAAGATGATTTCTTATTTGTATGCTTTCTAAGCTTAGCTTCTACTTTATGATTCTAACAATGAATATTTTCAATTTTAAAAAAACTTTTTTAATAGTGAATTTTATCAATTTAAGAAAACAAAAAGGAGCAGAATAATGTGATCTTCCATTTACAAAACCGTACAGCATAAAAAATATATAAAATTTAAACTTAATGCCAGTTGAGGATCGGAGGAGTACTGGGTTGCAAATGTCAAAATCATTAACAGTAATACGCTTTAAGGCGTTGGACAATTCCATCTCAAATTCACGAGAAGCTCTCTGGTAATTTCATAAATAATGTGGAACAGATCAGAGCGCACGCGAAGAAGCACAGCAATACGTTGAGTGCACTGAAGAAATCCCTATTCCCTACCTTTTCTTCTCGTACGAACCCTCATCCAAACGATCCAATTGTCTGGATATTGTGGTTTTCGTTGGACCACGTCTTAATTCGCAACCCATTTTCCTCCTCCGTAATTTTTTTTTTTGAGATTCTCTATAAGAAAAAAAACTCCCAAATACTGAAAAAAAAAACAGATAGAGCTAGGTAGTATATATTATTGTAGCCAATATTATAATTTAATGTCTCCTCTCTATTATTAATGACCGGTAGTTATTCTACGCGTGTGGAAAAAATATGTTGAACAGGTACTTAAATGTCACATTTCAAAAAATTGCCAAAATAATACCCACTAACAGTGACTGTATTATATATACTAGCCAAAAAAACAACAGTATAACTTTCAATGGAAGAGCCAAATGAGAGGAGCAACCCACTGTCATAACCTAGAAAGAAGACTTTTCAGCTTGTAAGCTTTTAATAGATTCTCAAGTAGCTTTCATGTATTCAATAGTAAGTGAGTACAGAATTGCAGTTCTAGTTGTGTTTTTTCCATTATAACCTCTTGCCTTGTATTAAAGCTTCCATTCAGAACCTAGCCACCTCTTATTTTCCTTTCAGTCTGATCCATTCAATATTTTTAGTGAAATCACCATGGAGCAAGCTCAATACTGGTTGTGGATGAAGAGGAAACAACTTCTGATGTCACAGCTTGAAGCAGCAACGGACTCCAATTCCAAATGTTCGTTAGAAGAGAAAGCTTTTGCAGAAGATGCATCTGGGCATCTTGGTGGTTGCATATGGCCTCCAAGATCTTATTCTTGCAGTTTTTGTAAAAGAGAATTCAGGTCAGCTCAAGCCCTAGGTGGTCACATGAATGTTCATAGGAGGGATAGGGCTAGGCTTAAGCAATCTCTTACTCTTAGTCCTCATAAAGATGTTTTTCGACATCAGAATCATATCCAAAGGTCACTTAAATCACCGGGATCTCATTTCCCAACTGAGGTTTGCAACTTAGATAATTATGATCTTGACCCTAAACTTTCTGTCTCTGGAACTATTAATATCGCATCAACTCTTTCCTCTTCTAGGTTTTCAGCTTTGTCCACTCATGAAAATTTAAGTGATCATGCCTTTGTTTCTCCCTTTCCTTCTTACTTCGAACAAGAACAGCATAAAGGGTATCCTCATTTCCATAGTAATTTATCAGGGTCGGATCATTCTTTGGCAGTTAGACTTCTGAATGATTCAGAATCAAAACCTGAAGCAGAAAAGAATCAAGGTAAATTAGATTCTACATGCTCGAGACATGACAATTTCGTTGCAACTGATTTATTTATGGGCTTGAGTTCTGCTCCTAATAGCCAGAGTTTATCATCTCCTGATTCTTGTGGTAACGAGGCAATCAGTTGCAAAGGGCATAAAACCAATGTTTCAGTGCTCTCGCTGTTGGTTAAGCCACGTTCAAATCATGGATATACTCAATCAGAGGCAATCGGCCCGAATTCTAGCTCCATGGAGGACGTAGATCTTGAGCTCCGGCTCGGTGAGCCGCCAAAGGTGAAGTAGTGTAGTCGTAGAGTGCAATTGTACGGGTTGAAGGGCACATAAACATGTTAACATGAGAAGAAATTAAGAAAACAGTGTTTCTTAATTTGGCATTTCCTCTTTTTCCCCTTTTCTCTAGCTGGTTTTGCTAGCTATTATCTAATCATTTATAAGCAAACAACTCTTGTGCTAATATCAAATTTGAAACAACTCTTGTAGTGCTGAATTTGAAAAGAAGGAAAAGCCTTTCTTTTACATCTCATATCTGATATGTTTATCTTTCGTTTTCTATCAGTTCCAATTCATGGGTTTTTGCCTATCAGTAAAAACGAAAGAAAGAATTGAGATAATCTCTCTTAATTGCCTTGCACTTCCATTTAATTCCTATTCTCCGCGACATTATTTGTTGTAGGGTTTCTGCCTTATGGATCGAACCCACCCACCTTGTAAACGTGTATAGTGGTCATTAATTTGGAATTCATTTTCTCAGCGTGGTCCTGTCTGAAAAGTTTAACCAAGATTGTAAGGAAACCAGGGTGAATCTTCTTTTGCACACTAAATACAATTAGACGTTAACTGCAATTTCAGAGCAGAGAATAAAGAGAGATAGAGAAATGACCTTAACTGTGGGTTTTAAAAGGGGAAAAGGAACTGACAGTAAGTCACTTCAGCTACATACCTGTGGATTAACATTAGGGGACATGATTTCCCTTTTTACCTTTATAATTTCTACCTTCACCAAAACACCAGCTATTACACCAGCACCTTTTGCCCCGTCCCTATATTCAATCCACACACTTCCTGTCTTCTTATTCTTTCCTCTCGAAAATCTCAAAAACAAAAAAAAGTCCAAAAACTTGAACCAATTCCCCTAGAGTCAAATTAAATTGAATAGAATATAGGGTATTGCCCGTCTAGTCAAACAGACAAGGAAAAAAAAACGAGAAATCAAAGGAATTGCTACTACTACTACTACATGTCTATGTCACATCACGGAGACACTATTTATACGTTCTTTTTGTTTTGTATGTACCTGTTACTGTTGTATTTATTCACAATCAACGACCAAACCCTATGGAAGCCTAAAATTGTCTAAGAAGTTATCATTCTTTAAATAAAACCCTATGCTAGACCTGTCTGCGGGTTGATTATAGGATAGGAATTCAGTAAAGCAATGGCAGTACAGCAAAAGTTTGGGTTGGGTTTCTATGAAGTAGCAGCTGGTTAAGAGGATTGGTTGAGAGTTTTGTCTGGCGTGGAGCTGAAAGAAGTTGCCTAGCCATAAATCAGGCTTCAGATCAGAGGTGCACATGGGCGTATGATGTATGTTTCTCTGTTGCTTTCAGAGATTCACTATAGGAATGTATAGAAAGGAATGGGATCTCTCTCTCATCTTAGCTTACTTTGTGTAGTATTCTTTGAAGAATTATATAGTGTTCAACAACCCTATGCATGGCTTGCTCCTTTGGTCATCCTGTGTTGTTAATTTAGTGTACTTTTATGTCCCTTGACAGCATTTCCTATTGGATAGCAGTTAATTACTAGCCTGCTGGTTTGGAGTGTGCGATAATGACAGGTATTTTGAAATAATTTATTTTGAGATATGAAAACATTAAAATAAAAAATAAATTAAAAAAATATTTTTAAAACACAAAAATAAACCAACTCTACAAATTACTTGACAAAATTCAACCTCTACTCCGTGATATATTAAAATTAATTTGCAGAATTTTATTTTCTATATTTGGTACTGCAATTTTATTGCTCTATGTATGTATTTGTAAAATAAAAATATTTGTTGCATACAAACAAACATCATGGAACGGAGGAAGTGCCTAGTTCTTCGAATGGTCGGGTAACTTCAAGAAGGAAAATTTTATTAGACGCTGTAAATCTCATTTTTATGCAATTTACGGAACATTGAACAGGGAGTACGTGGCAGTCTCTCAACAGAGAATTTATCTAGAGAGCAACCCAGCCAGCTGGGGGACCTGTGGCTAGTGGCTCCAGGATACACGTGCATGTCAATGCAAAGGGCTGTCATTCTGTTAATGACTCCATGGCCCCTTTGCTGATGTGGAGATCTAAGAGGCTTATGCATCAGATTTGATTGGACGGGACAACATGGCTGGCCCAAATTTATTTAATTGTATATTGTGTTTGATTTCAGCCTGGCTCGTCCAGCCCTGCCATGGTTATGACTGCGGTCTAGCCTCTCAGTTCATGCACCTAGCAGAGCCCGATCCATATTTTTATGGGACTCTACGTGTCAGAATTTCATCGAATAACTGTTGGCGGATGAGTTTGGCTTGGTACTCGCAGCCGCTAAAGTGACCCTTGCCTGATTCATCGAACCATATCCTTTTCTTTTTTCTTTTCTTTTTCTATTTTAAAAAAAAACTTGAAAGGGTATTTTCTAATTAATTTACCTGTTAATTAAGATTAGTTTTTTTTTTCCTCGGAGGATCTTACAAGCACACCTCTTTGATAAAATCTTTCGGATATTGACATTGAGATTTGAATCCAAAATGTCAGAAAAATAAAGCATAATTTCTTAACCAAGAGGCCAATTCCTTTGAATTATTCATGCAAATGCTCACTGTGACATTGGAGTTGGTGTTATTCTTTTTAATTTTAAAAATTATTATTTTTGTTTTCAATTAAAGTTTTTTTAGTATTTTTAAATTTTTTTTATATAATGGTATCGAAAATAAATTTAAAAAATAAAAAATAATAATAATATTTTTTTAAAAATAACTACTACAGTAACGGGCTCTAAATAGTCCCATGTACATAAACGGGATGGGAAAGGGACGGAAATGTTGCCGGGGCGCGGTGGTGAGGATTGAAGGTAGTTTAGCTTGGTTTTGCACAGGTTAGGGTCGAGCTAGGGGCTAGGGTCCAAGTAAGCAGGACCGTTTTAAAATAAAGGCAAGGGGCACTTTGGACTTTGGAGATTGTAGGAAGGACAACATAGACATCTGAAGAGCACCGGCGTGCCAGGTGCCAACAACACCATCTCACCGCAGAAGTATTATTATTATTGTTTTATTAAATAGAGGGCAAACGACAGCAATTAATATTGCCAAGCCCCGTGCTTCTCCTCTTCCATTTGTCGTCCAAAACCAAAAAATCATCACCTTTCGATTTACGCTGTACCATCGAAGGGTTCGACACTGTCAAACAGAGAGAGGGAAAATCATTGCAATGGCAGAGAGCAGCAGATTCAAAGACTCGAGATGGTCTCTCCATGGAATGACTGCTCTTGTCACTGGTGGCACTCGTGGAATCGGGTCTCTCTCAAGCTATCTATCTCTAATAACAAAGTTTCAAATTCTCATTTATTTCTCACTTCATGGATTTCGAAGTCTTCTACGAAGCTGACTTTTTTATAATTCAAAGAAGACCCATTATCGGGAATCACTTCTTTTTTAATCTTTGAACGTGTGTTATCTGTGTTTTTTACTAGGAATGCAACAGTGGAGGAACTTGCAGGGTTTGGAGCGAGGGTGCATACGTGTTCAAGAAACGAGGAAGAGCTCAATAAGTGCTTGAAAGAATGGGAGGATAAAGGTTTTGTGGTCACTGGTTCAGTTTGTGATGCATCTTCTCGTGTCCAGAGAGAGAAGCTTATCGAGGAAGTTGGTTCTGTTTTTCATGGCAAACTCAACATTCTGGTAGGTAACCCTGTTAAAATCAGGTCTGTGAAATTGGTTTGCAATTTCTGTTGAAATTGGATGTTGTCAGTGAATTGTTTGAGACATCATTTAGGCTTATGGTTTTACAACGATTAGATTCATTAGCTGTTTTGTTTTAAAGGGGTAGGTAAAAGCGGCACCTTGCCTTTAGGCATCCATCGCCTCCTTGCCTCTTTGGCGATATTTATATTTCACCCGTTATGAATTTAAGGTGGCTAGTAAATGGGAAGCATATGAATTTAGATCGTTAATTTTATGAATAAATTCCATTGTTTAAATCACATGGGATTGATTTTGTGTTATATTTCTGCCCAATTCTCGTGCTATTGCGTGGGGCTAGCGGTCAGGTCAAGGCTTTACTGTTCAACTGTATTTTGGATTCTTGAAAGGCATAGTTTCTGCTTCCAAGAGAAATAAACCACAACGGTCCCGAATCCTATTCCAAATGTTTATTGTACTTTTAATAAATGAATGCTGCGTCAGGACCCATGATATTGTGATGATGCTCTAATTCTTCCGCCTGTTCATGTTTTCACTTCCTTGGCTTTCCAATGCCATGTTTTGAACCGCATTTTTATACAAGCCAGTAGATAATTATCCACTCTTATCATGTGTAAGAATCATTGCAAAGTTTGTTATTACATTTTTCTTTTTTTCAGAGATTTAATATGCACGATGTATTATGTTTAGGTAAACAATGTTGGTACAAATATCAGGAAGCCAACCACTGGTTATTCTGCTGAGGAATTTTCAAACCTCTTAGCAACCAACTTTGAATCTGCATACCATTTGTCTCAAATTGCACATCCTCTTCTAAAAGCATCTGGAGCTGGAAGCGTTGTGTTCATTTCCTCTGTTGCAGGTCTTTTGCATATAGGTAGCGGATCAATTTATGGAGCAAGTAAAGGTGAGTGGCTGTTGAAATCTAGTGTTCACACTAAGTATGAGTGAGAACTTGGTGGCTGTGGAGTTAAAAGTGTCTTCTTCCATTTTTCTTTTTCTCAGGTGCAATAAATCAACTTACAAAAAATCTGGCTTGTGAGTGGGCAAAAGACAATATCAGGACCAACTGTGTTGCACCCTGGTATATCAGAACCTCGCTTGTGGAACATGTACGATTTTCTAACCTGCCTACAGTACTATTTACTTATCTTCAACCTTTGAGATAATGAACTTGAAAGGCTTATCAACAAAATCTCTTTGGGAACATTTTTATGCACGTGGATGGGACGTTCCTAGTTATTCTATGTTATTATCCTTTTGAAGTATTGCCATCTAAGACTACTGGCATGTTTTATGCTGCAAGTAGTGGAAGTCACCAGATCCAAATGAATATATTTAATTCGGTCCTGGATTGGTCTAAAGCTAATAAATGGAGATTGGTAAGCAGCAAGCAGGCATCTGATTCCAGTTAAAAATATGTTTTGTCAAACCTATTTTTATTGCTAGCTAAGTTAAATTGCAGTCAATATCCAGCAACAGCATATATATTTGTAGGAATTATAAACCCAGCCCATTAACCTTTCAACATCACATGGGTGACTGCTTTAGAAATCTTGAGAAATCTTTTTCGTCGTTTTGGTGATCTTTGGAAACACATAATTGCCGAAAACCACTTATTACTCTTAAGAATCCCAATAATTTCCCTAGCGATTTCCTCAAGTCAGGATGATGCCTCTTGAACTGAATGTCCTCGCGTCAACCCTTGTTAATAGATCTCTACTCGAGTATCATGGATTAAGACAGGTTTTTTAAGGGCCCATATACCTCAATCACTAAATAAATATTCAAGTATATGATGCTAATCTCAAGATTATTGTCTGGATGGTTCAGATCTATTATGATCGAGCATCTTAGTTACCTAGAGTTCCATCAGTCTGTTTGGCAAAACATCTACCAAGCAGTAATCGAACTAAATTAAGTGGTCTGTAGACCTGATATTGCGCACTTTTTGATCCAGAGACCCCACTGCGAGGGCTGCGTCAGAAATTCAGTTTTTCTAGCTTTATTATGCACTCAACATTGTTTCTGTGACAACATTTCAGGAGTTACTCATTAGTCATTTCTACGAAACAAGCCATAAAGCTATCTTCAGTTTTGCATGGTCTTGTGAGGGGAGTGTGTTTGCGCGGGCGCGCACGATCCGAATGGATTGCTTTACATAGACTCTTCTAACTATCATATGATTCCTTCTTTTTCCAGTTGCTCGATGACAAGGTGTTTCTAGACAAAATAATCTCTCGAACCCCTCTCCAGCGCGTTGGAGATCCAAAGGAAGTCTCATCCCTGGTGGGATTCCTTTGCCTACCTGCTGCTGCTTACATCACTGGACAAGTTATTTCTGTTGATGGGGGATTTACTGTGAATGGATTCAACCCGTTATAGACAAGATTAAGAGAGAAACAACCATTTTCCTCGAACAGCGATGCATGTGTAGCATTCTATTGCTCAGCACATTTGTCATTTCCTTGTGTTTCTGTTTAATCAGGACCTTTTGCATGGAGTAGTGTTATATTGTCAGCGCTCGGCCTTCTCTGATAAATGGTGGTGATTAATTTTGCTCAAAATTTGCCTCTAGATTTTTCAGCATTGCGATTAAGATATGCTGTCTTCTTGTGTACTCGAGCTCTAGATACATCAATTAGATAATTAACAATGTTACTGCCACGAAAGCTAGCAAAATATCTTTCCAGACTGACACCAATACCTTCATGGCTTAAATCATATAGTCGGATACAGTGGAAAAAACCTCAATCTCTTCTTAGTTAACTTCAAGAACTTCCGAACCATATATAATTTAATTTATCTCACCGTATAACACAC
>Ga0325411_1009282_pt1 | contig 10533 bp, 8 predicted proteins | sample PopdelMetagenome_13_FD_206181 | JGI IMG/M metagenome (GOLD analysis project Ga0325411, IMG submission 206181) | Populus deltoides microbial communities from Bellville, Georgia, United States - Xylem-PdIQD-R4 | ecosystem: Host-associated > Plants > Phyllosphere > Stem > Wood/Secondary xylem...
ATTGAGAGCTTTGCTCTCTAATGTAAAATTGGTCAGTTTATTACTTTTCATCAACAACCTAAATTTTCTTATTCAATCTTCACATAACATCATATCAATTATCATTCTAAACCTTTAAGGTCATTTTATTATTTTGAAATATATCCATTTTAAAATTTTCACTTTTATTTATTTATCGGGCTTATTACCGTTTTAAAGTAACGTCACTAATTTTTAATCGGTGTTTGCACCTTCAGTCTTGCCCTTTTCATTGCATTATCCTTTATTATAATTTATTCTTTATTACCTCACTTATTCCCTAGAAACATTATGTCATTTTATTTATTATTTTATTCGTCAAAACGTGTTACCAATTTCTCTGTCCTTATGAATTCTAAACCAAAATTCATTTTATGAAGGTCATCTCCTCCATTATATATCATATTTATCTATTATTTCTTATCTTGGTTTTCATCACTCATCAAGATCGTACCACTTTCAGTCTTATGTTTACATGGAAGTTTACACATCCGTATATTTAAATTATAAATTTCTAGGGTTTCACACCAATGGTCATTATCATATTGTTCGGGGACAAGTAAGTCATTTCGCATTTTAGAAGCACAATGAAACAACAAAAATATCTTTCTTTTCATATTGATTTTTTTTATGACAATTAAGTTGGATAAAATATAATTTGGTATTTTAATAAATATAAAATATAACTAAGAAACAAAAATGGTTGACGCATGCAAGGCATGCACCAGTGTGTGTGAGGCACTTGCACTATTCAAGATGTGCATGTGACACCTCTCGGTGGCAAAAAATACCTTTTCACCATGTCATTAGAATCTGTGTCATCATCTTTCTTTTAGGATGACTCGTGGTGTCAATGGTGGCACGATTTATAGTCAACAACATTTTCTTTCTTTTCCCCTCTTTCCTCTCTTTCCCCTCAAAATTCATGATGGCAATACAAAAATTCAAAGAGGTCTTATTTATTAAGAGCTTGCCAATTCCTAATAGCTACTTGATGTGTGTTGTTGAATAATCATAACTGGAAGAGGTCACATAACAGGACGTGCTTATGTCAAATGCATCGTGTTAAGAATCTATGATGAGGTGACCCACACAAAAGTATTAGGAAACCACAATAGGGTGAGCCACACATAAAAAGATATTTGTGGTGTTTGACAGTTTTTAGCTGAGATTTGAGTAGTTCTTTTTAGCCTGAAAATACTGATGCAAGAACTTAAAAAAAAAAACATATATTTTTCATAGTTAATTTTATGTTTTTCTATTCGATATTATTATGCTTTTTTAATTTTTTTCCTATTTAAAGGGAATATTTTCCTAGTTTATTTTTCATATTCTGTAATAGGGTTTTTTAGTTTTTCTCTATAAAGGGTTATAATAGTTTTTTGGAAAATAAAGACTTGGACGAGTAAAAATTGAATATTTTAGGTGTCTCTCCTATAATTATGGAGAGTTTTCACTTGTAATAAATCTAGTTATCTTTTGCCTTGTTTGTGTCAAAAACACACAAATATCATAATAAAACTTGAAAAAAAAGAAACATTTATCAAAACATTACATAGTTTTTTTAGTAAATAGAACTTCTAAATAATTTATTTATGATCCATACAATCTAAGAGCTAATATATTTAAAATAAAATTCATTAAGGTTAGTTAATTTTAAATTATTTAAGATAATTAATTATGTAATTAAATATTAATTAGTTACTATAATATATTGTTAGTCCACACTAAATTGCAGGTCGGATTAAAAACATTTAACATAAAAAGCAACATCTATGTGTTTTTAACATTTTTCTAGTAGAAAAAAATTAAACTGTGTGGGGATTGATCAATTGTGTCAACTTGGCAAGTTCAAAGACAACCCAGACGACTAATAAAAATATAGTTTGATTTAAAAAACTCAAGACGACATCTTTTTTAAAATATTAAGATGACAATATATTGGATCAACCTAGGTCAACTAAGGTTAATCCGCCAAATCCAACACGCGTGTTATGAGACCATGATAACCCAATATAAAGCAAATCAAAACAAATTATGTAGTTCAATTCTTAATCAACTCAATGTTGAAGGATGAAATTGAAAAAATAATTAATTAAAAAAGATAAAAAAAAAAACTAACTCGAGTCAACCCGAGTTAACTCATGTTTCCTGCTAAGTTAAAAATTCATGACTATTGGAAATTGAAAAGACCTTTAAATAAGACTCGAAAGTTATTGTGCATGATTGTTTTTATTTACCTTGTTATATTTGGATTCTTTTTTCTAATTATCTTAGGACTTTTAATTGAAATAGTATTTTATTATTTAGGAATCCTAATGTTATATGAATTTTATTAGTTAGGTAAGTTTTAATTAGTGAACATGGGTATAGCTCATAATTTTAGAATGGGAAGAATCATAATATGTAGGAATACGTAGAAAATAAATAGCATAGAAGAAAAGAGAAGTAAGGTTGGTAGAAAACTCACTTAGGAATCGCCGATGAATTTTGGGCAAATTCATCATGCATGTTCTAAGGGATATTTGGGCCTCAGAATGATAAAATTTAGGAAACACCTCTCAGAGAAATTGTATCATGAAATGTTAGCTTTCCAACGAATCCGACCTTGCTCGATTTGGAGCTCTAAAGCTCCAGATATATGTGAATATTTAAGTAAAGGTCAAACTGCCGCCCCTGCTGGCAGATTTAACGAGAATTATTAAAATAGTGGATTTTGCTGTGATAGGGACGGAAAACCAGTTTCCTTCCCACCAAATTTTTTGTAACATTGAATCCTGACTCTAGTAGGGGATAAACCACATTTAAAAATGAAGTTGATGATGTGCGTAATGATTTAAAACAATGAAACGTAAAGAGTAAATATTGTTGTTGATGCCTTGCTATTTGCGAAATGGAAACTGCACATGAACTAATATGCTATGCTTGTGAATTCAGGAGGAACCGCAGAGAGAGTACAACAACAACAAGGGAACACAAATCGAGCATCAGTGGCAAGTAGGTGTTCCATGCCTACACTCTCCTTAATTGATAATAAACCTTGTATTCAAATTTATGTTAGAGTCAATACTTATGAATATGGCTAAAGAAAGGAAAGATATGGTGAAACAGACATGGAATGAAATCTAATTTTTGGTCATAGACTCTTGGACCTTGATTTCGAATAAGGACCTATTTGAAGAAAAAAAACCTAAAACAACCACCTTTAGACTTGATTAGTTGATCTCCAACAGGGGTGGCTAATGATGTTAGCAAAAATTGTTAACATCGGCATGATCTTGATGGAATTATAATGAATATTGAACTTGATTAACTATTTGTATCAAGAATAGTTAATGATACCGACGGATAATGTCAGTATCGGCAATCCCATAACAATTTGATTAGCTTCCTAAGGAGGAAGTTAATGATGTCAAGAGAACTTGGCACTGGCTTTATTGGAAACACCTCCAAATGAGATGGAAAGGAATTGATTGATTATTTCGAGTTGGAAATAGTCAATGGTATCGACCGATTAAATTGGTACCAACATTACTAAGGATTTAATTAGTCGGTCCGGGTAAGGGTGACTAATGACACTAATAGGAGTTATTAGTGTCAGCAGTGACCTCCTCAGAACTTGGGGCAGAGTAATGAGATGGATGTATCCGATGAAGAATAATATGTGATAATTAAGAGAAAACCATAGGTGGTTGTGGAAGGATAGGCTCTATATATAGTAAAGGAAGCGTCAAGTGTGTTCTTTTTTTATGGATCAACGATGTTATGCCCTATTGGTTGTGCACTTGTATACATAGATACATGTAGTAGTGACCCTCCATTAATTTGTTGTATTTTATTTATTTAATATAATTATTCTCATATTTTGATGTTACGGGTCTCTCTCATTCATGCTAGGAGTAGTGTCCTAGATGTTTACTTCTTTTGCACGAGTTAGAAAATTAGCGCCTCAAATTCTTTTGTATGAATTAGGAATTTCATTTTCTTAATTCCTTTTGTATAAATTAGGGGTCAGCATTTCTACTTCTTTTGTATGAACTTAGAATGAAATGAATATTGAAGTATGTTGCTTTAATTAATTATATGACTTGAGTGATGTTAGTATTTTCTTATGTAAATCCTTGAGACTTAAGGCCTTTATTAATTTATGTTTTTAATATTAATGTTACTAATCAAGTTTATTACTATTAGTTTGTGTTGTAAAACTCTATGCTGAGTTGAATCTATGGAATTCTTATATTATGACTATTAATGGTTGTAACTGCGATGCAACATAAATATGTGGTGACTATGGAATGAACATAAATTATGTGTGGGATGAATTGTCGATAACTTGAAATCTTCTGATATAGGAGAAACAACCAAAATTTTGGTAGAATGTGAAATAAACCGCTATAAAAAAAATCTACCTATAAAATTTTAGTAATAAACCACTTGAACTAACCATCATTGATGGAGTGGAGGCCCCCTAATGCACTATACGGGCTCAGGAGCATAAAATAGATCGTTGGGAACGGAGGTTTGATTGCTTGGAGCAAACCATAACAGATCTAGCTTAGCTAATGGGTTTCGCAAACAAGGATCGTGAATATGAGAGGAACTTGCCTAGAAATTTACCTCCAGATAGGCCAAACCCCATACCTATTCTTGAATTCGATGGGATTACATTCTATGATAGGAGATTTTTGAAGAAAAGATTGATTACATTATTAACAGAATTGGAAGTTTACTTTTATTTCAAAAAGGTTCCATATCATTAAAAGGTAAGACTTCTCACATATAAACTTTATTATGGTGCTAGAGAATGGTGATTTGAATTTCTAGATTTTAGAACTCGTATTAGTATGTCTTTAATTCCAGCTTGGCAAGATTTAAGACAATCATTAATTTTAGGGTTTATACAAGATGATTATAAAAGAGATTTTATATTGAGTAAATAAACAATTATATTGTTATTATTTGCTTTTTGTTAAACCTTCCAAAATAGCAAGTAAGAAAATTATAGAAAAGGTGTCGTCTTTTCAAGGCAGATAGTTTCAACATCACAACAATGACACCAACAACACTGCTGCAAATACTATTCTAATTGATAATGTTTCATCAATTAATGGTAAAGAAGAAATCAAGAAGGCTTCTAAATTAGTATTTTGTAGTGATTCTGAAGATCTTGCAAAAAAAAACATGGAGTACATGGTAATTTCTGACAATTCTTTTAAAGATATACATTATGAAAGATTATTTTGAAGTTTATTTACATACAATGGTTAAAGTGTTGAAGATCATGAATGAACTCAAGTTTGAAGCATAAGAATGTGGGAAGGAACTATAAGTAAACTTCATAGAATTATAAAGTATAATATTAATATGGATTATGTTTTAGAAAGCACACATCATAAATTAGATTTTGGAGTTCACATTTTAAAGACATAGTACTTCGTGAATATATTGGTTACAATGTTATATATTTGTTCCTTTAGAGTAGAAGAGTTCAGTTTTTGATAGATAACTTGAGGACAAGTTTTTCAGAAGTAAAAGGAACTGACATGTTCATTATTCTTGACATAATAATGTTTATTACATTATTTCATTAGTGGTTAAGACTACAGGTTTTAAAGAGTTTAAGAAGAGTTCAAGATGTAGTTTGATAAATCAAATATAATTTTTAATCCAATTGTTGTATCAAGCCAAACTTTTAACAAAAAGTTCTGAAAATCTTGTTTTCTACTAGGTTAAAATTTTATGACAATCAAAGATCATGAAAGCTTTAATTGAGGATTTTAGTTTTAATTAGAAAATTTTCTTCTAGAGAATTCTAAGTCTATAAGTAGAATTAATTCATAGAAATATCTAGTTAGTTTTATTCATATTTAAAATTTATAAAATATTATAAATTTCTCTAAATTGAAATCGTAATATTAGAGCTCGAAAAGCGTCAGTGGACATCGTGAAATTGAAATCCACTTTGTATCCAGGCCATTTACTAAATAGGTAGAGCCAAGTGAACATCTTGCTATTAACATCTATTCAAACAAAGCAAAACAAAAGCTTAAAAGGGGAGAAAGCAAGGAGAAGCTGCAAAATCCTAAAATCTTCATTGAGTTCTATACAAAATAATAAACTTAAAAGATGGAGAAAATATGAACTCTACTCATTCAAGCCTCATTTCTTGCTTGCTTTGAAATGTCTTCAGCTGCTTTGACTGCTTCAGAAGAGAAAATATCCAGCTTCTTCAATCCATTTCTTAGCCTCTCATTCTGATGCGTCTTTGTAAACGTATTCATGGAAATATTAATTTCCAGTTAATATCACTTCATGGTAGACAATTGAGGTCTCCATCTGTTTCCTCTGTTTGTTGTTGGAGGAGAGGGTTTGGTTGGGAGTGGGGGGGAGAAATCTTGTTCAAGGGAGTAAGTTTAAGATAATATTAGTTCAGTAACTGTCTCAAAAATAAAAAAGACAAAGGAACATTTTTCCTTTTCTTCTATATTTTAAAAAGACATAAACTCACTCCAAAATTGTTCTAAAAATATATTTATTTTATATTTTTGTTTTCATCTTTTTATCCAAACACGAGTCTGTTATTTCTATATTTATTTATTTTTTAATCTTGAAATACTAACCAATCACATTTTAAAACAATTTTTATTCAACCTAAACATGCACTCTCTTTTTCGAGGAGATATCATTCATTGAATTTGAAACATGGTTAAAACATTTTGGGTGTGGGGTTTTTTGCTTCAAGAGAAAAACAAATAAACTAGTTACCATCACAAGACTTTAGAGTGAAAAAGATATTTTTGTTTTTTTATCCCCTAAGCAGCTCAAATTTAATAAAAAAAAAAAACATTCCAAAGAAAATGTTTGAAAGTAAAGTGTACTTTTTTTATTTAACACAGATTATAACATATATCATTGCTTCAAACATGTTGTTACAAAGATTAAGAAGCCGAGCTCATATGGTGACTCTATTTTCCTAGAGCCATGTATTCGTGTTGGTCATGTTACGAGGATCAAGAGTGTGCGTTCATGCAAGGATCAGGTATGTAGAGTCTCTTAAGGCAGTATTTCTTAACTGGAGAATATGTCAACTTCACTTCTGTCTTGCATGCTATTAATTAATTTCCAGATACAATGTTTAAATATCTGAAAACGGTCCCACCCCGTAGGTTCACCTGCACACACAAGTCCTAAACTTCTTACGTTGTTATATGATGTCTCAGTAGTATATTTCCCGCTGGTTGCGAATGATCCAAATTCCATATCAACTAGGAAAAAGATGTGTGCTCTAGGACCACGCATTTCCATTTTGCTCAAAAACTACTAGATTTTCAGCATGGAATGTTGGAAATTGTTTGCTTGCTTTGAAATGTCTTCGGCTGCTTTGACAGCTTCAGAAGAGAAAATATCCAGCATCTTCAATACATTTCTTAGCCTCCCATTCTGATGCGTCTTTGAAACGTATCATGGAAATATTCATATGAACTCATTTATCTTTCTGGTTCCACAATCCTTTTTGGAATCTTTTAAAAGACTTTTAATAACTTCATCTCACTAGCTCTTAATAAATTTGTAGTTTTACTCTTTTCTCAGTTGGTTGCAAATACTGGTTGAGCTACAGGGTGATATCTTCTTCTTTCAGAGCCAGTAATTTATCTGAAGTTGCAAAGGTGGAGGTCTGCCAAGTGGTAGCTCACAAACAAGCTTAATATTGTAAGTTACAGAAATGGATCTGGGTCCATTTAAGAAGGTTGTCTTAGGTTCAGTTGCCTTCGCAATCTTTTGGATTTTGGCAGTTTTCCCGGCAGTTCCTTTCTTACCCATTGGAAGGACAGCAGGTTCCATCCTCGGGGCAACTCTTATGGTTATCTTCGAAGTCATCACCCCTAAGGAAGCATATTCTGCCATCAACCTCAACCTCCCTGTACTGGGCCTTCTCTTTGGAACCATGGTTGTAAGCATCTATCTTGAAAGAGCAGACATGTTCAAGCACCTGGGAGTCTTGCTCTCATGGAAGAGTTGGGGTGCGAAGGACATGCTCTGCCGGATCTGCGTTGTTTCTGCCATTTCAAGCGCTCTGTTCACTAATGACACCACATGTGTCTTTCTTACGGAGTTCATATTAAAGATTGCTAGACAAAACAATATTCGACCCGAACCTTTCTTGCTTGGGTTGGCTTCAAGTTCGAATATTGGATCCTCTGCAACTCCAATCGGCAACCCTCAAAACTTGATAATTGCTATTCAAAGTGGCATCTCTTTTGGGGAATTCGTATTGGGACTTCTTCCCGCGGTGCTTGTGGGTGTCTTTATGAATGCTTTAATTCTTATATGCATGTTTTGGAGGTTGTTATCTGATGTTAAGGAAGAAGAAGATGATGCTTTGTATGAAATGATTGTTATGGAAGAAGAAAATGCTTTGGATGAATTGATTGTTAAGGAAGATTCAGCTGTCCATCAGATTTCGCTTGCTACCATGTCATCTCCCAAATCTTTGGAATCTCACGAATATGATCCCATTGCAGAACATGTGAACTCCCAGAGGTTGTGTGAGTTGGATATGTGCAGTGATTCCAGTGGTGAAATTGAGCTGAAGAAATCAGTCCTTTTAAAGAAGGAGGCAACTGATAATATAGGAGAGCAAATGGAGGAAAGATTTGCAAGGGGTGGAGTACAAGGGACCATGGAGATGATGACTGATTTAGAGCCCGGGCCGCAACAGTCCGCTGAAGAAAGTAAAGGCCAACTGAATAGATGGAAAAGATTGTGTATTTACCTTGGTACTATTGGAATGCTGGTTGCTTTCCGAATGGGTTTGAACATGTCTTGGACTGCACTCACAGCAGCCCTCATTTTTGTGATTCTTGATTTCAAAGATGCGGGGCCTTGCCTAGAGAAGGTAAATCAACAGGTCTTTCACAAAGATTCTATCTCCTCTCCTAAATATCTTTTCATCAACTGTAATACTTCCATGCAGTATTCGATTGAGTAAAAATCTACTTACCCGTAGTTGCTTGGATCAGGTTTCATACTCTCTTCTGGTATTCTTTTGTGGAATGTTTATCACTGTTGATGGCTTCAATAAAACAGGAATTCCTGGCAGTCTCCGGAGGTTGATGGAGCCTCATGCACGGATCGATCATGCTAGTGGGATTGCTGTGCTGGCCATTGTAATACTTGTTCTCTCAAATGTTGCTTCGAATGTACCAACCGGTAAGTTGATGCCCTGATTCTCTTCCTTTGATTTAACTACAGCACTACGGCTTTAGAGTCTTATAGAAGGGCAATAGTAATTTCCAGTTAATATCACTTCATGGTAGACAATCCAGGGAGAAATCATGATCAAGGGAGCAAGTTTAAGGTACGTTTGGTAACTGTCTCGAAAATAAAAAATCACAGGGATAACAAGGACAAAAGGAACATGTCTCTTGTACTTTTTATTTTAAAAATATAAAAATTCATTTTAAAATTATTTTAGAGATATATTTATTTTATGTCTTTGTCTTTGTCTTTTTATCCAAATATGTCTGGCATTTTTATATTTACTTTTTTTATCTTGAAATACTAACCAACCACATTTTAAAACAATTTTTATTCAACCTAAACATGCACTATTTTTCAAGGAGATATCATTTATTGAAACATGGTTAAAAAATTTTGGGTGTGGGGTTTTAGCTTCAAGAGAAAAACAAATAAACTAGTTACCATTACAAGACTTTAGAGTGAAAAGTATATTTTTGTTTTTTTATCCCTTAAAGCAGCTCAAATTTTGAAGAAAACATTCCAATGAAAATGTTTGAAAGTAAAGTAAGCTATTTTTTAACACATTATAACGTGGATCATTGCTTCAAACATGTTGGTTCAATGTTAGTTGTGTTGGAATTGAAAACATGGTTAATGAATCAGTTAAAAACAAATGATAATATGTGTTTCCCTTTAAAAAAACATGAAAAAATAATTCATTTAAAAAAATAATCGAGGCTAGCTCGAGTAGTCATCATCAATCAAATTATTTAACTTTTTAACTTCGAAAATCAATTATAAATGAAGTGAAGAAAGAGTTCAAGACAATGCTTTTTTTATTTTTAGTACCCTTCCTTTCCTCAAATCATAGTGGTTTTTCTCCTTATTTTTTAAACTTCTATGTTCCTTTTAAATCTAGAGCTTAGGTTCATTTTAATGAGAGATTATTGAGTTCATCTACTTTATTTCAAAAATTTTGTTTAGAAATGCATGTAAACTAAGATGGTGTTGAATTATAGGAGGCTTATTGCAAATAACTTTTGCACCAAGAAAGAAGCAATAAAGTCTAAAGAATAAATGATTCATTATTGACAATAACAAAAGCTTTATTATTTAAAATGCTTCAACAAATAAGTATATTTTTATTTAAACATAGGTATATTGCCTAAATAGTATACATGTTATAGTCTTTATATATATATATATATATATATATATATATATATATATATATATATATATATATATTTTTTTATTTTTATAAAAAAAAAAAAA
>Ga0325411_1009285_pt1 | contig 10531 bp, 5 predicted proteins | sample PopdelMetagenome_13_FD_206181 | JGI IMG/M metagenome (GOLD analysis project Ga0325411, IMG submission 206181) | Populus deltoides microbial communities from Bellville, Georgia, United States - Xylem-PdIQD-R4 | ecosystem: Host-associated > Plants > Phyllosphere > Stem > Wood/Secondary xylem...
ATATGACGAAAGCATTTCCCAATGAGTTATATGGTATTGACATGTGGACTAGCCATGTTTACAAGATACAGAAGAGCTAATTAACTTTAACATGCCACAAGATAGTCATTAATATGCACGACTATTCCTGCACAAAATAGTCATTGACTTTTTCTCGCAGATTTATTCTTTCCCAGGAATATATATATAAAAGTCAATATAGATGTTTAATATAGATTCAATGGCCATTAAACAAAAAGATAATAAAGGAAAGAGAAAAGATAAAAAAAAAAAAATATTAGAGACACACAAGAGCTTTGATGATAATATTCTTAATATTATTAAAAAAATTTTGATAAAATAAATTTATAAATACCATATAAAATCAACTTTGAAACTATAAATTCATTTATGAATTTGTTTATGAATTTTATAGTGTTTATAAATTTATTTTTGTTGAAATCTTTACGGTATTAAAGATGTCATCATCATTATAACTCCAATATATCTTTGATATTCCATTCATTTATTCATTCATTTTCTTTTTTTTTTCTTTCATTTCTCTTTCCTTTCTTGTCTTTTTATGCCGTATCATCTTTTTCTCTGGTCATTAAATCATTTTTGTTTCTTTACTGACAATTAAATCCTTATAAAACATGAAAATTGACTTTTGTATATATATATTCTTGGAAAAAGCATGGATATACAAGAAGAGAAATTATGAAATTTGCTAGTTGTGCAGGTAACACCCGCACATATTGGTTATTATGCTAATTTAAAAATTACTTTTTTAATTGTGCTAATTTGAAAAATATTTTTTTTAGTTTAGAAAAAAACTTAAAAAAGTTTTATGCCAAACAAAATTAAATAAAAACTATTTTTTTTTACTTCAACCCATGAAAAGTTTAAATCATAAGCTTTAATTTAATACTGTATATATATATTTTTTTAACACTTAGAAAATAAAGAAGTTTTCTAATTATCAACTCTTATCAAAGGTTCCTTTAATTATTTAAAAATTGATGATAGTACAAAAGCTAAATTATATGACATTTACACCCTTGTTATATTTCAATTAAACCCTTTACTAATAAAAGATTGTAATATTTGTTTAAAAAATCAATATCGATTAAGAATTATGAAAGTATTGTAATTTAAATCCAACTTCATTGGACTCTCTTCTAAAAGAGTGATACAACAATAGTATTCCATCATTCTTCCCTTTTTACATCCTTTCTTTCCAACAAGTTGAACTTCAGAATTCATGTGTTGCTGACCAATAAAAATGTGGTTACATTATTTCAGAACAGGTTATGTCAGAAGCTCAGTGCTTCATAAATCAGTTGCTTGTAAGAATTCATTGTAAAAGTATGGACTACGCTGAAATATTTCTTTGTCTAGGAAACATTATTTGTCGAGATTCATAAAGCTAAGACAAACCTTGCTGGCATGCATGAGGAACCAAAATCTTTTTTCAGGATAGAATTGCAAAATTAACTATATATTTACTATGGTTTAATTTGGTGTTTAGTCAAGAATCCTAGATCAAATGAACTGAAAGTTGTTCTATATTCCATCAAAACCTCATCGGGCATACTACGTGAACGAAAAGACAGCTAAGTAATCAGCATACATCTGGAAAATTCATCACTGTTTTGCAAATTATTAACTACTGGTGGTTAGAGTTTTGTAATAAGTATTGACATTTTTCAGTTTTGAACTTTGTTACAATCCCTCCCATCTTCCCTTGACAATCAATTTTAGCAGATGCAGGCCTTGAACTCGTTGTTCATATCTAGTCCACTGAAACGCGCATACATTTCTTCCGGCTCCGCTGCTGAGGCATAAAAGTTTTGTCCTGAGAAAGAAAATGGCTACTGTCTATTCCAAGTCTTTATGAAGTGCTACAAAGCTTTCGTTGAAATTAATAAAAGCAAAATAAATACTCACCCAAGATAATTCCAAACCAGAAAAACAAGAATATTAATTAACCTCGAACGACGATCAATGGAGGTGATCTGACATCAGAATGAAAGTCACGATTGCCATGATTATGACTATGAGGAACTTAAAATGGGATTTTTGCTGTGCACTCGACCGGGGAATTTGCGTAGGCAGTGCACACTCTTCTCCGTTGAAAAGTATTCTTGTAGGAAACCCATCACCGCGTGGTATATTGATGCCTGGAGTACGTTTTTTGATAAATGATATCTTAGTTTGTTGCTTTCCAGGAACCCTCGGGTCTCCTGGTTTGGTGCCATTTACCTCTCCCATCAAGAAATTCAAACCTGTTAGGCCTTGGAGCAATATAGTGTTGTTGAGGTTGTCAAACTTTGTTCCATTTAAGGAATACACACCTTCAAGGCCCTTGTAGGCTTTGTCTAATTTGATTGCAGCAAACCAATCCTCGAAAGGAGAATCATCCCAGTTGAAAAGAGTGACACTAGCAGTCCATCCAGTCTTGAAATCAGAGTCAATATGCCAATTGATGCTAACTGGACAGTTATCAGGACAAGGTCTGGGATTTGGAACTTTGAATTTATTTAGTGCAGCCCATGCTAATGCCTTTTCTGTCCTGTTATCAAAAGGCACGAGAAGACTCTCTGGCGGGAGAAGCATTGCTTTTGCATTCTGGCTGCAACCTTTATTATTATGATCACAGCCACAGGCACAAGTATTGCAGGGAATGGCAGATCTATTGTAATAAGCAGAGAAAGAAACACAGCATCGCGAAAGCTTCTCCTTCGGACGTGTTATGTTGCAAGTTACTTGCCAACTTGCAACAGCATAAGTTTTAGATTCAAGTCCACTCGGATCAGGAAATTCTGTTGGATCTACTCTGATTGGAGGGCCACACTTGTATTGCGGATTGACAACCCCATCAATCTTCCATTTCTCGGGTGGTACAAGGGCAGTCCTGTTCAAGAAAGGAGGCATCTTGTAGACTTGCAATTGGAATATGGACCTTGCCTTGCTCTCATCCATTATAGCTGGCAAAAGGGTACCATTTCTACAACAGTATGGCAACTTCCCAACTTGTGAATCATTTTTTCTATCTGGAGGAAGATCTGAGATGACCGGCTTTTTTTCACAGTTCATAATAGTGGAGAAGTCGAAATCTTTGTAATATTTTCCTGCAGTACCATAAATACACTCGGAAAAGTCCCTTTTGTGAGTGTAGGCTCCTCTCATTGTGGAAATGAACTCTCCATTCATCCATTCCCAGGTTAAGTTCCAGTGATCAAGCCGGCCTAATGGATGGATGTTATCCATAGTAACTTGGGCCTGGTAGTTGTTACCGTAGGCTTGAAGCACATCATAAGTGAGAGAAAGATCCCCATATCTACGAGGCAAGAACTTGAGCCTTTTCTTTTCTTCCTTGGCTTTGGGATCCTTCTTACAACAAACACGCATATAGCTTTTTCCTGCAAGGAAAAAAAATGAATATTGAATTTATGGAAACTTCTGTTGCAATTAATTTGTGGCATGATATCAATGATGATTTTTTTTCTTAATAGAAAATGTAATAGAAAAGACTAAAAAGTTGTAGACTACTGAAAATTGTAACGATGTTGATTGAAACTTTTGATTAACTTTTACATGGAGAAACAAGTCCCTGCCTTTTGGGCTGGTCGGGAACATTGATCACATATTCGAACAAGAAAACCTTGTTGGAGTTAATTTTGAAATTTACATTCAAGTGTCTTTTTATTTATTCTAGGTAATGTAGGTTATTAATGTAGTAGTTATTCATTGATTCTCTTAAATTAATTTCTTCCCTAGTTATTTCTAACAAATCTCTCTAGGAACGAAATCCAATTGCAATGCTTAGTTTGAAGGAAATGTTTATTTTTGCTTCTATGTACGTGACATAAATGTTGGAAAAGAGAAAACTTATACCATGATCAAAACATGAGGATTCTTACCTCTCAAAGTCGGTTTAGGACATTTGTATCCATCATTCACAAGCTTGATATTCTTTGGCATAGGCACTCCTGGTGGCTTAATTCCAAACACCGAACCTGTAATCTCAATCTGTGCTGAAATCTGGGTGAAATCTCCAGCTGTTTCAATTGCAGTCTTGAGGTCAACCTGTGGATTTCCTGCGAAGATTGTCCCATTGCCAACTGCCACAGGGAAGTCATCGCCATCGACGACGATTGCCCCAGAAGCAGACACTAAAATTTCTTTGTGCTGAAAACCTACAAACATCTGCCAACCCTTCAGTTCATGTTCGCCTGTATTAATTATCGTTGCCAAAGATTTGAACGCCCATGCCTGCGCGGATGCATTCTTTACCTTTGGATATTCTTTTTCACGAGAGGTGAAAGAATAGGTAAGAAAGATGCCGTTACATTCATCCTGTCCAGGTGGTGGGGCTGCAGGACTCTCATAGTCATCCGTTTGGCCATAGCAAAAATTAAAAATGATAGATGGTAATGAAAGGAGCATTAGCGTCACCAGATGCCATGGAACCCCTAACCTTAATCTTGCTTTCATTTCCTAATTTCTTGCAGAGCAAGAAATATTTTTTCTTTTCAACGAGAGCAGAAGAAAAGTGCGGTTGCGGCTGAGCTGATGATGATTTTGCCGCGTTCAATTCAGAACGCGGCTATGAGTGAGAAATGGGGACACTGAGAAGGGAAACCCATGTTAGAGTGAGATGAGAAGCTTATAAATGGGAAGAGAGAAGGACAAGACTGAGTCTTATATCAATTCTCTTCCTCTAGTTTCCACGAACCATTCGGAGGTGGAGGAGGATGTCAGCAGTTCTTAGGTGGAGACAGAAAGTAATTTGTACTAATATATAACAAATATATTTTTGGTTTGCTACTCAGTTATTACTATTTTTAGATGGTAATAACTGAATCTAACTCTGGAATACATACCCTTTTTACGTTGCCATTTACTTAATGACACATGAACTTCAATACTACATCCAATTTTTTTTTTTTTTTTTAAAAAAGGTTATGTTAGGTTTTGTAATTTAACGTGTATTTTAACATCAAATATTAACATATTTTTAAAAACTAATTAAATATAAATTACTCTCAAATAACTTTTGCATAGTACATTTATATATAATCCTAAGAGAAGAGAAGAATATTCACTAGTGCCGTTACGTTGAGACTATATATAATATATATGAGCTAAAATTAGGGACCCGGCCTAGATTAGGGCACCAAGAACTGCTCAAAAGAAGAAAAGTACACGAGCACAGAAGAACTTGAAGCACATTTAAAAGTTGCAGAGGGCACTAAGAACTGCTCAAAACATGTATGCAATGAATTAAAGAGATGCAATAACACATACCCGTACTTTCCAGGGAGGAAATCCGGTTGATACATTCCGGCATTAACTAACGGTGGAATGCAAAGTTAGGCAGTGATACAATAAGTTTTACACGATTAAATTCCTAATTACAAGAACAGCTAGCACACAGCACATGCAATAACCAGTGCATGAAGATTGTCAGCAAAGAAATAAAGCTCAGTTCTATCATTGTTCAAGAACCACCAAATTTATTATTGCTTTCTTTCTGTCTGATTTAGATTCTTATATACTGACGCATAAAGAAACAATACAAGAAAACAACAAACACTAAGAAAAACAGAATTGGCTCCATTACACACTTTGTTAGTAATTTTTTTCTGTAATATTATGATCTATGAGATTTATAATTCTTTAAATAGGCTAAGAAAATGACCTTTTATCAGGTAGAAAAATAAAAAACCTAAGTCAAATACAAAAGTCAACATAAAATTTAAAATTAAGCTAAAATATTAAAAAAAAATAATGAAATTGGCTCAAGCATCATCTTCCAAGCCTAATGTGATGGTCTTATAAAGCTTGTCCAGTTGGTTTATATATATATATATATAATAAATGAGGTTGTTGACAGTAAAACTAGTTTTAATAGCTCACCAATAGGTTATTAATAATTACCATCGTTCTTGCCAACAGATTACAATAATTGAACAGGAATAGTTAACTAATAACTTGGTCACAAATATAATGTGGTTTAAGCAATTTAATATGAGAGTAAAGTCATGTTTATATAATTAGATACTAAGTAAAAGCATGTATTGAGACTTGTCCCCAAGGGGCGTAGCGTGATGGCAAAGGGTTTGAAATCTGCACAGCAGGTCTCGAGTTCGAGTCAGGGCGTGTACCTCTTGTAAGAGCCTGGGACAGCCGGGGTTTTACTCCCTCACCTGAGCCCACAAAATGCGCTTTCCGGGGAATTGAGGTTTCCTCGAATCCCAAAAAAAATGTATTGAGACTTGTTTTATGAACTATTAAATATTAATATTTTTTTTGAATTATTTTAAGTTGATGTTTTATTATTATTGGCAATGTAAAATATATATGAAACATGAGCTTGGCTAGTAGTGTGTGTAGAGTTTTATTTGCTTAGTTGTGATTTACTCAATCTAAAATTCATCATTGATCTATTATCTTTTTAAACAGATATATTTTATCATAAAATCTGATCTTCTTACATGTCTCTTATTCTGTATATATTTTATTTTATTTTAAAATCTAATCACAAATTATCTTTTATTTTATGTCCTTGGATTCTCTTTTAGTTTGTGTTTAAGTTTAACTCTTCTAGCTTAGCTGGAAGCAAACTTAAAATAAAAGATGTATATAGTTTGCTTACAGCTAAGCTAGAAGAATTAAACTTAATTAATTTTTGAATTAAACTTAAACACAAATTGAAATAGAATTCAAGTACATAAAATAAAAGATAATTTGTAATCGGATTTTAGGATAAAATAAAATATCTATAGAATAAAAGACATGTAAGGAGACCATATTTTACGATAAAATATATCTATTTAAAAAAATAATAAATCGATAATGAATTTTAGATTGAGTAAATCACAATTTACAGGATACATACTCCTATAAATTCTAGATAGGTAAATAATAAGTAGAAATGTTAATAAGTTTAGAGCTATGGAGTTTACGTTGTCAATTTAAGTTGTTAATTGAGCTAAAAGGTATCTGTTTAATGAAGTGCATCTTCCAACTTCTTTTCATCTTTCAATATTAATAGTTTTGAGAGCTTGTAATAAGATTTTTAGTGCTTTCTTTTTAGTAGGATTTTTATAATGTCTAAGACTTGGTGTTGTTAATTAATTATTTATAAAATTTATAAATGCGAATATTTAAGACCTTCTAGTTTAACATTTATGATTTTTGAAGAACTTCATAAAGTTTGTTTTTATATTATTTAGAGTTAAATGCTAGATAATACGATCGTATCTACGCCCGATTTTGGGGGCAAGGCACTTATTATCCTGTTGCCACTCAACTCAGAGAGCTGGAGGATAAGTTATTTTCCATTCCTGTTGTTGTCACAACAGAGAAGGTGAGTAAGTATTTATTGTTCTTAATTGTTGGTTCAAAGCTACTTTGTTGTGCTGGATTGCTAGACTATGATATCGTTTCGTTCCTAGCTTATTTAGGACCACTAAAAGGACATCATATGCTGCTAGATTTCATTTTACAAGTTTAATTACTTTTCACTGGGAGGATACCTTCCCCTAAAGTGGATACAAGCATGCCTGGTTTTCTTTCCTGATGAGAATGCTTGTGCAACTTTTAGATCATATTAACGCTAATTGACTGCGAAGTCCTGGGGCATTGAAGTTGTGAACTATTCAAATAGGAATTTCAAGAAAACAGCTCATTACAGTTTGAGTATTCTTTATTTTTCTCCATTGAATTATCAGGATTGCTATCGAGACCCTGAGATTCTCAGGTACTTGAGTCCTCATAAAGTTATGGCACTCTGCTCAGAATTGCAAATCACTCCTTATAGAGGCAGCATGGATGATAATTTCAAAAGGCTGTTGAAGGAGATGCTGGAGGTAAATTCTTAGGAGCAAACCAGAACTACTAACACCAGATGGTCCAAGTGTAGATTGGTTGATCCACCGGTTTTATTTATTCAACTTGTATATTATTGAAAGGTTAAAACTTATGCAAATGATGTCTTAAACAGCTGAGCTTCATTTTTGAATCTTGATTGATTGCAAGATGTTAGAGTAAATTGAATTTGTTTGCTACATTTGGCTATCATGGTTTAGTTTCCTTCAATTGTTCCATCGTATACTCAATCAGAACTGGACAGGAAGAAATGATATTCATGTGATTACCCCTTATTTGTTTGGGATTGAGTTCGTCACTTGGTTGAGTTCGAAGAGACTAAAAAAGGCCAACATAGAACTGAAGAAAATAGTACAGCAGACAGCAGAAATGCTATCAATTAAAGAGTTAAGTGTTGTAGCTGCATCCCAAATTATAAACTTCAGAAAGCAGGGCATGAAATAACACGACAGGCTGCGTCAATTATATAGAAGTAAATCCATGAAGGGAATGCATGCCTGTCCTAGATTACAGCCCTTCAGTAAAAGAAACTCCAGTGGATCCAAGCCATGCTCCTCCTTGTATCAGCTCTGCCACAGTAAATTGCTTGGCCTCATTTGGATCTGTAATGACATGATATCCAGGCCAATTCACTCTCTTGCTAACACCTGCACCTAGCCCTCTATTTGCGTACTCACCATAATACAATGTTGTTAATGCAAATTCCTTATCCCATTCTGCCCAGCCAGTAGGATCAATATGTCCACCAATATTAGATTGCATAACGACAGTCCTTGAGTACTCTTTCCATGGCCTTCCAAGATATGTAGGGAATTTATTCTGCTCCGATTCAAGATCAGAGCTTGCAACAATGTCACAGTTCTGGATTGAAATCCCAGTATTTTGATTGGGGTCTATCCTTCCTTGTGCTGTGACCATGTTCTTTTGGTTTGCCATAGGCTTCCTTGAGATAATTTGGCAGTTCTGGAGTACAACAGCTCCATTACCGAAGATGAAATCAATGGTTCCAATTATGAAGCAATCTCTGTAGAACTGTCTGTAGTTATGTGTATAGAGGGTGTCTTGGTATGCATCGATGCGGCAACGGTTGATGACAGATTGATCAGCACTGACTCGGAGAGCCACAGCTTGGTGCTTCTCTGGTCCTGCTGTGTTTTGGATCCAGATGTCCTGCAATATGAATCCATCACCTGCAACAGCTGAAACGTGGAAATTTTTTTTCAAATAATGTCTAGCTTATACCAAAAAAAAAGAAAAAAGAAAAGAAGAAATTGCAGCGATTATCAACATTTTCTCAGCTGAAAGCATAAAAAGGAGAAGAAGCTTCTACCTAGACCATGTGCAGTATAGTTGCTTAATTAAAGAAATGTTTTTGGAATCTTGGTAATGCTTAATGCTTAACTATAGTGGTTCTTAATCAAAAGCTTAAAAAACAAAAAGAAAAGCAAAAGATTATAGTCGGAAAGTAGAGAACTGTTACCAAGTGTGGCAGATCTGAAGGTTGTAGATCCATCCACAACATTGAGGTTACCAGTTAAGATGGTGGAATCCATACCATCACCAACAATCATAACATTCTTCTTCTTCTTCCCAACTTCAACATTCTCTTTATAAATCCCACTCTTCACATATATCACATACCGGCTTTTACTTTTATCTGGGACTGAGTTCACAGCTTCTTGAATTGTGGTATAGTCCCCACTCCCATCTTGTGCTACTATCACATTGGCCTCAACATTGCTTACTGAACTTTCCAATAGTTTGCGGTCCCTTCCCAAGATCCATGATGGAAAACCCCCATTTAATGGCTGAACGAGATCAGTATCAGAGGCTGAAAGACTAGAAACAGCAGCCAGAGAGGTTCTCATCCTTGAGATCAAATCTTGGAGTAATTTTTTCATTGATGGTTGGTCTATTGTGTCAATGCCATCCAAGCATGTAACATGGTTAGTGAGTACACCACTTAGCCAAGTATTTGCATCACTAGCATCAGACTGGCTGCCCCAGTTGGCCAGAGCTGATAATGTATCAGTAACACGGTCAATGGACATATCCATAAGCTCCACACAATCAGCTAGAGCTGCTTGATGTTTATGGCCATTGATCTTGCTATTTACAGCATTGGCAGCTGCCTTTGCCATTCTCATTTGCGAGAGAGATTTTACCAAGAAAGTTTTTAGGAGACCAACGCCATTAGATTCTTGAACTCCTTCAGTGGAGACAGCTTCAGATAGTATTGATAAACATTCTTGGGGATCATGGGCTTGGTTACATATTTGTGGAGTTGATGGACTAGATTGACTAACTTTGATTAAACGGGATGGAAGAAAAACACCAGAGAATATGACTGCAAACAGAGAAATGGCAAAGATAAGGATCTTGACGTGGGATTTAGTGTTATTGGTAGTGTTTAGAAGTGGCTGATGGGTAGAAGAAGCCATGATGAGGTATGTGCGTTTGGTTCTCTGCTTGTGTTGATCTCATGTGCTTTATAATGGTGAAAGACCCTTCAAGCATAACACTCGCCGTATCTAACGCCGATCATGTCTGGGCTAATTTTCATTTTCTTTCCTTTATTATTATAATTTTTTTTACAACGCCATGTGTTCCAGTTCAACGTACTTGGAAATTGTATTGCACCGACATGCTTTGT
>Ga0325411_1009287_pt1 | contig 10529 bp, 5 predicted proteins | sample PopdelMetagenome_13_FD_206181 | JGI IMG/M metagenome (GOLD analysis project Ga0325411, IMG submission 206181) | Populus deltoides microbial communities from Bellville, Georgia, United States - Xylem-PdIQD-R4 | ecosystem: Host-associated > Plants > Phyllosphere > Stem > Wood/Secondary xylem...
CAGCATATGGATATTTGAAATGTAAAATCAAATGTTATCTGAATATAGGACATTTTTTATAGTGAGACATCATTGCATAAAGTGAAATAAACTTTGCTTTCCATTTATCCCGACAAATGAATACACAATTATCTGAATAGAGCACATGCAAATTTGCAGAGACAAACAAATCACTATGTGATTTGTTTGCCTGTTTTATCGAAGAAAATAAATTTTGAATTATCCCAAGTACCTAATATTTTGTAAAGAACCTTTTCCAATTCTGGCATGTTTCCAAACAGTGATATGTGGCTAGTTATAATATTTTCTTCATGCTATTGATGCATTAGATGTTTGGGAAGGAGGCAGCAGAACTGTTGAACTATGTGGAATGCTTCCCTAATGGATTTAGGAAAGGAACTAAGATGATAAAGGCATGTGCAGATGCTAAACTTGAAGGATTTCCAACATGGTTGATCAATGGTCAGGTATGGATATTTAAATGTATCGAGCTTTCGCTTTTCCTTGACCAAAAAGATAGCATCATCTATCAGTGGCCTCTTTTTGTCTGAACTCACATTACATGTAGTAGCATAGGTTAAAGTATTTGGCTCAATTCCCATTCCTGTAAGATTCTAGGAAACATGTTTTGTTTTTCGCTGCTATAGGATTTTAGGCAGCTCAGTTTGTTTGATTAGAATTAGATTAGATACCACTAATTGATTATTAACTCGTTCCAATCAGCATTGAAAGCTGCACTAAACAGCCATTGAATCATACTAGAAGAAGTTCTCTCTCTATTTTTTTCCCTATATAAAGTGATATTCTCATTCACGTAAGGTGTTTCTTGCAGGTTTTGAGTGGAGATCAAGAATTGTCTGAGCTTGCGAAGGTATCTGGGTTCAAGATTGAGGAATCCAATCAACCGAGTTAGATTATAACTATTTTTCTGTAACATAGAGCTTCTGTACAGTTTATACTAAATATTATCTCTGGAAATAAGGATTCGACTGTGCCAATTCTGTATTACAACAATTATCATTAATTATTAAAAGAAACTAAAAAAAAGCTTTTGGGTTTCACTGTAGCATAAAAACAAAACCTCTGGATTGTAATGGTGCCCCTCAAGTTTTTTTTTTTTTTTTTGTTACGGTCACTCAAGGTTTATCCTTGATTGGCTTCTTGTGGAGTTCTCATGGTGTGAGGAAAAAAAATCAACGTTTGGTTGATACTTGATTTGACAAGATAAAATTTGATCTCATTGATTTAGAATAATTGAAGTAGGTGACTGAATTTGAAACTAAATTAAGGATTTATGGATTGATTTGAACGAAAAGGGAAAAAGTGCTTGATGTGTGTGACATGTGCATATATGAGAAGGGTCACTGCAATTCTGCAATGTGTGCGATAGCCATCGGCCTTCGAAAATGACATTCCTTGGTACAACTTGATTTGTCTTGGCGGGATCTTCGAGCATGACGATGCTCTAGCTTGACTTTAATACTTCAATCAACTTCTCTTCTCTTTTTCTTTTCTCTCTTATCTTCTTAGTTTTGGAATGTAACTATCTAAAATAATGAAGGAGATACAATTTATTTTTTAATGTCAAATTTGATTTTTATTTTTTGAATTTATTTATTTTTCATTTTAATTTTATCATTTAACATTAAATTGATTGAGAATCAGATTTTTTTAATTTTTTAGCTTGCTTTTTATTAGGTTATCTTGATATTATGACCCGGACTCAAGTTTGACAAGTTAACTTAGATGGACTCGAATTTGTTTGTTTTCATCCTTTTTTAATTGATTTTTTTAAATTTTATTATTCAACATTGAGTTGATTAAGAATCACTACTAGAAAATTGAAAAATATTGACAAAATATTCCATCGGTGTTTAGGCAAAATGTTCATCGATATTTTAATTGCCGACGGAATTGCCAACGTGAACTTGTTATTAGAGGATATATCGTTGGGGATTTTTGACAGAATAGTCTTGCCAAAAAAATAAGATTGCATTGCCCATTTTTCTTTGGAAACTTCGTCGATAACTAACTTGCCGACATAATTTTTCATCGCCTATTCCATTAGAAATCTTTAGACATTTTGTATGTTTTATCAAAAGTTCTAGAAGGGTGCGAAGATTCGGGTGAAATTATTAATGGATATTCTGATAAAATTGCCTTTCTATCGGTGAATCCATCAACATTTTCACATTTTTTTGGTTAGTTGTTATGATCTTCAAGTCTATGATTCTCACATAAATACACATCATCAACAATAATAACAACAAATCACAACCACAGTTCACAGTAAACCACAACAATAATGCATATCCGAAACAAAATATACTTATATAAAGTTCGTATTACATTTAAATTTCTAAAATCCTGAACTAGAAAGTTTAGGAGAGGGAGAAAAAGGTTCTGAACCAAAAAGGTCTAAAAGGAGGAGGAAAATGTATATCCATGCATATACTTACACAATGCTTACTTATAAGGTGTAGATTTTAGCATTGCTTTTATTTCTTTGCATCTTTAATACCTAAGAGTATACTCTAATGTTTAGTTTTACACCCCAGAATATTAAAGTCTACATTAAACCCTAATATAAAATGAACAAAATGATTGGTGAAGGGTTTTTGACATTTTGGTCAAATCCTAATAGATAATCATAAACTAATTATGATATCCATTTTTTTTGCATTTTTAAAATATGAGAAAGATGTAAATTTTTTTCTGTTTTTTTATGAAAACATGCTTGGAAAACTTTTAGAATTTGGTTGTATGCATGAAAAAAATATTTTTTTTGTTTTTATTTTTTTTTGAAAGAGGAAATTAATTTAAAGTTTTTTGAATTTTCAATTTTTTTTTAAGAAAAGTTTTGGAGAAAACCGGTATTTTAATACCAGATCTGTATCTTATAGTATAAATATACAACCCGATACTTTAAAATGACAAATATTTTAAAATGACCCTCGATAATTTTTGGATTTATTATTATTATTATTATTATTATTATTATTATTATAAATCGAGTTGGACCCAACCCAGTCGGTCGGGTTGGGCCGACTGGTGGCTCAATAAACTCCTTTTCTTTTTATCTTTTTTATTTTTTTAGGGGTGGGTTGGACCCGGACTGGTTTGGCCATCCAGGCTGGGTCGAAATGGGTCCAACCCATTTTGCAAATTAATTAAGCAACCATTGCATGCAAAATTTGTGTGTAGTGGCTAGCATGAAGGGATGTTTTGGATGAGGAAAAGAAGAGGCAGCTTACCTGGTCAGAGGCAGACGGTTGTTGACGGCGTTCCTGGTGGTGCAAATAAGATCAATGAGTGGTTAGTGGCGGCACTGGCGGCTGAGATGAGGCGGAGGGAGTGGCAAAATGAGGTGGTCAAGAGGGAAAATAAAGACTGGGGAAAGAAGTTGGTTTTTGCTGATTTTGGCTTCTAATTTCTCCTTTCTCGGGCCATGAAATCCACCTCTATTTATAAGGGGTGGAAGATGGATATTTTATCTTTAATGGTGTCAAATCTTAGCCTTTGATTCAACCCCAAAGGATCTCAATTGTTGGCTCAAAGTGGCCATCATGAATTGTCCGATTTTGACATTTGAAGGTTAGTTAGGCTAGCCACTTTGGGGTAGTGCCTGACGTCAATCGACCAAAAAGGACCATATTAGGTTGTAGTAAGATGTCAGACCATCATTTGCGTGCAAGTTTTGTCAAATTTGATGGAGAGATTAAGCATTAAATACCTTGGGAAAGAGGCCACTCGAGCAGCTTTTTCTGGCGAAATGAAGAAGAAGATGAAAATTACCAAACGACGCGTTGTTTGGTCTTTTATTTATTTATCAAAATGATGTTATTTTGGGATTTAGGGTTTTAATTTAGGAATGACCAAAGTTCAACTTGGTCATTTGAATTTTAATTTCTTACAGTTGCACCCCTAATTGACCCTAAACTTTTAATTTTATGCAATTTTACCCTTGTCAAACTTCAATGTTAGCCCTAAATTTTAGCGCCTTTTTCACATTAGTCTTTGGTCATAGATTTATGCAAGTTGACCTTCAATTAATCATTAAACTTTTAATTTTCTCCAATTTCACTCCTGTTTTCAATCTCCAAGGCAATGGTATAAAAAATTTGATTCTTTCATGATGTAACATGGTTATGATAGAACCACTTCTAATAATTGTGTGTTTATGAAAAGGTTTTTAAATGGAAACTCTATTATTCTCTTGTTATATATGGATGATATGATGATTGTTGGTTATAATGCTAATTAAGAAGATTTAGAGTTTGAAAAGAGAGTTAAGCAAGTCTTTTGCAATGAAAGACTTAGGACCAACAAAATAGATTCTTGGCATGAAGATTACTCATGATAGGAAGTATGAGAAACTTTAGCTATATTTGAAGAGTTATGTTCAAAAGATACTTGAGAGATTCAACATGAGCAATTCTAAACCTGTTTGTTCTCCATTTGTAAGCCATTTTAAACTAAGTTTTAAACAGTGTCCTTCAAGTGACAAAGAAAGAAATGAGATGAAATAGGTTCCTTATACATCCACAGTTGGTAGCTTAATGTATGTCATGATTTGCATAAGGCTAGATATAACTAATACAGTTGGTGTGGTTAGTCGGTTTCTCTCCAATCCTGGTAAAGAGCACTAGTTAACTGTGAAATGGATACTCGAGTATCTCAAAGGTACTTTTAGGTTAAACTTATGTTTAGGAAATGGTAAACATTTGTTTGATGGATACACAGATGCAAATATGACTGGTGATGTTGATTCTAGAAAGTCCATATCAAGATACTTGATGACTTATACAGGGGGAGCAATTTCATGGTGCAATTAAAGCTGTAAAAATATGTTGCATTATCCATTACAAAGGCTGAATATATTGCTTTTACTAAAAGCGGTAAAGAGTTGTTATGGATGAAGTTCTTACATGAACTTGGCCTAGTTCAAGAGAACTTTATGTTATATTGTGACAGTCAAGGTGCAATCTATGTCAATAAGCGTCCTATTTTTCACTCTCAATCAAAACACATAGGTTAGATATCAATGAAAATGTGTCAAATATGACCACCAAGCCTCTACCAAGAGAGAATGTTGATTTTTGTAAAAAGAAAGCGAGCTTGGTAAAGCCTCCCAAATTGAAGCTTACAAGCTAATAGCTGGTATGGTGAATTCTTTACATGATAAGTAAGGGGGAGATTTGTTGGATGGTCCCGCACCATATGATAAGGGGACCACCACACACAACATGTTTCAAATAAAAGGAATGCTTTTAAATGCACAGTGCTGGCTGCCTTATATAAATAAATTTAAAAAACATTGTCATGGTGGAAGGCCTTGTAAGAGGAAAAAGAAGAGCACGAGAGAAAAAAAGAAAAGAGACAACTGAGCAATTTGTATTCATTCTCTGATTTCTAGATCGTTAATTGTTGGATTGGATTGAGATTTTGATAGAAGCTTTTAAACATGTTGCTCTTCATTTTAGGCAATTAGATTGAAAAAGCTATCAGCGTTATGAGATTTTCTAGAACCTTTTTCTCTTTAACCTTTTTCTCTTTTAAGAATATATTGTTCTTGATGATGTATATGTAGTTATATCTAAGAAAGAACACTTGTGAACTCATTATTTGTTGATAGTGAAAGTTTTTTAGGTGGATTACTGTCCTGTGGTTTTTCCCGCATCGGGTTTTCCACATAAGGATCTTGGTGTTGAGTTGTGTGATTGATTGTATTATTTTATTGATTGGTTGATCCTAGTCGCACCCTTAAGATCTATGAGCCCACTTTTCATAATTCCTTTTAATATTTACCTCTTCTCTATGTCCTGGAGCATATCCTGAATTGTTCTTAAGGTATAGTGACAATGTCAATTTTGTTTTTTGTTTTTCAGGTTTTTTTAGAAATTCTTAGTAAAAACTTCTACAAAATACTTTATTTTTTCTTAGGAAAAAACTTGCTCAAGAAAAACATAAAAAGATCTTGATTGGAAATGAAAGAATTGATCACAAAGAAAAAATAAAACGAACTTGCATTCATATACATGAGAATTATATAAGAACAAAAAAAACCTTGAATTCTTTTTTTACAAGAAAGAAAATAGATTTCTTTGGAAAAATAAGATTGTACTCATAAAGAAAAAGTCATAATAAATACAAAACGGTTGGATTGTCTCGAACCAACCTTAAAAAAATATTTGGGTGTCAACCCATACCCTGAAAGTTCCCACCTACTAGCATGCACCAAATACAAAGTGATGAGCTCTAAACAAGTCAACACAATGCTGCACTTTTCTGTACGATGCAAATAATTTATAAGCACCAACTTTTCAATCAAATGACATAGTAAGGAACAATAATCAACGTAACTCCAAAGAAAAGTAATTATTCTTCATTATTACACCAATCTCCAAAGAGGAGGTTCATCATTAAAGTCTATAAATATTTTATGAATGAGCCATTTAAAATAAGGACAGAGCTTCATTAAGAGCAATAGAACAAACTACACAATGTCATAGAGCTACATTGCTCTTTCCATGCTTCTACACGCCTCTCCACACATTTTCTCATTCTCCTTACAAAGAGGATGAGAAAATGTGTGGAGAGGATGATCAATCACACTATGACTGAGACACGACCCGTACTCCTACTGGAGGCAGCAGTGGGGAATTTTCTGCAATGGGTAAAAGCTTGACGGAGCAATACCGCATGGAGGTAGAGGGCCTATGGATCGTGAATTTGTTTTCCTAAAGAAGAAGCAATAACGGTATCTGGGGAATAAGCATTGATTAACTTTGTGCCAGCAGCTGTGGTAATACAGAGGATGCAAGCGTTATCTATAATGATTTGGCGTAAAATGTCTTTAGTTGGCCTTTAAGTCCACCGTCAAATCCCAGGGCTTAACCCTGGACAGACAATCGAAACTGCCAAGCTAGAGTATGGTAGGGGAAGAGGGAATTTTCAATGGAGCGATGAAATGCGTAGAGATCGGAAAGAACACGAACGGATAAAAGCGTAGCCAGTCTCAGACGAAGCTGTTTACAAAGGCTCGGTTTCAATGTTGGAAACATAAAAATCCAATCTCCAAAGCAATTGGCATCAACTAAGGAAAACCAAAGAGTTTTGCATCGAAAATGAAAGGAGATGCCTGTTGAAGCTCTAATAGGATACTTGAAATGCCAAAATAAAAGTACAGAGCAATGCAGCACAAAAACAAATGAATATGAAAAGCTCGGCTGAAACCTCAGCGAAAGCATGGACTACAAATATCCAAAGCCATTGCAATCTACTTGGAAGATAATTCATGCAAAGTATAAAACGTGTATGCATCGAGAGGAGCAATTAATAACTGAAAAAATCCAACTAAAAAAAAAGAAACATGGCAAAAAACACTAATTTGGTGAGGAGAAATTGTTGAATGCAAAAACACCAGATATAGTGAAAATTAAAGTTTTATCCCAACACATACAAAGGTATGGATATTCGAAGAAGGTATGTTTTCCGTGAATAGTGACTATTTAGGCAGATATTGTGATGTGTGAATGCTGAGCAGAGAATATATCTGGGAAAGCTCCGATTCCTTTCAAGCTCCTGACTCTGCAAAACTATTTTTTTAATCATAATCTACCAATATTCTAAAGAAAAAGTAGATAAGAAAAACTATGCATGTTATATCAGATGTGATAATAATGGAGGAAACGTTACATGTTTGAAAATCACAACAAAAACCCAATTCACAGACACTTCTCTAAGACAATGAACATGTAAGACAGGTTCCAATGGCAGCATGAGGATTGAAAGAGAGTTAAAATCAATATCTATTTTCTGTTAACAATGGCCATGGCCTCTTCTAGGTTGTTTGCTTATCAGTAGTCAGATAACAGAGATTGTTAACCATTCTCAAGCTGATTCATAAAGGGTTCCCTCAAAATTAACAATCTAAGAAAAAACAAATACTAGTATATAGGGCAGGACTGCCCCAAGAATTTCGTCCTGCTCCACACAAACACCATTGTCAAGATTATGGCGAGGTCTTTAATTTAGGGTATAGGAAAACGAGGGTTTAATAGTCAGCAAAATACCATAAAATCAATAAGAAAAACTCAAGAAAACAGGTAAAGAGAAGCACCTAAATAAACATCGAAAGAAAAAAAGCAGCACAGAGGTGTGTGTTCCAAGAAGTTCTTGAACATGAGTTGGGGGATGAAGTTCATAGTAAAGAACTTAACTGTCTCCCAACCATCAATGACTTGCTTTCATTCGATCCATCACAAACTACAAATCAAAGCATTGGATTTGTTCTCTGAATCATTCTAGTCTGCAATTGGTTACTGAAGCATGAAGAACCCCCCTGCAAGCATAGAACACTCGCAAACTACAAATTAAAGCATTGGGACTAGAGTTGGTGGGGAGCGCCAGGCCAATGCTATAGTGCAGCGCAAAGGCGACGCTCGAGAGCCCCAGCAGCAAGCTACTGTGATGGACCCTCCCCCTAAAAAAATAAATTTAATATCGTGTGAGCCATTGGCCCACGTATCAGATATTAAACTGATAAGAACAGATACTACACTTGATCTTAGCCAAAAGGCCGAGAAAGGTATGATTGATTCAGGGATACTAAGCTTTCTTTTATAGCGTGCTCCTGCTTGTGCCCTTTGTTCTTTTTGCCATATGGGACGACACAGACTGGGCTTGTTACTTCGCAATATGCTTCTATTATTTCACCAAGGGGCGTAAGACCAAGCTCATGAGATCCTAGGTCATAACAAGTTGATAGGATCCTCTTTTTTACGCCCTCGTGTCCCTCCCGCGCGGCGACATAGGGATGTAAAAAGGAAAGAGAGGGTTGGGGTTTCTCTCGCTTTTGGAATAGCAAGACCCTGATGTGAGGCCTATTAGCTCAGTGGTAAAGTGCGCTCCTAATAATTACGTCGTTGTGCCTGGGCTGTGAGGGCTCTCATCCACATGGATAGTTCAATGAGTGCAACAACACTTAACCCTGAGAAGTGGATCATCTGAGGCACATCATGTTCAGCCTCAAAGGAAAAATAAAATGGAACACCTATCAACCGTATTTTCATAGATCAATAACTATGAGATCACCCCTTTTATTTTAGGGCAAATCGTATCATTCAAGCCTTTTTTTCATGCTTTTCCTGGAAATCTGGAGAAAGCTACAATCAATAGGATTTTCCTAATCCTCCCTTCCTGAAAGGAAGAACATGAAATTTTTTCTCTTTTCGCAGGGACTAGGAGATTGGATCTAGCTGTAAGAAGAATATTTGACTGATAAATACCTCACTTCTTAGTCTTCGAACTCCTTAGTCACTACAAATGCCCCCGATTAATGCAATAAGATATGTCTATTTATCTATATCTTGACTCGAAATGGAAGTAGATTTGAAAAAGGATCTTAGAGTGTTCAAGGTAGGGCTGGAGGGTCTCTTAATGCCTTCTTTTTTTCTTCTCATCAGAATTATTTCAAAAAAACTTGTCATCATAAGGAAAAGGGAGGGAATAAGTACACTTGGAGGGCGCAGTATGTCTGACTCTTTAATACAAGTTGGATGTCTAATTGTCCTGTTACTTTGCAATAGGCTCCACTTGGCTCGGGGCGATATTGCTCGGTTGGTAGAGCTCCACTCTTGCAATTGGATCGTTGCGATTACAAGTTGGATGTCTAATTGTCCTGTTTAATTGTTTTTTACACTCCCATTTCAAGTGTTTGATTTTGTACTATGAGTAGCATAAATTAAATCAACAAAATCCTTTGATTTTCTACTCAAAAGATTTTGGAGACAGATTGGATTCTCTTCCTTTCAATTTGTTTTCTAAATCATTCTAGTCTGCACTGAAGCATGAAAAACCCAGACAATCAAATATTGTTGATTCCAGTATCTCCGTAGCCTTCAGTTTTCCTCTGAACCCATTCATTCAAAATAAGTGGCCAATTAAGTTGCATGGATCATTACACTCGAAAGGGAATTTGTAAATATCTCTTGGCCAGCAAGGGTGCCTCCAACTGTTAGCCACTCTTGAGTAGAGGAGCCTAGCAATTCCATGAACAGTTCACAACAACAATCCATACTGCATTTCAAGTCTTCGATTTTCTACTATGAGTAGCATAAATTAAATCAACAAAATCCTTTGATTTTCTCCTTGAAAGATTCTTGGAAACAGATTGGATTCTCTTCCTTTCGATCTGAACATGAAAAACCCCAACAATCAAATCATCTAAAGATGCAGCGGAGCATTGAAACCTCACACACTACAAATCAAAGCTTTGGGTACTAGAGTTGGTGGGGAGCACCAGGCCAATGCTATAGTGCAGCGCAAAGACGACGCTCGAGAGCCCCAGCAGCAAGCTACTGTGATGGACACTCCCCTTAAAAAAATAAATTTAATATCATGTGAGCCATTGGCCCACGTATCAGATATTAAACTGATAAGAACAGATACTACACTTGATCTTAGCCAAAAGGCCGAGAAAGGTATGATTGATTCAGAGCTAGTGAGCTTTCTTTTATAGCGTGCTC
>Ga0325411_1009288_pt1 | contig 10527 bp, 4 predicted proteins | sample PopdelMetagenome_13_FD_206181 | JGI IMG/M metagenome (GOLD analysis project Ga0325411, IMG submission 206181) | Populus deltoides microbial communities from Bellville, Georgia, United States - Xylem-PdIQD-R4 | ecosystem: Host-associated > Plants > Phyllosphere > Stem > Wood/Secondary xylem...
TCATTAGTCATTACCAAAATAATTGGGACAAATAAATTTTTTCATCTTTTTCAGCACAATAAAATTACATAATTAGTTTTAAATGTAGAAAAGGGAATAAATTAGCATCTAGGGGCTTATTCATCCCTTTTTTTTTATTAAAAAAAGCATAATGAAATGATAGATGTGTAAGGGCTTTTTTTTTGTATTTTCAACTTATTTTTTTAGTGATAATCAAATTGAAATAGAGATAATTTAATATTTTATATAAATATTATTTAAAAATAAAATTGGTTGGGGTGGGAGAGGCCCTAGTCATTTAGGTGGTGTATGAAGTGTCTTCCGACGGCCTAACGATAGCTTTTAAGACATCATTTGAATCGTCTTGACGGTCCTTTATCACAGGATAGGATGTGTGACCAACAAACCATCGGTTTAGCGTTGATGATCTTTTTTTTTTTTCCTTATTTTCTCTCTCCCTTGAGTTCCTCGTCTACCCTTGTAATTTTTCAAAATAGTCCTTCAATTTGTTTTTCGTTCAAATTTCATCCATGTTTATTTTATTACTATTTGTTTTATTTGAGATAATTTACAAAATTTTTTATTTTCAATTTCATCATTCTTTAATTTTTTTTTCCATCTTTCATACTTGGTGCTTATTTGTTTATTGCTATTTTTTAATTTTTTATCCTTATCTTGGTTTATTTTATTTTTCAATTTTTTCTCTCATTATTTTATTTCATTTAGTTTAATACCATATTTGGTCCTCATTCTTTTGATAGTTATTTATTTTGTTTTTTTTATGATTGAAAATTTTGCTTCGTGATTTTTTTGGGTTTGCATCCTATGAAGCAACTCAATCTCATGATTTGGATCATGAGTTTTGAAAATTAGTTCAATTTAACTTTGATTTTTTTTAAGGTTATTTTTTAAATTTATTTTTTTTTATTTTATTCTTTAATATTTAATTTGATTATTAGGCTCGTGTTTTTTGTTGCTTTATTTCATCTTTTAATGTTATTCGAGGTAACTCATGGACTCGATGGAAACAATCACTTGCTAAATTGCCATTCATCTTTAAAAAAAAAATGCCATTGATCAGAGTGGAAGTGCTTGATCCAATTTGATTGGGCAAAGTATAAATGGGGTCAAGTTTTCTCTGAAGATCGGCTCAACTCAATCTCGTTGAATGGGTTTAGCCTTCCATTTCACGATCCAAGTTCCTAATGTGGGCTTATGCTACACACCAATTTAATCCAGCACTCCCATCAGTTTTTTTACTTTTTCAGTAGATCCAAATTGCCAGACTCACAACTGTCAGCAAATCTTAGGAATCCCATTGGCTCAGTTCATTTGGGATGTTTTTTGTTCCCCTTTCACTGTAAATTATAATGCAGCGTTTAAAAGGAGTAAACTGCTGCTGATTACTTTTGAGAGTTCTAGAGGAAAAGATCATTTAAAAATCGATTAACAGATCATCAACTCTCTTAATGATGATCAGGGATTTCCAATCAGGACTTGGAATTGGATAGAGGCTGTGAAGCCGATATTTGACGTGGGTTTTCACGAATTAGGTTTTCTTGGACTTTGTATATATAATTGACTATTCTTAAAACCATTCATGAGAAGAAGACAGATCGACTATCATAGTCGATGGAACGATTCACGCACGTCGTCTCCAGCTCTCTAGGTCCATACATTGCTGGTAAAGAAGCAATAATTCTTGGCGTGGTCCTTGCCAGAAGCCGTGATCAGCGGGGTCGTCTACGAAAAGACTTGAAGAATATTTGCTGGAAATAGTAAAATTGGTCAATATATATATATATATATATATATATATATATATATATATATATATATATATATATAGAGTATATATAGTGTAGTAGTTTTCAAAACCCATTAGCACACATGAACCTTTGCTTGCATGAAAAACACAGTCCGATATGACACGGCGGTGTCAATAGGGACTTGAAATGGATATGTGTCCACCGGACAACAATAATATTTCGGTTTCATCTCCCATTGAAAAACACAACGAAGATGGATATTTTAAGAAGCACAACTTAATTAATCATGTTTTGAGTTTATTTTTTTTAAAATTATTAGTTTAAATATTATAAATTTTGACATTATTAGATATTTATATAATTATTAGCTTTAGAATCTTGAAGAATTAATCGAGATACATGTAAATTAATCTGGATATCTATAAAAAAAAAAAAAAAAGGAGAAGGAAAAGGAATGTTTTAATTTCCTTTTCAAATTTCAGTAGTCACGCAATAATATGAGAAAAAAAGAAAAAAAAAACAAGTGGCTGTGAACGATCATAATAGAAATGTGGTCCCGAATGTGAATAATGCCTCCATAGCCTCCACTTTGCTTCTCTATCAAGCATGGAAGGATCCATCACTAGAGTAACTATCGCATTAATCTTCACCTGTATTTTTCTTGAAGGCTGAAGCTCTTAATTTGGTCCCCGATGTTGAATCCGAATTTGTCCCCAGATTTGAATGCCTTGACTATGAATATTTTCTTAGCAAATGCATATGTAATATGAGAACTCTTATCATGTATTCTTAACCTTGAAAAATCATGATTAAATATGGGGAGAATATTCAATTCAACAATCTTATCGGGTGTGTTTAAATTTTTTTTTTGTGTTTAAAAACTCGGTTAAAATTATATTTTTAAAAAATTTAAATTTTTTATTTAAAATTAATTTATATATATATATATATATATATATATATTAATATGCTGAGATTAAAAAAAAATTTTAAAAATAAAAAAAAATTTAAAAACAAAGCTTGGTCGACTATTAAATTAAGAACCATTGTGTTCTTATTTATCACCTTGATGATGGATAGATAGAACTTAAATGTCGTGATAAAATGTTCCGAGTAAATTCAATTCGACACATTTACAGGCAAAAAGAAAATCTATTCAAATGTTTGACTGTCCTAATCTGACCGACTGGAAACGCAATACCAACGATGATAAATCTGACAGCAGAAGTTGCAAGGTAAGAAGGCTAGATTTTCCTACTAATTTGTGGTCAAAGTAAGTGCAAACCACGTAATCCTAAAAAGAAAAAGAGGATGCAACTATACCTTTGTGATAAAGCCTTTTTTTTTTTTTTTTTAATGGCGTTTAGGATTTATTTGGTCGTGTTGTCCTTGTAAGAAATTATTCCTTTTAAATGGTTACAAGAGAAGATCATTTTTTACATTTTTTTAAATAATATGTTTGTTTTTTTGTTTTTAAAAAAGTTTTTCTTTCTTTTTTTCCTTATATTAGCTCACCATGTCATCATCAAAAGTACTCATCAATGACAGCAGTATAAAAACTCATTCCATTATTAAAAGATAGCATGTTTTGCATTTTTTTAAGGTATAAAACTTGACGAGTTAATTTTTTGTCAAGATTTTTATAAATATATATTTTTTAAAATCAAATAAATTTAATAAACATGCTAGACTTAAGATATTTGAACTTGACGATTAGTCAAGTCCAAGATGACGTGGGTCTGACCCACATGCAAGATCCAAGGTACTTGGACTTCGACACTCTGCCGAGTACAAGGTAACATGGGTCGAGTAAACATGCCAGATCCAAGGCACTTGGACTTGGTAGTGCGCTAAGTCTAAGGTAATATGGGTCTAGCAAACATGCTAGATCCAAAGAACTTAGACATTACCAAATTTTAAGGCTTTATGCTTAATCCTGACAATCCTTTACAATATAAGTGTTAAAGACATAATACCTCTCCATATAGAATAACTATGTTCATATTAAGATAATGATTTCCTTATACTTATAGATGTATATGCTTACTATCTCATTAATGATATGTAAGAGATATGTGCCTCTCATTAATATCGCTGAAAGCAGAGGACTTTCTGACTTTTTCTTTTTATGGAAACGACAAGATTTAAAAGGTGTAAATACCCCTTGAACTATCCAAGTAAAGGGTTCACAACTTCTTATTTCTTAAGATAAGAATACTTAGATTTCATAGCATTAACAAGCTCAAAACTTAAGAAAAAACATCTTTGTTCTAAGAATTTAAAGCTCTTTTAAGTTATTTAATACCTTTCTCATAAAGACACTAACTTTATTATTAAAGGGTCTTTAAGTCTCTCCATTTAGGACTGTTTTTGCAGGTACTCAACTTCTATTGTAAACCTATAGTTCCTTAGATTAAGAAGAAAAAGAAATCCAACTATGTGATTGATTAACCATTATCCCAAACACTAAATAACTTTTTATTATAATATTAGATTTTAAGACATCATTAGTAGCACCGTTTGTGGGAAACTTTACAAAAAGTTTTATATAGCATTATTATATAATTGTTTTCCCCTTATTATCATTATCAATGACATATAATCAAGACACTTCTGGAATCAGATGAGTAAATAGTCTCCCTGTCGCGACAGATACTCCAATCCCCGCACAACCAATTCTTCAACAATTAATGTAACAAATACAACTCCTCGCCTAGGTAGTGTTGGGGAATCAACAAGCTAGAGAAAGCCCACCACCTCGAATTTCAGCTCCTCTTCGGCAAGTTATTGCATCTTTACACTCACTTCCATGACAATATGCCCCACCTAGTGTCCCTAGACGACTACATTATCTAGAAAAATGCGAACAAAATAATCCAATGGAGGACTCTTAACCTCAAAGTTCTTCAAGCCATGCCAAAAGTATACACACCCTTATGCTACTCAAGCATAAAGTGGTTATGCTAAGCATCCATCTGGACAACATAAGAAAGAGGCGGTTCATTTATCATGTCATCCTACACCATAGACATCAAGTTCCCCTAAGCCTAATAGGTATAATAGTGGCAAACAACTAAAAGAAGAACTCATCCATGAGGATATCTACATTTATCATCAGATTATTGATTCCCTTATTTCCAGACATGTGTTGAACACACGCATACGCATAGATTATATCCCTATCCAGATAACCCTAAACAATTATGATGGGTTTACAGACCCTAAGGAACATATACAAAATGTACGTAGCAGTCTGGAGTTGGTCATTCAAGACAACCATACTATGTGGAAGATCCTTCTGATGACTTTCAAAGGTGCAGTAAGAGCATGGTACAACAATATAGAACCAGGTTCAATCGCCAACTTTAATGACCTCTATGTTAAGCTAGTAGGACACTTTAGTACAAGTATTACAGCTAAAGAGAGTTTCAATGAACTCTTTGGAATCATCTAAATGGAGAATGAGTTTATTAGAACATACCTCAAAATATTTAATGAGGAAATGCTTAAGGTCAAAGACTTGATTGAACAAGTAACTTCTGAAGCACTTATCAGTACGGTAAGAGAAAAAACCTTATGGAGAGAATTGTACGCTTTACTAGATAAAAGGTTACTAAAGGTAAAACAAGCCATATAAAGTCACATTTGAGTAGAGAAGGCGAGTACACTATGCCATAATCCTTCTTGTTTTACTAAGGACAAACAATTAAAAACTCTCCTAAATAAGGTCACTCGTCTAAGCGAGACCATTCTCTTAGAAGAGACAACAATCTCAATAGGAACTAGAAGAAACCACTTAGAGAATGTTTGAGTTATCCTGAAGCACGTGTTTCTCCATTAAACGCCTCTTTCATGGAAGTCCTTGCATCCATCCAAGGAAAAGAGTTTGTCAGATATCCTTTGCTCATGAAGTTACCTCCCAATACACACACATCTAAAAAATATTGTTTTTTTCATAAAGACAAAGGACATGATATAAAGGATTGTTATGTCTTGAAAAAAGAAATTAAAAGACTTATAGCTAAGGGTTATCTTCGTTAATTTCTAAAGAAAGATTCTCATCCTAAGCAAAATAAAGAAAACCCTGGTCAATTTGTTACAACCTTACCTGACAGCCATTTGTATAAATGACAGCTATGACTTCCCATTGGCTATTTTCACAATGAGAAATGAATATTCTAGGTCCATTCACTAAAGCCATAGGTAAGAGACAATTTGTCCTAGTAGGCGTGGACTATTTTATCAAGTGAGTTGAAGTAAAAGCTCTAGTAGATATTACTACCAACAAAGTGCTTTATTGTTTTTGAAAGAATATCATATGTCATTTTAGGCTCCCCCGAGTTTTGATCACTGATAATGGAACGTAGTTTGATAATTATAAAATGACATAACATTGTTAGAGGCTTTATATAGATCATTGTTTCTCCTTAGTATCACACCCTTAGACAAATAGTCAAGCCAAGTTGACTTGTAGGGTTCTACTTAATAGACTTAAGAAAAAGATAAAATAAGCCAAGTTAAAGTGGATATAATTGTTGAGTGGAATTTTATGGGCCTACAGAACAAGTAAAAAAATATCAACTAGTGAAACCCTATTTCTTCTCACATATGGGATATAAGTCATCATCCTAGCTAAAATTAAGTGTCCAAGTCATTGAGTGGTTCACTATACCTCAAAAAGCAGTGAACAAGGTCTTAGGACCAATCTCGACATCTTAAAAGAATCATGTTTGATAGCTGCAGTTAGGAATGAGATCTATAGGCTCAAAAATACTCAATATCACAACGTAAAGGTCAAGAATAGGAGATTTAAATTTAGAGACTTGGTACTTTGAAAATTAGAGGCAACAGGAAATAGAGAGAATAAGGACGAGCAAACTAGTTTCAAAATAGGATAACTCCTTTAAAATTATAAGAGTTATCAAAGACAATACTTACCATTTATAAGATATGGAAGGAAAGAATCTTCCTCATGCCTAGCTTTCAAACCATCTAAAAATATATCATAATGGATAGGAATGTATATTTTTGTTTATGAATATTTTTCATTTCTTTATCATTATGTAACCCTAATAAATGCCACTCAGGGTATGTGTTCTCCATGTGGGCACTCTCCAAAGAAAATGTGGTCTCCCTAGTGCTATATACACCATCAGCTAGGAAATAGTATGTGTTCTTCATGTGGGCACTCTCTAAGGGAGATATGGTCTTCCTAATGCTATATGCATCACTTCTTAGAGGATATTATGTATTCTCTTCGTGGGCACTCTTCAAAGGAGATATGGTCTTCCAAGTGCTATATGCACCACTTTCCATAAGATGTTATGTATTCTACCCCAAGACATTCATTAAGGGATTGCTCAGCAATTTCCCTAAAAATAATAATCTCAACTACAATGAACACCTATGTTATTAATGAGATGATTATTTCAATATAGTTCTTATTGGATGTTGGTTCATAAGAGATTTTTCTACGTATGAGAGATTTACTCTTTTTAATACTTGGCATTGGACCTGTTTATAGATGTATAACACAACTTGTTAGCACATTTAAGTACAATAATAATATAAATATTGAATCATATGCAATTAATATATCATAAATTTTAATAATTCCAAAAATACAACATAGGTTTTACGATAAAATTTAAGGCTTGAAGAGCTCGAGAACCTACATCTTTATGCCAAGTTCCTAGGCCAAAAAGATTATACTCTTGGTTGAGGCAACTTTAATAGGAAAAACATTAGCAAAGTTCAGGACTTGGCCATCTGGAAAACTCTCACTAAAGTCAACTTGTATTCATCTAGACAAGTTGAAGAAATACAGGTTTGATATGGCCAAGAAAAGCTTGTCTCCTATTCTCTTCGTTAAAGATATGGACTCCCCATATTCGAACCAAAAAGCATAGGAAGAATTATTTAGATTTTCCATTCTTTCATAATATTTCTAAACCCCCTTTCTAGTTATCTTTAGCTCGTCTCTTAGGGTGTATCTCTTAACCCCTAAGCTCAGTTACCTCTTTCTCTAAGTCAGTCATCTGTCTCTTCAAGAGGTCAATATGGTTGTAGACCTCGACTAGCTGTTGTTCAGTTGATTCCAAGGTATGGGTCTAATTTGACATATGCCCTTGTAGTCTAGAATATACAGTTCTAAAAGAGTCTATCTCAACATCTTGAGTAGCCTTTTCTTCTTTAAGTCTGTATATTTTAGACTTGTCAGCTCGATACTACTCAATGACCTCCTTCATGACCCTTTTCTTCTCTAAAGAAGCAAGGCTCCCTTGTTGTCTTTTGAGCAATCTTGTTAGCAAGAAGGTCAGTTACATGAGATTTTCTTTGGAAGAGGAGTCGTTACTAGAAGAAGGCGTAATGACATAACTAGGCATTGATGAGATAGACCTACTGTATTTGGATTTAATAATCCCACATAAAGACCCTGTATAAGAAAACAATTAGGGAATGAAAGATTTTGAAATCAAAAAACAAATATATGAAATCAAAATTACCTAAAATGCCATATAGCCCTTTAGCCATATAATTGATGTCATATTCAGTATAGAGGTTAGCCAACCTATTACAAACCCTCTCATCCTCAGGGCCTCAAGAAAAGCTTTTCATTTAAACCCGCTAGTGGTGTCCTCTAATAGTGGGTACAACCCCAAATTGGTATCTTTCATGGGTCAATTCTATCTATTGATTAAAGTAAAGAACAAAGAGATTGAAGGCCCCTTATTCAACGCTACTAATTAGGGTAAAAAAGTGTCTAAATACCCTGATCGAGGGCTCCTCGTCTAAAATCCTCAATAGTTATAAGAGAAGATCAATTTTTACATTTATTTTTGAAATAATATGTTTGTTTTTATAGAAAAAAACAAGTTTTTTTTCTCTTTTCTTGTATTAACTCACCCTACCATCACGAAAAGTATTCATCAACGACTGCTAGTATAGAAACCCATTCCATTATTAAAAAACTAGCTTATTGTATATTTTTTTAAAAGTATAAAACTTGATCAATTAACTTTGTGTTAAGATTTTTATAAATATATTTTTTTAAAATCAAATGGGTCTGGCAAACATGTGAAACCCAATATACTTAGACTTGATAGTCAGCCAAGTCTTAGATGACGTGGGCCTGTGAAACATACTAGACCCAAGGTACTTAGACTTGGTAGTCAGTTAAGTCCAAGGTAACGTGAGTCTGACCAACATGTAAGACCCAAGATACTTAGACTTGGAAGTCAGCCGAGTCCAAGGTAACGTGGGTCTGACAAACATGTCAGACCCAAGGCACTTGACCTTTACAGTCTGCCGAGTCCAAGGCACTCGAACTTGGCAGTCAGCCAAGTCCAAGGTAACATGGGTAAGAACTTAGACACTACCAAATTCTAAGGCTTTATGCTTGATCCTAGACAATCTTTCACAAAATAAGTGTTAAAGACATAATAAATTGTCATGCCTCTTCATCTAGAATAATTATTCATATTAAGATATTGATTTCCCTATACTTATCTATATAAATCCACCATACTTACAATCTCATTAATGTTATATAAAAAATATTCGTCTCCCATTAATATCACCAAAAGTAAAGAACTTTCCGACTTTTGTTTTATGGAAACAACAAGATTCAAAGGGTATAAACACCCCTTGAATCATCCAGGTAAAATATTTATAATTTTTTTTATCTCTTAAAATAAAAATACTTAGATTTCAAAGCATTAACAGACTTAAAACTCAAGAACAAACATTTTTTTCCTGAAATTTAAAACTATTTAAAATTATTTAATATATTTCTCATAAAGATATTAATTTTATTATCGGAGGAGTCTTTGAGTCCTTCTAATTAGAATTATTTTTACAGGTACTTAAAATTTCTATTGTAAGCTTGGAGTTCCTTAGATTAAAAAGAAGAAGTTCAAATAAATGAATATATTGATTAACTACTATTTTAAAAATTAAATAATCTTTTATATATATATATATATATGATTTTAGAATATCATCAAAACTTATATTTAAATGCCTAATTGTGACCAAGGAAATTAATAAATAAGCTACTAATTATAAGGTGAGGAATCAGAAGATAGCCACCAGTATAGTTCGGCGTAGGGAAGTAAATTTGACAAGGATGCTGCGCCTCCACCGTATACAAAGGACGCTATTCTTTTTAATACCCCCAGGGGCTCACAAATAGTGCGCGGAATTGGAAGTCCTAACATTTGACCGGATAGCCCCAGCTAGCTAGCAAGGGGTCCGAATGGAACTGGAAGTCAAATTACTAACCAGAACTTCTATCCAAGAAAGTTCTATGTTTCTTTTTTACACGTGAGTGAATTTTAAGTGAAGTTTTTGTTTTGGTCAATGAAAGATGGATTACACGATGGGAATATAGTGGTGATAATTTTTTAAAGCAATTTTCGTTTAGAAAAATATTAAAATAATATATATTTTTTATTTTTTAAATTTTATTTTTGATATTTGTATATTAAAATAATTTAAAAATATTAAAAAAATTAATTTAAAACAAAGATAATGTTTTCCTATATTATGTATTGGATATATAATTGTTGCAAAAGGTATATTCCTATATTATTATCATCATATCCACGGCAAATTTTCCTTGTACGCATGTACGATTCCTGGCCAATTTAATACCTCTACCTAAAGAATTGTATTCCACACGGTATAATCATTAGGTTTGAAAGTCTACTTTTAATAAAATTTCAAGGTAACTGCCTTCAGGTGGGATTTTTTTTTT
>Ga0325411_1009292_pt1 | contig 10525 bp, 6 predicted proteins | sample PopdelMetagenome_13_FD_206181 | JGI IMG/M metagenome (GOLD analysis project Ga0325411, IMG submission 206181) | Populus deltoides microbial communities from Bellville, Georgia, United States - Xylem-PdIQD-R4 | ecosystem: Host-associated > Plants > Phyllosphere > Stem > Wood/Secondary xylem...
AAAATCTTGAATACTTGCAATAAAACAGTCATAAGTAGAGGACTTAAAGATTCTTTGATAAAAAAGTTAATATCTTTTGAAAGATAAAAAATATAAAAACATTATAAAGAGATACTCTAACAAGTATCAAAAGAGTAAAGAGTTAAAGATTATGAACTTTTTTTTTATAAAGCTTTTGCAGTATATTTATAGCTTATAAAAGAAAGGTTTGCAAGGTAATTATGTTGATAGCATTGAATGAGGGATAAATATCCCTTACCTGATAAGAATATAATAAGTCCTTAAAAGACTTTTATAAATATTCCTTGTCTAATAAGAATATAATGGGTTCTTGAAAGACTTTTATATTCTATAAAGATATATGGAGAATAGTGTTTAAGATATCAAGTGTAGTTAAACTTATATAAACTAAATTCTTTTTTGATATTAAACTCAAGAGAGATTGGTCACTCCCCTAAACATGTCAAAAAAAAAAATTATTATTTTAGACTTGATTAATTATTAATCCATACACCTTGAATCTAGCATGCATGTCAGATTCAAATCACCTTGACCTTGAATTTGGTGTGCTATTGGAATTGATATGTGTTTCACATTGATGCTATTTTAGACTTGGCGTGCTGCTAGCATGCATGCTAAATCTACGCTACTATAAATCTTCTTTATTTCTTTTTCTTTTTCTTTTTCTCGGGCAGTTTTAAGCCAAGCTATTAAGGCTTAAGGGTTGGTTGGTCGCCTTAACAAACACGAATTTAACGCCCGTTTGTTTTTTTTTTTTTTTTTTGGTTTTTTTTTGTTGCACCGCGCTGCGCATAGCAAGAACATACTGATCAGGCTGCTGTCACCTCTCTCTCTGGCCCAGGTGTGCTTCAAATTTAACCAAAAGGACTGGTACGCAGATTTGGTTGTCAATATCTCCACTTTAATTTCTTCTCTATCTACATACATACATGTGCACTCATCTCATTGCCTCCACTACTTCTTCCAGTGTCCATACATACATGTGTGTGTATGGTTGCTGCTGCTGCTGCTGCTGTTTTTTTTTTTTATTTAATTTCTGGTTAACTTAATTTTCAAATGCAAATATTGGTGGTGTCCTTTCCTTGTGAATGGTGAGCGATATGATAATTACTTGCCACTCCTATAATAATTACTCCAATTATCCTAGTGCTCTCTTCTTCTATCCTATATTTGCTTCCTTTGTATACAGTTTTCTTGCCAATCATTCTTCACTTTTGCTCATAGCATGTGGTGAAGAAATTCCTTTACATGCCTTTCTGCATAATGCTGTCCTTGAATTAAAATCTAACCCTCTCCCACCATTCATTTTTTATAAATAATAATAATAATGATAATGATATTCAATTACTTTAGTATAATAACAAATATATGGTGCACCTTGCTCTGCTTTTCTTCAGATCTTTCCTGTCCATCGACATCACTATCAGTTGTTGTTGTTGACAAGTGCCTTTTTTTTTTCCCTTCTTCCTGTTCATGCACTTTCAACAGCAAACTATTAAACAAAAACTAATTTTTGGTTTCGGAAATTCCAAAAAGATCGTTATCATCTTTCTTTTCTTTCCTGCAATGGGAAATGCACATCTCCTTCCTTTGATCACTTGTTCGTATTATTCCTCCATTGTTAGATATTTTTTATTTCCAGTTCTGAAGCTAAAAGTTTATGAGTTAGCATAATCTTAAGTGAAACGAAAAGGTCAATACATCAACTCAGTGGGAAGGGTAGTTGAACAAAAATTCACAGCCTGATTCCCACATTCTAAACCTAGCATTATTCCTCAATCGAAGAAGGAGAAAACTCTTCCAACTGTTATGTTTCTTGAATAGACCTCTGCTAAAGTTCACCTCAGCTGCACGCGATGCAGTGCCAGATAAGCGACCATTCGATAACCCACTAACATCAGGGCCATAATTGCCACGTCTACCCATAAATGGTTCAGACCCATTGATTTGACAGCAGGAAAATCTCCAACCCGGCACAAGACTCCCTTTGAGCACTCGTAGTGATCATCCTCATTGTATTGGACACCAAGAAGAAGCTTGTAACAGTAGTAGCTGTAACTTAAGTACTTCAGCCATACTATGAAAGGAGGGATTTGTTGGACGTAGTATCCTCCGGCAATGAGGAAAACCAGAGTTGTAACCGAAGCTAATGTAGTGGCTTGTTTTACGTCCATTAGAATAGCACCAATGGCCAATCCAAGACTTTGAGAGACTAGAACGCTGTAAAGAACAACAAGGAGGGAAAGGATGAAAGTTATAGGATCGGCTTTAAGTCCGCCCATCCAATAGATTATGAAGACGAATGCAGTTGGGAGCGCAAGCTCTAATGGCAGATCTCCAAAGGTTCTAGCCAGGAAGTAGGATGAAAGATGATACATTCCTGATGCTCGTTCCTTAACCAACATCCTTCTTTCTTGGGGAAATGTGAAAACGGCATTGTAGAGTGGGTAAAAGCCCCAGAACACAGAGAAGAAGAAGAGCAATGCAATCTGCAAGGAAATGCCAACCTTTTTAGCACATATGTGGAACCAAGGGGTTGGAGTTAGATTTCTTGGGTTTCAGTTTCTCCCAGTTCAGTATAGCTGGGAAACAAACTACTGAAGACTAGCTATCATCAACACAAAGAGCATAACGTGTTCATCTAGCTTGGAGTTTATATGAAACTCAAACCAACGTATTTTTTAAAATCGTAGCATGAGTTTTAAATGAATTTTAAGCAATAGCAGTCTCCATAATCTACTCTTTAATAAGCTAGAAGTAGAGTTCTTACTCGGTCTTCAATGTGAGAAGTGGGTGTTTTCCACCAAAGGAGTCCACCAAGTATACTGACACTGAGGACTTGAAAAATTCTTAGCCTGTTGAAGGATTCGTACCTCCGCTCTCTCAGCCCCCGCTGAAAGAGCACTTTGAACTGATGCCACCAGCTTGTGCACCATTTCTCTGACTTTTTTTCATTTCCTGTCACAATAATTAAGTACTTGTACTTAGCTAAATACTAGAGCACACAGGAAGTAGAAGTGCGATTGTGTCATCCTCGTCAATATAATAGGAGGGATAAAGAGAAGGTATTCATACTTTCAGAGGCATCTTTTGTATAATAGTAGTTATTTGGGTCCAAATTGCAAAGCTCAGCTTTCAGTCTGGTAGAAATGTTCTTCTCGTATGCAGAAATGAGAGCTTCCCTCACTGACTTCTGTTCTTGTTCCGTGTTCTCACCGTAGTCAGTGGCATTTTTAGAATCAGGACCAATGCCTGCAAATTTCCACAAGTTGTATGAGAATATATAAGTTGACTTTTGTCTTATTAACTTAATACATAATGCTAGTGCTATAGTATTTGTGTGGACAAACAATTACATTCCAAAACTGGAACCCTTTTCAATAAGAGATGGCTATAATTTCCCGCAGTCAACCAAATTGAACACTGAAAATACTGTTTTCCCTTCTTCTATAGGGGTGGGGTCTCATTACACTCTCTTTGTAAAATTAACAAGTTTAAGCACCGAAGAAACCTTCGGTGGCCCAACAGCCAACTTACATCTCAGTCTTGTGCAAGTGAGTGGTAAGAAAATAAATGAAAATAGTGGAAAATGAAAAACAAGGAACTTCCCTCTGCCCCTAGAGCTCACTTAGGTTACAGTTTCATTTGGAGAAATATATAGTTATGGGAAGAAATTAGATATGCTTAATTAAGAGTTAGGATTTCAAATTACCATTTGCAAGATCAAGTAAGAGATCAGCAGGATTGACAGTCATGGACGTAGAAAATCCGATGGAGGAAAAATAATCCAAGGCTGCAGATGCAGGACCATAGTAGATGGGGCGTCCCTCAGAGAGCAAGACTACCTTATCAAACATATGGTAAAGTCTGCTTGAGGGCTGGTGAATGGTGGTGACAACAGTTCGTCCCCCACTCGCAAGCCGTTTGATCGTGGTCAGGATCCTTTGAGCTGTTGTCGAGTCCAGACCTGATGTGGGCTCATCTAGTAGTAGCAAGCTTGGATTGATTAGCATTTCTTGACCAATATTAACCCTCTTCTTCTCCCCTCCTGATATCCCTCTAAAGAGTGGGCCCCCTATCATGCTGTTCCGGCACTGACTCAATCCCAGTTCAGCTATAACTCGTTCCACGTGCTGCGCTTTCTCCTCCCGGGTTAACGTTTTGGGTAGCCTTAGCAGTGCAGTGAATAGGAGAGTTTCAGACACTGTTAGATGCGGGTACAGAATGTCGTCCTGAGCAACGAAGCCTGTGCGTCGTTTCATGGTACCCGAAAAAGGCTGCCCGTTGTATGTGATCTTTCCGGATAGCTTACCACTGAGACGACCTCCTAGAGCCGTAAGGAGGGTGGTTTTGCCACTCCCAGATGGACCTAGCATTGCTAGGATCTCCCCTGGACAAACCATACCCGTTATCCCATTCAGTATGGTCTTTTCTTGGCTACTCCAAGTGCCACCCCAGCACAATCCCTTCTGATCCAGTTTAACCTTGTACACCACCTCCTCAAACTGAAAAGAAACAGATAAGATAAATAAATTTGTAATAGGTATGAAAAATGCTATCTGATTACTCTCTCAGATAACTGTTCATTACTCTTTCTAATTAATATAACTATTCTCTATGATACTACTAAAAGTAACCCCAGATCAAAAGAAAGGAGATGTATTATTATGATTCTAGGTGAGAGACCTTCAAAGTTGTAGGATATATGGTGAGTTGGAGCACAGATTGTGAATTGGCTTGTCCTGGGTAGGAGAGGACAGCCCTGTTGTTGGTTTCAGGCATCCTTGGCAGACCTTCCGTTGGAGCACTGTTGTGATCTGGCTTGGGAACTACGTAGTTGAGAGGCATAGCCAATGTGAGGCGATCTTAATTACTACTGTCGTTGCGTCAGTGGTGGTAGTGATGATGGTTGTAATAAGGAGAGGGAGAAGTTAAGGAATTTCTTTTAACTTGGCTTCCCAAACTGAACTGGGCGGCATATAAATATATAATAGAGACATACAAACTAGGATTTCTCCTGTGTTGTGGCTCTGTGATGTGGGCCTAGCCTCCATGGTGGGAGCTCACCCCTTTCCTTAAAAATATTCTGCCACTAGCTCTTAATTAATTGTGTTACTATATGCTAATTATTAATCTCTGCCGGAGTTTCTCTTTACCGATCGGCATATTCACTTGCTCTCTCTCGTCCTATTTGAACAGTGGGTGCTTGCTTCTTTTAATTAAAGACCAGACTTGAACAGTTATAATCTTAAAGATCATTAATTCTAACAATGATGTGTCTATATACAACTCATGAAGATCATTCCAATTAGTCTAACCATTTCCATGCAGCACCTCAGAAAATCCACATAATGTACTTCTGCAATCTTGTACCAAATGGGAGTACAGGAGCACTAACTGTCGTTGTTCTTCTCCATTTCGGAATCGTAAATGATTTCTTCTGGATCTTTGTTCTGTATTTTATGTGCTTGCGATCGATGCACATGCATACTGCATACAAAAAGTTCAGTGCATGTAGAACTGGAAAAATAGAAATTGTTAGGTACCGCCTACTAGACAAAGGATGGTGCTTCCCACCACATCACGCAAAGTACCTAGATCATGAAGCAAGAGGAATCTTAAAAGAGCGAAGTATTGCTCTACCTTCGGGTTTCAGAGTTCGTAAGCTATATATATTTTTATTCGCTTTTCTATTTGCTTGTCGAGATATCATCTGTGATCTATACGAATAATTTTCCACACACGTACAGAGAGATGTGTGTGGGCATTGTGTGTGCTTACTAGGTACATGTCAGGGGTGCTTGGAAGACACTGATGGTGCTTCCCATCATTTCACAGAGGCATGAAACTGTTGTTAAATCCATTTTTGTATTTCTATTAATAGTCCTCGACGACGAGCTGCGTGCAGATTCGAGATTTTCCTAAAATATCCCCATTTCAATGAGTCCATAATTGGATATATAGTATGACCTCTTGACCTTTAATGATCTCTCGGTCAATGCACCTGAAGTTTGGCTCTTTCCCCCTCTTCTATGGTTTAAGAGATCTTTTAAATTGCCTTTCATTCCTTCTTGTGCTATCCAGGAGCCTCTCTTTTGTCTTTGTTTTTTTTTTGGGGGTCAAAGGGTAGAAACTTCATTTACAATCATGCCTTCTTTTTTAAAAAAACTGACATGATGTGGCTGAAAGCAACTCCATAGCATTCTCTTTTGCATAGGTGTAGCAAAGAATTCATTAATTAATCAATAGAAAAGATAAAACATGTGAGTAAATCACTATATAGCTTTGTGGACAGTGCCTTTTTCATTAGTTAGTATTATTTGTGAGTTTGTCAAGTAATTCAGGTTTATCCCAATTGTCTTAGTTTTATAAGTTTAGGTTTGGTAGGGTTTTTTTTTAATTAAATTTTGTTTTTTATAGTCTATTTTTTTATATAACTAAAAAAAAAGTTTTAGAAAAAAATCATATTATTAAACTTTATAAAATAATAAAAATTAAAGAACGTGGTGAAATTAATATTCACCGAACACCTATTATACTGTGGATTACAATAGTAATCCACGGTGTTTTGCTTTTTTTTTCCTTTTTTTTTTGTTTTTGAATTTTTGTTATGATATTTTTTTTTCAAATTTGTTTTCGTCAATTTTATCTTTTAAAATTGAGATTATTGAAAATTTAGCTTCGTAATTTGCTTCCTTTTATTTTGTCTTTATATAGGGTTAGCAGAGTTTACGGTTTTCCAAGATAACACAAGTTGTCCTCGTTTACGAGTTTGGTGGGTTGTTTTTTAATTGAACTTGATTTCTTTATAGTTTTTTTCTCATATAGTTAAAAAAAATAGTTTTAAAGAAAAGTCATGTTATTAAACTTTATAAAGTAACAAAAATTAAAGGGTGAGCGGAAACTACTGTTCACCCACACACATTGCACTGTGAATGATAATAGTAATCTATAGTGTTTTGCTTTCTTCTTTTTTTCCTTTTCTTTTACTTTTTGAATTTTTTTTATGATTTTGTTTTCAATTTTTTTTTCTATTTCATCTTTTTAATATTGGAATGTTTGAAAATTTGACTTCATAGTTTGTTTCTTTTTATTTTATCTTTTTATAAAGTTAGTAGGGTAACCCGGGTTGCCCTGGTTTAGGAGTTAGGTGGAGTGTTTTTTTTTTAATTGAACTTGATTTTTTTATCGTCTATTTTTTCTCATATAGTTAAAAAAAATAATTTCAAAGAAAAGTTATATTACTAAACTTTATAAAGTCCAGAGACTTATTCACAGGTTTGGTTGATTGACTTGATTCGCGAGTTTGGAAAGTTTAACCTTTTTTAATTAGTGTTTTTTTATGTAATCCTTAGATATTAGTTTAATTTGGAATTCAGTTTCATAATCGGTTTCATTTTGCCTTTTATAAGATTATTGTGATGTAAAAAAAACATCTCGATATTAGATTGATGTTTGATTTCGCAATCATCTATTTTTGCTATCATATATTTAAATAAAAAATAGTTTTGAAAAAAAAAATTATAATCTCAGTGAAGTTCATAACTCAGTTCACTAGTTTAGCGTACTAGCCCAGCATACTTGACAGGTTTGACGAATTTACCTACCGAAAAAATATGTTTTTTTTTTCTTTCAATTGTTTTTAATTTATTCTTTTTTATTTTTATTCTTTAATATTGGATTGGTTGAGAAATAGGCTGCATTATGGATTTTTATTTGCTTTCTATTGGGATAATTATCTCAAATAATTGTTTGTTTTTAGATTAGTGCTCAATTTTGTGAGCATCTATTTTTATCAAATAATTAAATAAAAAATTTTATAAAAAAAGTTATTAAACCCAATAGAGTCTATGACCTAGGTCACAAAGAGACTATAATCAATCCAATATATCATTGTCTTAATATTTTTTTTTAAATTGTCATCTTGAAGTTTTTTTAAAAACTAAGTCATATTTTTGTTGATCATCAAAATTGAATTTGAACCTATAAAATTAATCGATTTAAGTCGAGTTAGTTCTTACACGATTTAATTAAAATCTTGAGTTAGGTAAAAAGTTAAGTCGGGGGTTTTAAAATTAATTTACTTAATTAGGATTAATAATACAATTAAAAAAATTCTTCATGCTCTTAATATTATTTTGTATTTAAAAAACATTGATGCGACCCGCGTTAAAACACATGCAAATATACTTAGTTGAAGTCTAAAGTTTGTAGCTTGATTTGGGGAAAAGCTTGCCAAAAACTTTTACGTAAAAGGTAAAATATGAGATTACCAAGGTGTTGACGGCAGTAATTAAAGTATAATATGACCATAATAAAGTAGGAAACTTGAAATTTATACATTAATATATTGCGCATATATATATATATATATATATATATTGTAAATGCTCTCTCTTAACACTTGATGATTGCTTCACTTTAATGGTGTTTTGGTTCTTGCATCATATATATACATCTTTTGTTCTTGCTCTTCTTAGTTTCCAACGTAAAGTAAAATCAGATATGGAAACACATCTCTCAAGCTCTGTCTGTCATATATATCTTGCATTATAAAAAAACGTATTGACAATATGCTAGCGTGGTGATGGCATCTCAATTAATTAATTACTTACTTATGCTAAATAATGTATAATCAATTAGCATCTTCAAATTAAGATTGGCTATTTTTACATGCTTTTTATTAGGATTGGGTTGCATGCATTTTGAGGCTCGAGCGGCAAGAACTTTGAAATAGAGGTATGAGAAAACAAACTAAAAGCATCTCTTATGCTCTCCTTTCTTTGCATGTGTGGCTATCCATGAAATATCAGTCACTAAGACAGTACCTCCATTACTTTCTTTCCTTTTCTCCATGCCCCTCCACACCCTGTCTTCTCTCTTCTTCTTTTTCTCATTACTTCCTGATCTTCTTGTATAATCTTTTGATTCTAACTACCTTTTTTTCACTGTAAAAGTATCTTTCAGTTAGCTTGCGTGTTAATCAAAACTAAAACCTCATTTGTTTCCGAAAAATAATTTTCTGAAATGTAAATTATTTTATTATACTTGATATTGTCATGGAAAACTATCAAGATGGGTAACACTTTTCAATGTTTGATTATATTATAAAAAAATGAGTTGGAAAATATTTTTTTTTTCAAATTTATCAAAATAATAAGAATCAAATCTAACATATAAAAAAGTTGAAAGATTATGAAATTAAAAAAAAATTCAATTTCATAAATTATTTCAAATAAAAACAAATAACAATTAGAAGAATGAGGATCAAATTATATAGATAAAAAAAGTTGAAAGATGATGAAATTAAAAAAAAACATTCAAATTTAATAAAATATTTCAAATACAATAAATAGCAATAGAAAGAATAAAGACCAAATATGATAGATAAAAAAATCAATTAAAAAAAGATAGGAGAAAAACAAATAATAACAATAAAAAAATAAGGACTAAAATTGATATAAAAATCAAATTATATCAAACTTTAATAAAGAATGAAATTAAAAAAATAAAAAAAAAATATTCAAAATAAAATATATAACAATCAAAAAATTAAAAAATAATTTTAAAAAAATTCCCATGAAACAAACAGTTTCTCAACTAAATCATTTTTAATTATTATATTCCACAGAATATAATGCAGTTGTGGCGTTTATTTACGAAAATTTATTGAATGCTCCTCTAGCTACCAAGTCATTACACAGCATCCATGGAAATATTGTTAATGCAGTTGTGGCGTTTTATTCACGAGGCATAGGATATCCTCACTTTTAATTGGGCGGGGAATTCACTTTTCCTCAGGGAGGGTGGTTGTTTACTACTAGCTGAGAAACTTGAGGTTGAATTGAATTGTCTGCAGATTTAAATAAAACTAAAGTGAAAGCACGTATGTAGGGTTGCTTTTCTTTGTAAAGCCAACTGATTCCCAAATTCTCTTTAAACTGCTAGTATTTGATTTTCACTGTAGTTTTCAACATTCGTATCACCGAAATTCGATATGACCATTGTAGATGATCATATATATTCAATTAAAAAGGTGCGGTGGCGGTGCTGGCGGTGGTGGTGGGGGGGGGGGTGTTAGATGCTAAGCAAAGTCGTCCTCCTGCCCTAGCTAATGTTCTCTTCCTCTTCCTCTCTGTTGCTTTTCTTCCTTGACAATAAAGATATTTTTTATTTAGTTTATACTTTAGTCGAGATTAATTCCTTTCTCAGATGATTCTTGGACGATAATCTTAATGTTTGAACCTGAAAGAACAAGTCTCCTGCTTTTCAATTAATCTTTTTGGTTTTGATCAGCAGAATAAGAAAGAGGAATGATTAAAGGGGAACCCATCAATCGGATTCCAATTTCTGTCCATAAAAAAAAAAAATTATTATAGCACTGAGATCAGAGTGCATGGGTCCGCATGGAGCTAGCTTTTTTTTCTTCTTCTTTATTTTGAAGCTTTGAGTCTCTTTGGCTACTAGGCTGTGGGTGCGCTTCATATTTTAATGCTCCTTTTAC